>ENA-UOXV01003474-UOXV01003474.1-marine-metagenome-genome-assembly--contig:-NODE-3474-length-19063-cov-4.888521_pt1 | contig 19063 bp, 16 predicted proteins | sample MGYA00238165_ERZ766961 | MGnify/ENA primary metagenome ERZ766961 (study PRJEB28924, sample SAMN03173240) | marine metagenome | biome: Marine; feature: Water; material: Subsurface seawater | place: North...
AATTTATAAGAACTCGATGCATTTTGCGAACTAATTCAAGTAGATAATCATTTCCTTGAGAGTCGTATACTGTAATATTTGTAACACTTGGTGCGGCGGTACCAGTTGCCTTATTTGAATTTAAATTAAGGTTCAGCTCAATATTTGCAGTTACCTTTGCAACTCTTTGAAATTTCGACAAATCAACCGTCTCCAAGCTGCTTAACAGATCTCTAGTTGTATCGTTCTCGATTGCTCCAGTGCCGTCCGTTGCGTAACCCTGAAGGAAAAAGCCAGCACTGTTTACTAGTTTGTCATTTTCGTCTTTAATAAAATTTCCTGCTCTTGTTAGCAAGTATTCATCTCCTATCGCAGGAGTGGCCGCTTCGTTTGTGACAAAAAAACCATTACCATCAATGGCGACATCAGTACTGTTTTCCGTTCCTTGAAGTAAGCCCTGCTTAATGGGGTCCGTTTGAGTGATAGATTTGACACCGCCAGCACTGGCTGAGGTGCTTAGGCTTTGTGTCACCAAAGCCTGGAACTGAGTAGTCGTATCTTTGAACCCAACAGTATTCACGTTGGCGATATTATCAGAGATAACAGCGAAGGCTGTTGATTGGGCTGCAACCGCTGCCACACCTGCAAATAGTCCTGAGTTAATGCTCATTTTTTTCTCCGTTGTTTTGACAAGGAAAAAACCCTTGTCATTTCTTTTCCAAATAAAGTTTACGCATTCTTGCAGTAAGCGGCTTTTTGCCTCTTGATTAGTCAATTTAAATTTTTTTATTTAATTTTCATTATTTCAGCCAGAGCGATTTCGATGTTTTCACCCAACATTAAACTGGGGCCAGTTTTGTTAGATTTAACGCCGCTAACCAGCCCGGTGCTATCTATCGTGCTATCAATTGCCTTGCCCGCTGCATCTTGTGCAACAACTCTGAGTGAATACTTACCCGGTTCTATGGCATTTCCACTTGCATCCTTGGCATTCCAATTGAATTTATGTCTAACACTATTCGCTAAATTACCTGTCTCAGAGTAAACGCTTCTGCCTTTAGCATCCATGACATGTAAATCTACTGATGCTGCAGCACGATCAAATTGATATCCCCATGTAGTCCCTTGAGAGCTCACATGTGTTTCACTTCCTTCGATCTGAATTTCTCGCCCAATATAATTTACGGCTCCAAAATCAGCATTATTGGATTGTAGTCTAACTAAATCTTCTAGATTTTGGTTTTGAGCTATTTGTTGTTCAACATTTGCAAAATTAACAAGTTGATCTGTCATTTGATGGGTATCCATCGGATTTGTTGGGTCTTGATTTTTCAACTGAACCGTTAACATTGTTAAAAATGTATTTAGGTCTTCGCCTAACCCAGTTCGTGCTGTTTTTGCTGCACCGTTTCCGGCGTTGGTAGACGTTAGAGCTGCTAGATCCATTTTCCTGCTCCTAAGCTAATAAGTTGATTTCGCCATCAGGAGTAATTCCGATCGCGGTTGCTGGTATCAAATTTGGATTGTTATCTTCGTTATTTTCGCCTGCTTGTTTGAGGTTGGTATTTTCTTTACCGGCGTCTTTAGTGGCATTCTGGGTATCAGAGTTGCCATCTCGACTTTGAAGATCAAAAGATAAGGAGTTTTGATCAGTCTTTAATCCGGCATCTTGCAAAGCGCGATCCAGAACGCGGACATCTCGTTGGAGAATATCTAATGTCTCTGGTCGTTCTGCTATAATCAAAGCCTTAGCGCGTCCATCATTCGCTATTTCGAGTTTGACCTCTACGCGTCCTAATTCTTGCGGGCGTAATTGAATTTTAATTTTGTTATCACCATTCTGAACAGCTTTTGATAACTGTATAGAAACCTGACTTGTTGCCGGTGCCATATTAGTCGGTTTAGAATTTGGATTAGGTTGCTGGGCTGAGAAGATAGGGTTCGTTGATTGTAGGCCGTTAGATCCTATCGTGGGCGGAGTATTTGGCACCGCAGGTTGTGTGCTCTGAGCTCCCAAAGAAGCTGCTTTAACTGGGGTCGCTGCCCCAGATCGGGTTGCTAGGTTCTCAGACTTGGTTTCAGCTAGCTTAAATGTAATCGCATCTTTAACGGGGGCCCCGTTTATTTGGTTATTAGGATTTGACGCTCCGTTAGACGGCTGATTGCCGGCTCCTTGATTATTAGTATTCGCATTGTTCTCACCAGTATTTGCACCTACATGCAGCGGCGTTGTTACAGAAGTCTGTGAATTATTTTGGTTCGACTGAACTTGTTGTTGTGTTAAATTAAAAGTCTGTGCTGTGCCATTACGTTGTGACGCTACTGCCGTATTTTCATTAGTTTGAGCACTATTTTGGGCCTGTAAGATATTGTTGCCAGCTGCGTTAGTTGTGCGAGGAGATATGCTGCTATCTGCAGGTTGAACAATGATATTTTTATCTAACTGACTGAGTTTTATGCCTGGCGTTTCATTTTTTGTTTGAATATTAGCATTTGTGCTAGTTCTATTGATGGGCTGTTCTGGTTCTGTCTGGCTTTGTGTTGACCCTGAGACGTCTAACCTTGCTTCTAATGGCGGTTTATTGGCCGTTGATGTGATGTTTTGCACCTGTGTTTGGGGTGTGACAGGTTTGGTCGGGTTAAGTTCTAACGGTAGTGATTTTCCATCATTTAGCATAACCTTTTCGGAAGGTTTGTTTATTGTCGGAACCTGATTTAGTTCTTGTTTCTGTGGAATAATATTAGTCTGCGTTTCGGAGGTTGCTCCAACTAATGTTCCCTCGTTATTGTTGATATTTGTTTGTGTTCCTTCTTCTGATGGTACCGTATTAGGCGTTTTAGTTATTGCAGGCGCCCTTTGGTTGCTTCCCTTTATCGGAACGCTCGCTTGATTTAACTCTTTAGTATTCTTCGATTGAGATAATACGGTTGCTGCTGTTGTATCTTTAATGGCTGGGGTATTTCCCGGTACTACACTTGCTGAAGCAAGAATAGAAGCCTCTTGGGTTGGGTGTTCCGTCCCTTGGATTTGCAAATTAGCATTTGCACTCTCCGCTGGAGCAGTGATTAAGTCGTCGACAGATAATGGTAATTCGTCGCTCCGCTCAGTGACGGCTCCTTCTTTAATAGCTTCAGGATTGTTTGCAGGTGTCACTTCAGATACAGATCCAGTATGTAATTTGATAGGTTCTGCGTTTGGATTGGAATTAGCTTCTGTCGGCTGAGCACTTGCTAGTTTGGACGGACTAGGTTGTTCCTGGACAATCTTGGAGCTTTGATCCTTCGGTTGAAGATTAACATTATCAGTTTCTTCTGTCGAATTTTGACTGCGATAATGATCATCAACATCAACATCAACATTGTCTTTATCATTAATCCTAAGGTCTCTGTCATCTGTAGCACTCTGATTATGCAACTTATCTTCTTTTACGCCGTTATCAGATTTGAAATCCCTCGGTGTTCTAACCTCCTCGAGACCGCCGTTGGACTGGCTTTGCCTAGGAGGTGCAACGTCAGAGAGTGCATTCAAGTTGAAGCTTGTAAGCATCTCAGAATTAAAAAATTGACTAAAGTCTATGCCATTCGTAATCGTTTTAGTTTCCCTCAACTGTGGTGTTGAGTTGGGTTTAACGTTTTCTATAGCTGACATAAGGCCTGACCCTTTTGGTTAATCTTGTTTTAATCAGAGCAAGATTAGGGCCACCTTTTGCTTTCTAAAATATTATGTAATTTCAATTGCTTACGAGAGGGCTCTGTAAATTCTGCTTTTTAGCTCCAATAAGCAGGCAGTTTTTACTTAGTCAGGAGGAAAAATATTCCTAATGAAAATAATAGTTATAAAAATTATATAAAAATTATATAAAAGTTAATATAATAATATTTATATATATAATAATATGTAAAACATACTAAAAACTCTAATAAATCTCCATTAAATAAAAATAATAAAAAATTATATAAAAATTTAAATAAAATACTTTACAAATAAATTAATGACTGTTATAAGCTAATTATCGAGTACATAACCACCCCGACAGAAGTCGGGTTGAACCTTAGAAAAAGGACTAAAAAAATGGCAATTCAAAATTCAGTTTTTACAAACCCGTCTGCGTTTACCGCACTACGGTCCCTAAACACCGTCAATCGTCGATTAGATATTACGCAGAATAGGGTCTCTACCGGACTTCGTGTCTCCTCATCATTAGATGATGCTTCTGCCTTCGCTGTTGCTCAGGGGATTCGCGGGGAGCTTCGAGCGCTGGAGTCGGTCACTCAGGGCCTAAATAACTCCAAGGCTGTTGGTAAAGTTGCGGTCACAGGCGCTACGGCAGTTTCTAATATCTTAATCGACATCAGGCAAAAAATAACAGAATTAGCCAATGCTAGTATTTCTGCCTCTCAACGTACGATCATAAAAGCTGACTTTGACCAGTTGCTGTCTCAGGCTGGAAGCTTCATATCAAATGCTAGTTATAATGGCTTTACACTGTTAAGGTCGAATGGGAATGACGTTTCTACGCTGGCCAATTTACAAGGCGGGTCACTGACCCTGTCGGTACAAAATGACGTCGACAATTGGGCTAGGAGCCTGGCTAAGGCAACAATTGGAACGGCGGCCAACGCGCAAAGTGTATTAGCGTATCAATTTTCCACAATGGAGAGTACAGTTTCCGCAGCTCTTGGAGCGCTTGGTGCAGAGGTGCGGTCTTTGGAACTTCAAACCAACTTTTTGGAAGAACTTAGAGATACCAGTGACGAGGGATTAGGTAATATCGTCGATGCAGATTTGGCACGAGAGTCAGCCAAATTAACGTCACAACAAATTCAACAGGAATTATCAATTCAGACGCTACAGATAGCGAACGATAGGCCGAGTACAATACTTGGTTTATTCAGAAGGTAATCAAACAAACCGGAAAAGTAGGCCGCTACTTTTCCGGTTTTTCTATGATATTTATAGAGTGTTTATTTATTAATTGAACTTAAACACCGCGCATGAATTGAATACTCTTCAAGCTTTGTGGCGCTTCAGTTGTTCTGCTCATTCACTAAATCAAAATTTAATTTTACTTTTTTTCTTGACAAAAAAGATTCTTGTAACCTACTTTGAGGGACGGATTGGTACTAACCAAGATCGTATTTAGGGCAAAAAGCCCGTAAACCTTAGAAAAAGGGAATCGAGATGGTAAATAACTCTATCTACACAAATCCGTCTGCCTACACGGCTCTTCAAAACTTAAACACGGTTAATCGTCAACTTGAGACTTCTCAAAATCGAATATCGTCTGGTTTAAAAGTGGCGTCAGCGACGGATAGCACAACGGCTTTTTCAATTGCTCAAGGCATTCGAGGTGAAATCAATGCTATTGATGCACTTAATAAAGGTCTAACGAAAGTCAAAGGTATTATTGACTACACGCTTGCAGCAACGGAAGGGATTTCCGGACTAATTGTTGAGTTAAAGGCAAAATTGACAGAATTGAGTGATACAAATCTATCTACAGCACAACGGGCACGTGCACAAACGGATTTCCAAGAGTTGTTGTCACAGGGTAAAGATTTTGCTCGGGGTGCGTCGAGATTGGATGAAGCTGGCGGTGCTATTGTTGATTTGTTCTCCTCTGGGGCAGCTAACACAACAACATCTACCGATATCACTATCAATGCCAACGTTACCTTTGTCCCGGGAGCCGCGGCAAATACTTCAAATACTATAACGGTGACTGCTGCGACAGTAAAAGCTGTTAATATACAATTAGGGTCGTTGCAGGCAGCCGCTCTAACTAGTGCCGCGGCTAATGCACAGAGTGTTTTAGGCGTTGAGTTTGTAACATTTGAGACAGCGGTGGCTTCAGCTTTGGGGCATCTGCAATCAAAGTCTTCACAAATAGAAAACCAACAAATCTTTTTGGACAAAGTAAAGGGGACCCGGCAGGAATTGTTAGGTGCTTATGTGGACGCTGACCTAGCGGCGGAATCCGCAAGGTTAACTGCGTTGCAGGTTCAACAACAGTTAGCGGTTCAAGCTGTTGGAATTGCTAATCAGAGACCTCAATCGTTACTGGGGTTATTCAGATAAATATTTTATAGAGTGGATGGTTTCGGCCATCCACTTTTCTTTCTATCGACAATCAATTCCTATCTTAATAGAGTAATTTTTACCTGCCCTAAGATCAAAATGACTAAATTGATTCGCAACGTTCTATCTGTTTTGCCATTAGTTTTTTTGCGAGCCGCTGTTGAGGTCTTGTTTAGAGATTACAATGAAGTATCAGTTTTTACATAAACAGAAATTTGATTTTTTTGATACGTGAGTAGAAATCAAGTCGTAAAGCCATCGTATTAATTTCCGTGATACTCTTTAACTATCTGTAAACATTGAGTTTTTTATCAGATAATTTTGCGAATAATAAGCTGGTTCTGGATTTATTCAATCAGTGGATAGGTTTAAAGCATCAATTTCTTAGTTCAAATACTGAAAATATTTAATCGGGACTATTTCTTTAGGTAGTGTAATAAACCTTTTATTTGACAACGATTCTGCTATTACGCGATTATATAGAAACAGTTTATGAAAGTGATTGTTTATGCCGCTTAAAATAAACGTTAAGTCAGGTGAGAAATTTATTGTTAATGGTGCCGTGATGGTAGCAGGCAATAAAGGAGCATCATTGGTTCTCCAAAATGAGGCTACTATTCTGCTGGGCAAGGATGTTATGCAGGAGAGTGAGGCAAATACGCCGTCTAGAAGGATTTATTTCTCTATACTCGTAATGTATTTAGATCAGGAAAATGCTGTTAAATATAGAGATACTTTCATGTCTTTAGTAGAAGCATTTATGGATGCGACAACTTTTGCAGAAGTTCGCCGGACGCTTCTCCATATTGTTGAGGATGTAAATAGTAAAGTTTACTACAGAGCAATGAAGACCTGTAAGGCTTTGATCAAATATGAAGATGAAATGCTTAAAATGGGCCAGGCTGATGTTACCGCGGGTGAATAACTAGATGGCAGGTGTCGACGCATATAAGAAGGCTTTGCACAAAACGGCATCAGGTCGGGATACAGAATACCGCCTTTTAGCACAAGTTACTGCATCGCTTATAGAAGCTAAAGATGCGGACGGCGACATGCGGACTAACCCACTCAAAATGAGAACAATTGCGGAAGCGCTGAATTGGAATAATGAAGTCTGGAGGACGTTCATGGATGACTGTCGTAGTTCTGAAAACCAGCTTCCAGAAAAATTAAAAGGCGGGATACTAAGCCTAGGAATTTGGGTGAATAAAGAAACAAGATTAGCGATGAATGGTGAAACTAGTCTTGATATGTTAATCACAATAAATAGAGACATTATGAAGGGCTTAGCCACTTCTGCAGAGACCAATACCAAGCCTTCGGTTCCTGGTGGTAGTCAAGAGACACTTAATAGACCGACCACAAATACAATAAAGAGTGTATAGGGGGTAATGCGGTGCGCGAGTATTCCTCTTTAAGGTGATATAAATTGGCAATGACCCGATCAGAAGGTGGTGGCTGGTTTTCCACTAAAATGAGCGTGGCGCTAAACTTGCATCAGAGTAATCAATTGAATGCTGCTCAAGCGATTTATGAAGAAATTCTTCGAGCAAACCAATTAGATGCCGAATTACTGAATTTATATGGAACGTTGTTGCATCAGCAAGGATTGAGCGATGTTGCTTTAAAATTTCTAAAAAAAGCAATTATACTAAGTCCGAAGAAGGCATTATTTTATAATAGATTAGGTGCTGGTTTGCAGGCTATCCAAGCAAATCAAAAATCTGTGCTTGCTTACTCGCGGGCTACAGTCATTGATAGCGATTTATTCGAAGCCTATCTAAATTTAGCCAGTTTACTTTTAAAGTTGGACGATATAAACGCGGCTTTGGACGCAGCAAGACGAGCTGTCTTACTTAATTCAGGTTCCTGGGTAGCACGGTTAAGGCTGGGAGCCATTTTACAATCAATGAACAAATTTGATCTGGCTATCAGTGAATTGAACCTCGCTTCTATGCAAAACCCACTTGCATTAGAGCCCTACTTTTCGCTTTGCCAAATTCACTTCAAATTAAAAAACTATAAAGATGGATTAACGATTACTAAAAAAGGTCTTGTCTTAGCGCCGGAGCGATTTGACTTTTACCCCCATCTCCATGGCGCATACCTCATTACACAGCCACCACCATACCCCCAAATGCTGCGTTGGGCAGAGCGGGGAGTAATTATACGAGCGACTGATAGTGCTTTTTGGTATTTGCTATCATTAGAATATCAGAGGCACAATCTTCAATCCAAATTTCTTAATAGTGCAATTAGAGCTGTTCTTTTAAACCCACAAGCTTCTGAATTTTATCACTCGCTTAGTGCCTCCTTCCAATTAATAGGAAAACTGGAGCAAGCCTTTTACGTTTCTTGGATCGTTTCAATCGTTTTTCCAAAATCAGCACCCAACAGGCATATAATGTGGGAAACATTATTTGCGATGGGAAAACAAAAAGAAGCCTGGAAGTATTGGCTTAATAGATTTGAAAATGCCGATATACCTCCACGAATAGGCCTTCCTGTTAATAAATGGCGGCCAGAGATTAAATATGCAAAAAAGATTTTAGTCTGTTCGGAGCAGGGGATTGGCGACGAGATACTGTATCTAAGTTGCCTTCCTGATTTGATCAAAGACCAACCAGAGTTAGCGGTGGAATGCGATTTTCGTTGGCAAAAGCTGTTCCAGCGCAGTTTTCCCGCCATAGAGTTTATCCCTAGGCAAACTAGTGTCGGTAAAGCGGAGGAGATTTTATATGATTATAGAGAAGTAGTGCGGCGCCACAATATAGAAGGTTATATACTCAACGGTGATCTGCCGCCTTTTTATAGGCAAGACTTGAACGTGAAAAGAAAAACAGATGGTTATCTCAGAGCCGATCCTAATCAGATAAAAAAATATACAGATATATTAAATAAAATTACACAAAAAACACTAATTGGCATTTGTTGGCGTAGCGCTTTTACTGAGCCAGTACCCTTTGTATATGCTAAGGTTGATGAGTTAATTTCGAGTCTTCCTAATGGCGACTATTCTCTTATAAATCTGCAATATGGTGATTTTGAGGATGAAATTATTCGAATAGGTAGTGAGCATGGGGTTATTATTCACCAAATTCCGGATCTAGACCAAATTGAAGATTTAGATGGGGTCGCTGCTCTAATGAGTTGTCTTGACTTGGTTATCGCTCCGAGCTCTTCAGTTTTGCACTTGGCTTGTGCTCTGGGTGTACCTACCATATCCACATATTATCCTAACTTCAGGTTTAAGGCGGACACCGACCCCTTATTTGGTAATTGTTTACCTATGTTAAATCCCGAGGAAGTGTTTAGCTCATCAGAGGTTGCGTCGCGAACAGGAGCAACTGTGCAACACTTTATGAGGTTTGGGCAATTACCCCTTAACGACTAGGAAAAGAAGGTGCCTACCTGCGGGTAATTTCTGCCTTTTCGAATTTTATATTGCATCAAAGTATTAGAAAATCTCAAAAGTTATCAAAAAATAAATCAATATAAACAATGGCTTGAGGAAATATTGAAAAGTGGCCCGGTCTTTGCGTCTAGGTAGGCAAGATCGTGTGATCTAACTTTTTAATTGGGGGGTGACCAAGTTACCTAAGAATAGGTTTTGGAAACTTTAAAATTTGCTGGAAGGCATTTTGTTTTACCCTCACTAGAATGTGAGAAGGAAAGATAGAAAATGGTGTCGAATAGTATAATCACAAATCCGGAAGCCTTTGTTGCTTTGCGCAACTTAGAACGGACTAATGAGTCATTGTCTAGGACCCAACAACGTATCTCTACGGGGTTGAAAGTAAGCAGTGCGCAAGATGATGCATCTAACTTTGCTATAGCCCAGGGTATCCGAGGCGATGTAAAGGCACTAGGAGCTATTACCCAAGGTTTAAATAACTCTAAAGGTATTGGAAATGTTGCATTAGCTGGCGTAACCGCTATTTCTGACCTTTTAAACGACGTAAGGCAAAAACTAACAGAACTAGCAAACGGCGGTATCACTAGTGCTCAGCGAGCTATCATCAAGGCAGATTTTGACAAGTTGCTATCGCAGGCCATGGCATTCGTTGACAATGCCAATTTTAACGGTCGTAATTTGCTTATAAGTAATGCATCTAATGTTGATACGATATCAAACCTTAATGGAACAAATTTAACATTATCTGCGCAATCTACCCCAGCTGCATCGGCAGGTAGTCTGGTACATTTAATAAGAAGCTTAGCTGGAGCCACAATTGGCGTAACTGGAGCTGCCACTGATCCTGGTAATGCGCAGAGTGTCATTATTGCCCAGTATAGGTCTTTAGAGACTGAAATAAATACATCGCTTGGTGCTTTAGGGTCTGAAATTAGAGCGTTAAATTTTCAAACAGACTTCCTCTCTACTGTTGTGGACTCTACAGAAGTTGGACTTGGAAACATCGTTGATGCTGATTTGGCGAGGGAGTCTGCAGAACTAACTGCTTTACAAGTTAGACAACAGTTAGGTGTCCAGGTTTTGGGTATTGCGAACCAGCAGCCACAAATCTTATTAGGATTATTAGGGCAGTAGTACTTTTAGTGACTCTTTGTTTAGATAATGAGGAACTGATATTATGAAAGGGTATGCTGCATATGCCAGAGTGCAACCGACAAATGACTCTCATCGTGACTTAGAATACAAGGTTCTTGGGCAGGTTACTGGAGCATTAATAGAAGCAAGTGCCGAGGGCTCACAGCTCTCTGAGAGATATGATGCAGCGCTCTGGAACGAAAAAGTTTGGCATGTGTTCAGATGCGATTTGAGTTCAAAGGAAAATAAGCTACCGGATGATTTGAAGGCATCATTGATAAGTTTAGCCATTTGGGTATCAAAAGAAACATGCAGAGTCCTGGATAATAGTGCCGGTCTTGATGGTTTAATTAATATAAATAGGCAGATAATGGCCGGTTTAAATTCCCGAGCTCAAACCACATAAAAAAACTCAATACTGAGCGTTAATCAGCCTCGTTATTTCTATCATTATATTACGCCACGAATTAGCAGTCTCTTTATAGAAACAGGTCATGCTGGGCGTCCATGGTTGTCGATTGGTTCCGAGGCACGTCCAGTCTTTATGTAAATTTAGCCCAAAACAACGAGTGCCCACAGCACCTGCCATAGAAATTACGGCAGTCATTGGGCCAATCACAAAGTCTAGTTCTTTGATTAACGCACTAACTTGATCTAGATCATTAAACATATCAATTTCTTCAGGCCGGTATATATTGACGCCAAACTCTTGTTCGGCTGCTTTCAATTCTATTTCACACTCTGTAGGTTGAAGGTTTACCAAGCTAAAATTTTTCAAAGAAAAAATTGGTGCTAGTTCCTTAATAGAAAAAAAGTAATCACCATATTTTTTGTGAGGTAATGCGGTGTTCCAACAGAACCCAATCTTTTTTGCTGGGCCAAGGGAATTAAGCCGTTTACGCCAAATATCCGAATGGCTGGAATTTGGCGTAAGATAGGAATCATTAGTACTAAAACTTTCTACACTGGGGCGCAGGTGCATTGGGAGATCTCCAAGGGCTGTGTGCACCGTTAAACCGTGTTTTTCTACCAGACTTGCGAAGTCGATTTTGGTAGTGTTTTCCGGAGACCTGGGTAACTTTTTAATGAATTCAATTTTCGGAAAGCTTCGAGAGAAAAGTGGGACTAGACGGGCATCTGTTTCTACGATGCAAGGGACCGATACTGTTTTTGTTAGATCATCGAAGCAAGAGGCAAAACGCAACTCGTCACCAATACCTTGTTCTTGGTAGACGAGTAACTTGCCATTTTGGAGTTTTTCGCCGCTCCATTCTTTTGGCAAACCAGTGCGTTCAGCAAAAAGCTCTGGTTTTTTATGACGCCAGCGTGCTTCCTTCCATCCCGAAAGAAGGTTGCCAGTCGCTAAAAGTCCATTGGCCAAGCCCCATCTTACCGCGGGATCATTTGGGGCTAACTTGGTGGCTTTTTCAAATAAAGGAACAACAGCTTTTAGATTACCTTGCCGTAATTTCAAAAAACCAAGATTATTTATAGCTCGATGGGAGGTTGGACTCAAAATGACACATTTCAGCAAATCTTTACTCTGAGTTCTTGTTTGAGCTCTGACAAAATATGCTTCAGCCAAATCTGGCTTTACCTTAATAACTTGGTCAAGTATCTCCTGGGCTTTTTTATTATCTCCTAACTCTACAACAGATTGAGCAAGTTTCACTTGCCACAATAATTGCTGAGGTTGTTGGTCTGTTGCTTTTGTTAATAATTCAACGGCTTCATTCGTCCGTTCTATCTCCATTTCTTCTAAATTAAGATTTAACTCATGGCTGGAAATAATTAAATTGCCAAGATTGAATAGCGCTTCTGCGTTTAAAGGGCGCAATTCAATAGCTTTGCGGAATGCGTGTTCGGCCATCTCTAAATTTGGAATTGTTAGTAACACACTTCCATAATGATTAAATACGTCGCTATTATTAGGCTTTAAAGGTACCGCTCTCTCTAAAAATTGTAACGCTAAATCATTATTGTGAAGTTGATGACAGGCGACGCCTAAAAAATGCAGTGCGTCAGGGTTTTCAGGAGAAATTTGGAGGACTTTTTGATAAACTTTAAAGGCTTCTTCAATTCTTGAGGCATTATGGTGGGATAGACCTATTTCGATAAGCTCCTCAACAGACTTTCCTGGCGATGGCGCTTTCATTTGTTAACTATCCATTTCTAACAACGCAGATATTCTCGTGCCAATAATATACGATACATACCCAGTATATGGCAGTTAATCGAATACTTAAATAATCACTACGGCGAAGTGAGATTTTTTATTGTGAAGAAACAAAGAGACAAAAGAAACTGGCCTGTAAATTGCATAATAATTGTCTGAAGTATTATTAGTTTTGTATTTTAAATGATTTTTAGAGGAAGGACAAACAAATGAGTTTAACTACGTCACTTCTTCATGCTCGATCTGGTTTAATTGGTGCTCAAGCTGGACTGGATGTTGTCTCGAGGAATATCGCTAATGCAACAACAGAAGGCTACACAAAAAAGATACACAATCAGTCAAATTTGATTATCGGTGGGACTGGATCCGGGGTTAGAACCGATGAAGTTACCAGAAAAGTAACAGATACGTTGCAGCGATCGTTGAGAGAGCAGACTGGTACTATCGAAAAATTAGAGATTTTAGATGATTTCTTGGGACGCCTGGAACTTGAATTTGGCCGCCCAGATGATCAGTCATCAATATCTGCAAAGCTGACCGATCTAAAGAAGAGCTTTCAAGCTTTTTCAACAGCTCCGGAAAATGCAACTAATGCTATTGGATTGGTAGCTACGGCTGATACTTTATCCCGATCTTTCAACGATCTAAATACTCTGATCCAAGATTTACGTGTCGAGGCCGACGGCCGCATATCGGATAGGGTGACCGAAGTTAACAATTCTTTAACGAGCCTCCAGGACTTAAATCGGCAAATAGGTCAGAAGGTGGCGGCACAGCAATCTTCAGCTGATTTAAGAGACCAACGAGACCAACTTTTACTGACAATAAATAAAAATTTAAGCATTGGTTCCTTTGAGAGGACTAATAGTAAAATCACAGTATCAACTGCTGACGGACGATTAATGTTAGATGATACACGAATACCAATGTCATTTGTCGCAACGTCTTCATTATCCGCAGCGACAAATGGTCAACCCGTTCAGTTAGGGGGCGCCGACATAACCAGTTCGATCACGGCCAGAGAAGGCAGTATAGCTGGATTATTAACTTTAAGAGATACGGTTCTACCTGAATTTCAAGTTGTTTTGGATGATCTTGCGTTTAAGGTAGCCGGTTCGTTAGGTACCGTTAACGTAGGTGGTACAAATGAGGATCTAAATCTTTTCACCGACGCAGCTGGTGCTGTGCCTGCTGCGTTTACAGCAGGTTTTTCTGGAACTATTCGCGTGCGTGCGGCATTGCTAACTACGCCAACAGATATTCGCGATCCTCAACCTGGAGCTGGATATACTCCGCTTGGAGCCGCTGATAATGCGCTTCCACTTGCCGTGCTCAGTCTATTTGAGAGTCAATCAGCGCTCTCTCAAGCGGCGGGGGTGAACAACACAATGGAAGGGTTTAGTGCGGCGTTAATAGGAAAAGTTGCCAATCAAAAAGCAGATTACGACACTCAACTCACGTTTCAAAAGGTTTTTAGAGACGGCTTACGCGATAGAGTTGAAAATGAAAGTGGTGTTAACACAGATGAAGAGTTGACCGAGTTAATTAGGCTAGAGGCTGCTTATGGGGCATCGGCTCGCGTTTTAAACGCCGTTCAACGGGCCTTTGATGATTTAATATCAATATTATAATTTGTTAGTGAGATTTTATTATGCGAATTTCAAATTTGACACAAGTTAACCGAATTCAGGCCAGTGTGAATAATTTACAGGCTGATTTGGCGAAGACAGAGCAGCAAATTAGTACCGGTAAAATTTCTTCCTCTTACTCAGGGCTTAAAGGAGAAAGCGCTCGTGTGTCTGTACAGTTGCGGGAGTCTTTGGAGTCCAGGCAATCATATATCAATACCATTAAGACAACGCGTTTGCGTGCGGAAGTAACAGATGCCGCATTAGTTCAAATTCAAAACTTAGCCTCAGACTTGCGGGTTGAATTGATAAAGCAGACCCAGGATGTTTATGTTGAGGATCTGCCTATCATGAATGAATTTGCTAAAACACAAATAGATCGCTTAGGTAATTTGCTGAATTCTGAAGTTGCGGGCCGGTTTATTTTTTCAGGCGTTAACTCTGGAACTGCACCTATCATTGATACGGACACTATGAAAACAAATTTTGCGGCAGCGGTAAACACGACTGTCAATGGGGGGGGAAATACAGCTACAGCAATCGCAACAGCCGCCGACACCTATTTTAATAATAAGTCCGGTAATTTAGGAGCTAATCCGTTTTCGACAACATCTGGTAGTGCCGTAGTAACTGTGACACACGGAACTCACACTCTGGCAGTTGGGGATCAGGTCACGTTCAGTGGGGGGACGGCTGTTGGTGGATTAGACCTGAACGGGACATTCACCGTCGCAAGTGTTCCTAATGCCAATAGCTACACTTTAACAGCCAATGAAAATGCTGGAGCAACCGCAGCGGGCGGTGGCGGCGCTGTAGCTTATTCAGCTAATGCATGGAATAAATTGGGAACCTTAGCGTCGACTGCAGAAAATACTGTGCATGCATCTGTAGGACTGAATATCTCATATGGGGAAATGGCTAATCAGGAAACCTTCGCTAATTTATTCGAGGTTCTGAATGTTTTTGCCAATGTAACTATTGCTGCTGGCCAAGAGGCGGAGTATCGAACATTAGTAGACAATTCTCGATTAGCTGTTGAGACTGCTTTTGATAGTATTAATCAAATGATCGCCGACCTTGGTGGAGACCAAGCTCAGTTGACAACAATTGAGAAAAATCATGAAAATGATATAAGTTTATTAAGTAAACAGCTAGGTGACGTTGAAGATATTGACTCATTCGAGGCTATCAACAAGTTCCAAGCTCTAAGGTCTCAGTTAGAATCGTCTTATCAAATTACATCCGCTTCGCGCGGATTTTCATTAATTAATTTCTTGTAAATTAAAAGCAGTTGTTGTTTAGTGATTAATTGTTATTATAAATAATCCTACAATATATATTTTTTCTCTGGACAACCTTTAGGAATGATGTTAAAAACACGATTACTTTGGTAAAACATCAAGGTTTCGACACATGTTCACTCCAGAATGGAGGGTAAAGTGGATACACAAAACGTAAATATTCCTTCTAGCGTGAAGGCCCAAGATAACCAGTCACAGCAACCCTTGCAAAAAGGGACAGTTGGTGCAAGCCAAGAAGTTGCAACGCCGCAAGAGCGTAGCAAAGCTGGATTATTCATAACTCCTGTCTTACAATTTGATAGCCAAGCTTTGTCTGTTATTTTTCAGGTAAGGGATGGTTTGTCGGGAGAAGTGAAACAAGAATATCCTCAAGAAAGCGTTGTTAAGGGGCGCTCAGAAACAGCGGCTCAAACAAATAAGGATACGGCACCAGCTGATCTGGGTATTCAGGCAGTTCAGACTGATGCTCCAATTGCACGAGAAGAGAAAGTTGTTCAGCAGAACTCCAGTATTGATCTTAACACAGCGGTACCTGAGTCAAATGGCTCGGTTGCTACAGCCTCAACTACTACAGGAGTAGCTGTTGGGCTTGGCGGTGTTTCCTAAAAAGATTGCTGATTAAACTTTTTTAGGATTAATGCAGTTACCCTCTAGTGCGGTGTAGGGGGTAGAAGTGCCTTTGCGCTTTATATTCATTAGTATCAAACTAATGCAAGGCCCAAAATCTATTTAAAAATTTGTTGATCTACCAATATGTGGTACAAATACGTATTTGGGTCCTTTATCAGATCGACGGCGCGCAGACTAAGTCGTTAGATAGCGAGGCAGCAGTGGCTGAAAATGAAGTTGATGAATTAAACAAGTTGATTGCAGATGGCCTTAGCTTTCATGACTCTGGGAATGTTGAAGCTGCCCGTGATTGTTATTTGAGGGTATTGGAGCATGACCCTAGAAATTCAAAGGCACTGGATTTAGCCGGTTTGCTTTGCATGCAATGCGGTGAGCCAGATGCGGCTAAGGAATTTTACAAATCTGCAATTGAGGTTGAACCAGATAACCCACGGTTCTTGCTCCATTTAGGGATCCTTCTATTAGAGCAAGATGAGTTGGTGGAATCTGAGTCAGTGATGCAACAAGTTTTAGAATTAGACGCCGATTATGCTGATGCGCGGTTTTATCTTGCGCTAAACATGCGGGCTACTAATCGACGAGAAGAATCTAAAGAGATGTTAGAATTAGCATGCACTCTCGATCGAGAAAATAGTAATTTTCACAAATGGTTAGGGCTAATTTCTATGGAGACAGGAGATCTAGTCACAGCGTTGGAATATACTAAAACAGCCTTAGAGTTAGATGCAGATGATGTAACCGCCTATGTCCAATTGGGGGGGGTCTTATGTGCATTAGAGGATCTAGTATTAGCGGAAAAAGCGTTGCGGGCCGGTTTAGATATTAATCCAGAGGATATACGGTGTCGTGCTGAACTTGCAGCTGTTTTAATCGAAACAGATCAATTCGAGGCTGCAAAAAAAGAATTAGATACTGTTATGTCAAAAGGGGGCGGGGAACACGGGAATGCCCTATCAAGCTTAGCGCTTTTTGAGTCCTTAAAAGGGGACGAGAAAAAAACATTAGATTTGATTGAAGATGCTATGAAAGTTGACGGTAAGAGTATCGATGTTCTGTTAAGGGCATATAAAATTTTCACCAAATTAGGCGACCCTAAAAAAGCAAACCGTGTGCTCGACGAATTGCAGGATATAGCTCCTGACGACCCCAGGGTTATGGGTCTTTTGCTTGATTGATTCCTATAATCTCGCATATGAAATTTTAATTTATAAATATATAGAGACCGACACTACGTTTGAGTATTTAGAGCAATAGAAGAACCCTCAGCTGCTGTGTACGCGGCATAACCTTGAGGTCTCGAACCAAATGCTTTGGTATTCTTGGCCCCGCCGCGCTGTTTTTTTACTGCGTCTATAACCAAATTGACAACTCTTTCGGTTGCATCATAAGAACCTCTTAGTGTTAACATATTTTCAGATAGCACATTCCTAAATTTTTTATAGAGTATCTTTAGATCGGCCCGTTCAACATCACTCAGAGACGCAAGGGTATCTGGCATATCTTGAATATTCTTTTGAGAGTCTAGGTAGTATTTAGTTAGCTGTACTTTTCGAGTCTGCAAAGGGTCAATTTCTTCGTAAATCTGGCTATTGAGAATCTCAGTCTCCTTTTGCAAGAGTTCCATAAGTTGGCTCATACTCTCAACAAAATTCTCAACTAGGTTTCTTTGCTCCATTTACTTTGCCTCCTGCATTTCTAATAGTTGCCGCTCTATAGAGTTTGCTAGACCGATACCACTAGACTTAGAGATCGCACTCCCATATTCCTGTATTAGTAAATCCCTGAATATGGCTTCACCGTTTCCACCGCCGGTCAACCCATCAGTCTTTATTCCCTTAAACATATGGCCAAGCATTTGAGAAAGAAATAATCCTTCCAACTTCAAGGCAACCTGTCTTATTTCGCCTGAAGATGATGCTTTTGGGTCGATTGTTTTTGATAATTTAGTAGTCTTGTCCAATAGCATTTGTTGAATTGGATCTGGAGCACTAAAATTGGATGAAATATTTGTCATTTTTTTTCCTCTAGAGTAACTCTATTTCAGCTTGTAGAGCTCCAGCTGCTTTTATGGCCTGCAAAATAGAAATTAAATCACGAGGACCTATGCCTAGTGAGTTCAATCCATCTACTAATTCTTGTAATGTGACACTTTTGGATAATACGCTTAGTCTTTTGTCCGCATCCTCATCAATCTCGATTTGGGTTCTTGGAACTGTAACTGTTTCTCCCGCGTCGGAAAACGGCTGAGGTTGTTCCACCTGTGGAGTTTCAGTTATTCTTATTGTCAGGTTACCTTGGGCGATTGCAACTGTGCTGATTCGCACGTTCTCCCCCATAACAATAATTCCAGTTTGTTCGTCAATTACAACTTTTGCCGACATATCAGGAGTTACTTGAAGTTGCTCAATGTCTGTTATCAACGCAACGTTTTTCCCTCTATAACTATCGGGGATCAAGATTGAGACTGTTGCAGAGTCTCTTGACTGCGCTATTGGACCTCCAATAAAAGCATTAATTGCATCGGCAATGCGTCTCGCTGTTGTAAAATCCGGGTTCCTCAAGGATATTCTTATAGTATCAAGACCTTCAAGATCGAAGGCAATTTCTCTTTCAATAATAGCACCGCTAGCTATGCGTCCGTTTGTCGGTACCCCTCTGCTAACGGTTGCACCGGCTCCTTGAGCTTCCGCCCCCCCAACAGCAACCGGGCCTTGAGCTACT
>ENA-UOXV01003476-UOXV01003476.1-marine-metagenome-genome-assembly--contig:-NODE-3476-length-19060-cov-6.152065_pt1 | contig 19060 bp, 27 predicted proteins | sample MGYA00238165_ERZ766961 | MGnify/ENA primary metagenome ERZ766961 (study PRJEB28924, sample SAMN03173240) | marine metagenome | biome: Marine; feature: Water; material: Subsurface seawater | place: North...
CCCCCCGCATCGACTAGTTCGTTCCATTCCACCGACGCCCTGCACATGCGCTTCCCCTCTTCACGCAACAAGGCCTATTCCTGAATAGTTGAGCCTAGTACGAAGTGCGCAGCGAGGGTCTGTTCCAGATTCGCGGGTTCGGATTTGGAACCAGAAGCAACACGACACCATTGGCTGCACCACCGCACTACTCACCACCCTGATGATCGGCACGCAGTCAGCAGCTGGCTTGGACCGTGTTCCTCGACGAGACGCTCCTTCCGCACAAGCAGCTGAGGCAGGGCAGGCGCAACACACGGGGGGTGTTCCACGGGCGTCAGCAGTTGCGAGCGTTGCGAAGCATTCACCGAATTCCATCATGGCCAGGTCGTGGAGCATCCCCGAATACCCTCATGCCATTTCGAGCAAATCTTTCTGAAAATATACCGCTCTGACGGAGAATTATGACGGGCCCCGCTCAGGCTGCTTGACGAGGAGACCGAGTACAGTGAGCAGGTCCTGTAAACCCCTCCAAGTTCACAGATTGTGCATCCCAAAACGAAGGAATGTCGTCTTCGCGATTGGCTAGGACACTCCAGATGGTCACAACTGAAAATTGGGCGGCAGGTGATGGCTGCAGATGAAAAATTTTCGCGTCGGTCGGATGCGTATATTGAGGCCTGTGCAAATCCACGTTGCGATGAGAAACAAAAGGTTTCATCATCGCCCAGCCTTTGGCGAACTCCAAGCGCAGCAAAAGGCGGCTGTTACCGTGACTCACAAGAACGGTACGGCGTGTGATCCACACAGGAGAGCATAAAGTTTGAGGTTCGTGTGCTCAACGATAAGGAAACCACCCAGCCGCCCCGGCTCACCAGCTTTGGGTTCTGTATTTGTGCATGAGCCAAAGGGGTTGCTGATGATGTATCGGCGGTTGTTCAGGCAAAAGAAAAGCGCATGCAGCTTGCCTCACACCGCAGGAAGATGGAAGACTTCCGTCAAAAGTAAGTTACAATCTACATTGGCTCAGTCCCGCCTGCGTATATTCTTTGCATTGATGCGGACTAGTTGTTTCGATGGATTGCAACAACTCTGTGATCGGTGGCGCAGCACAGTCGATGCTTTTTGGATGCGATTAGTGTATGCAGTGATGGCTCGTCCATCCCACAGGCATGCGGATCAACACACTCAAGCATTCTTCATCTACGACCTCCGGTCATGCTTGCTTTCTCTATGTCCAGTTAAATTTCCACTTGATGAAGGAAATTCACTTTTGGAAGTTGTGCAGCGTCATGTGACCGATTGGATGCGATCAACGACTTGCAGGCAATACCAGGAGCGAAAGAAGCTAATGATGACAAAAGCTGCCGAGTTCCAGCGCATGGCAGCAAAAAAACATGTCTATGGAACAGGTACAATCACTTGTTCGTGGTTGAGCTTTCCGAAATTCCGAAATATTATGTTGTCTGTACGTCGACCTGGATATGTCCGTGCGCAGTTGTCCGCGAGACGGTGGATGTGCAAAGGATCATGACGGGATACGAGCTTAGCAGACTCGTAAGTCCCTCGTGACTTTTGTCTAGCGAAGTATTGAACATCGGTCCAATCGTCTCGAACGATTTTGTGTGTGATTATCGATATCCAGGATTCCTGCAAACCATAAAGCATGACATGGCTTTCCAGGAAACCGAAATTGAGGAGTTTGCCGAGAATGCAAGAGCTGGGGGTCTCAGTAAGATCCATGATAATGGCCCTCATCGAATTTTGACCTTCGATCTTCTGTCGACCAGGAAATTGCTTACAAAGTGAGTCCTACACAGGTGTTCCGGAAAACTACCTCGGTGATCGGCAGGCACCTCAGAGAGTTGGAGGCATTCCCCTGCGTACTATGTGTTTTGTTGGAATTCACTTACACCTTTCACTATTGATTTGACCGGCGTAGACTGCATTTCGGACGGGGTCGTCAGATTTATTCTTCTGCCCTGAGCAGAATCTTCAACAAAATCTCCAGCTAGGGCCGGGGCGTCTCATGGTACGCGAATCGTAGCATGCAGAGCGCCTTAATGCACAATGCAGACGAGATGTCCGTATCGAATGTTTCAAGAATTTTCTTTTGAGTTGATCAAAAACCCATCACCAGGAACGTCTCCGAAGGCATCACTCGGTCGCAAATACTCTCTTGGTAATCGCCGTGGCTCAGGGCAGAACCCGGGAATTGAAGGATCATTTTCCTACTGTAGCGATTGCAGGCTGATTTTGCTGTCTTTGATTTGTATCGATCCGGACTGCAGTTCACCGTAATACGCAAGTTGCCACATGAGTGTTTTTGTTGCAGTGCCCGGAGCATCAGAGGGATCCACCGGAAATACGATCGCGAATCTCAAAAATCGCCGTTCTTCGCAAGGTCATATTTGTTTTGCGTGCCGCCTGAGGTCATTTTGAACTGAGCAGAATGCCGCGTACAGATACTTCACCGATTTCTCTTTCAGAGGAGAGGCAACGATTGCGGAATAGACGAAGTTCTCTTCTCTCGACTGGTGGCTGATTACTCCCAACTTTGTAAATGTGCGTGCCATGGTGTTCGCTTGATCGCTTGTGCGCATTCGAAAATAACTATGCACATCGTTCGATCCAGATTCAACCTCTCCGCTCCGCGGGTCGGACAGCACACCGATTTCACCGATGAAAGAATCACCGATGAGGACAGGTATTCATTCACCCACCACAAATCCATGCATTCATGCATTCATGCATTCATTCATTCAGCCTATGAAATAGATGTGTTCATTATTGACCTCATCTCATCTCATCTCATCTCTATGATGCCTGACCAGGTGAGTCTCCTGCGTCACGCAATCGCCGAAATTCAGGACAACTGCAAGAGTGAAGTTAGTGATTGCGCCTATGTTATTCTCGTCCACTCTTCCACGTGCGTTCCGCTGGGGTGAGCTGGCTGGCGAAGAAGAGAGCAAGCTAGGAAGATACGGCTGGCTGATGGGCGAGGAGAGACACGGGGGGTTATAGCGTTGGGAATGCAAGTGCATTGTTCTCGAATGCACGGGGGTGGATTCCCATCCCCGGATGCGAGTCTGCTCAAACGTATGGCTAATCCCTCGAGGCAAAAGCTTTAGTAGGGAGCATGTCTTGGGCCTCAATAAACCAGATAAAGTACCTTATATGACATCACTCCCCTGGGTGAACCAGATACTTCTTGTCGTGCGGTTGCCACACGCGCTCCCGCCCTGCTATGCCTTCGACGGCCAGAGTACTCGGAACAGGCCAGAATCCATACGAAATTCTGTTCCCGGCGTACGTCCGCGCCACCGCTTTGCCCTGAGGGTGGACCATCCAAAATGATTGCTGTCAAAACTTCAACATCACAAGAGCAACGCCTCTTAGCCGATTCCGATCCACCTCTGCGGTACCTCTTACCAGCAATTGCAGTGCGCGTCGAAGGGGCCGCCATGGGCAGGCCAGCAGCCGGTCGAGGGCACCAGTCTTGGGGGTATGCACCTGTGGATTCTCGCAATTCCAAGGAGCTCCAGCATCGGTACGATTCTTAAGGCACGCAGCAAACGCGCTGCAATGACGGTACCACATGTGAGAAGTGGCACATGCGTTGTATTGGAAAAGAGCGGAGGGGGAGGATGTGGTGGGAGCGCACCTACTCCCTGCAAGGACCTCCGAGGCAGTCTCCGACGTGGCTGGATCTTCGAATGGGTGGTACCTGTGCTGGGACCGGTTGACTGCCCCGAGCGGGTTTGTTTCGGCGCGCGACACAGCAGCTCCGCAATAGCATGCTGATGGTCGACTGCTCGCGCTGAGGCAGTGAGGTGGGGCACGTTGGAGCCTTTCATGCTCATGACACGCCATGAGGGACAAAAGTGCGGAAACCGTCCGCCCTATCAAGCGAGGTGGTTTGGCATGGTATGGTTTGGGGAATTCCCTCCCGCTCTCGCCAGGATGAGTTGCGTGTGCAGCCAAGAGGGGGTGGGCGTGGGGCCTAATGCGAGCGTCATCGTCGATGAAAAGGTCACCGGCCGGATACCACCTTGCGCTGCCGTAGGGCGGGAACGATTGACTCAGTCGGGCATTGTCTGTGTGACGGTGGGAGGATTCCGCAGCGCAGCGCCAGGGCTTGCAACACAAGCACGCTTGCTTGCGTGCTTCCATAGCAGCACCGTCAGTGCGGCACAGGACGCGCGTTGGTGCGCAGTGCTACTGAGACATGGTCGACAGACCCTTGACACTCTTCGCGGATGTATGGAATGTGGATTTCAGCGCCCTCCGAGAGAAACGCGATTGTCCAAGAGAAAGTTCCCTGCGCACAAAGTGCCGGGCCGGGGCTCTCATGAGCCTGCAAGCAGTGCGGCTGACACCGAACCTAGCCTCGTGCATATCTGACACACGGCAGCACTGACGCTGCTACCTCGAGGCGCAGGGAGAGCGCAGATGATTCGGGATGAGTGCCTGCGAGGCAATGAAGATAGGAGCGCGAACCCCGAATCGCCAGTCGCTAGCTGGAGAGCCCTGGATGAGGCGAGGGGCGGGGGTTCAATCAGTGATCACCCAACTGGCACCGCAGCCCGTAGCATTCCCGTATCATGCTAGCAGCGTAATGTTCAAGGATATGTTCACTCGGATCAAATGGAAATTGAACAGCAAGTGAGGCGCAGAAATGCAATGGGTCGATGTGCGGCCACTCAACCATGTGCATCACCGCCCCGTACGACGAGCGAAGATGGGCAACATCCTGTGGATAGGAGGCAGGCGTGAGTACTTGGTCGTGCAGGCATGAACGCTGGCGCTTCTCGTGCTCTTCCGTTCTATGGATTGGCGGGAACGGGCGTAGGGATGAATTTGCTGAACGAAAGTGGGGTATGACAGGGTCATCGCGAAGGTCCGGCTCGGTGACTATCCAGACCGTCAAGGACGGGTCGAGAGCCTGCCGCGCCCGAGCCCCTCGCCGATCAGCGTTTACCGAACGGGTGTAAATCAGCCATAACCTCGCTGTTGTTCTATCCTCCATATTTGCTATTTTGGGCTCACGACGATGCTGCCAATAGACCGTACCCGCTTATGAGAAATGATCGAGTTGTAGTACTCTAATGGCGCTCGAAGGTGATGTGGTGGCAAGCCAGCATCCGCTGGCTGGTAAATCGACCACGCCACCGTTAAAACTCGGGCAACCCCACTATTCAGATAGACAAGGCCTCTCTGTGCTGGGGCCGTGCGCCACCCCTGAAGCTTGTCGGGTGAAGCAGCCCGCATGACACAGAACGGGAAACTGTAAACGGGGGAAACGTGGCGAGCAGGCACGTGGAAGCACACGGGGAGCGGGCACGGGGTATCGGGGTAGGACCAGCGCGCGAAAGTGAACCACAATATCGTTTGGCCCGAGCACGACGCGAGTCGGGGGCAGTGGCGCCCAAAACACTTGCCGGGCAAGTGCGCGGTATTCCCTGTAGTAGCTGCGAGCCGCGATTAATTAGCTTGCTGCTCCGCACGCGGGGGAACAGGGTACGACATGAGACATGAGGACACTCAAAATCAATGCAAATGACTGGAGCTAGACGCATAGAAGGCGGGCTTAGTGCCGGCAGTTTTTACACTGTCATGTGAAGCAAAGGCAGAGCGCGGAGGGGAAGTGCGGGTAAGTACAGATAGTTCTGGTGGTAAGCAGCTCCGCTCCCCGTCTCGCAGCCTACTGGATGGCCGCCCTGCAGCAGAGCACGCCCACTTAGGCGCACGGCATTCAAGAGTGCTGCTCTGAGCCACCCACGCCACACAGGAATTCACACAAGACGTGTGGAACCTTCTCCCCCAAAATCTCCTTGCGCACGAAATAGACCTTCCTGGCGGGTTCAGAGAATGAATGGTTAACCAAGTTTGCCACCAAACTTGAGAGCAACTTCCGCAGAGCAGAGCTCCAGACGTAATCACACTGGGTGTGAACCGCTGGGGTTTGCCTGTTTCGGCCCGCCTTGGGGTCGTCAAAACTCACACGCGGGAAATCTCCGAAAATATTCTGCAACACGCGAAATGTCATGTGAAGGTGGCCCTACGCGCTCATTATCTGGGTCGCGCACAAGCCGGAGGAGCCTAAGCGCGCCTTGGCTGGGAGGCAGAGCGGTAAGTCGCACCTCTTCAGCCCCGCGTCTCCTGTGATCGTCAGGTTCTGCAAGTGACCAATGGCGCGAGTCTGCAAACACCTCGTGGAGTCAGCAGCATATGCAATGCTCAGCGGCACGAACGTGAGGGGTGCGCCGTCGTCTGAGGCTATCGACCGCTGCACCACTTTCTAACAATCAACATTCATCCGTCTCAAGGATTCACGACGGTCCGCGGGCCCCCCAGTGGGGCACAGCGCCTGCAAAAATGCGTGCGTACAGATACTGGATGACGGTGTTGCCCAACCGGCCCTGGAATTCCACCTGTGAGCCCATCGCGCCAAAGAACGGTCTGAGCTGAGGGACCCCCCGCGCCCCAAACGGCTCAAAGGGAATACCTGTGCCGCCAGCTGTGGCGGCCGCAGCCCATTTGTGGCCACGGTGCCGCAGTAGACACCAGCAAGTCCGTGAAGCACTCGCCCCTGGTCAAGGGCGGTCTGTTTTCCGCAGGCAGAGTTAAACTCTGCTTGCACACTTTCCAGTTGCCATCGCGCTGAAGCAGGACACATGATACACACCTCGTCGATGTGAACGTGCTGCATTGCGCCCCAGATCGAGATGGCCGTTGAACTCGGCAGACAAAGAAATCGCTCGTGCTGGCATGTGAACCTGCCGGACATGCGGGTGCTGAGTACAGGCGCTCAACCGGGGATCGGAGAGCTCATTGTTCCGCGTCCATCCAATGGCTTTCTGTCAGGGGTGCTTCACCAGCTAACATTCCCCGGTAGACAGCCGAGGCGAGGCGCTGGTGTCGTCGGGTCGAAATCCCCGCGTCGAAATCTGGACTCGCTCTGGACCGCACGAGAGCTCTGGACCGCACGATTGTCAGCACCGCCAGGGCACGGCTTCGAAGGCAAGGCGGGGTCTGTGCATGTAAGGCTGTTGGGTACAAACCCCTTCGACTTCCTGGCAATGGTAGATCGTGCCATTTACTGAGCATACCCCGTGTTCCGTCTCGTGGATGAATGGCAGCAGGCAAACCAGGAGGACCACAGCAAGCACAGCAAGCAGCAGGACGATAACAAAGGACCCAAACGGCCTGTCATTCCGACGACGCAACGGTGATCAGTCTGTGCTCCTATTCTGCTGCAAACGATGCTCTCATGAAGCAGGACAACTTTATATCCTGCGTTTGCGAGGGCGAAGCAACCTGATCATCAAAGGTAGTCTCCGGTTCACCAGAGGGTGTGTCAGGAGCCCGAGAACGATAAGGGATAAGGTCAAGAAACCAAAGTAGTAGGCTGTGGCCCCTTCCATTATCAACCCCGGCATGAAGTACAAGCTAAACCCGGCTTTAGTGCGGTGCGTTCCCCATTCCGCGTCTACGATCCGCGCCGCGAAAAGAGCGAAAAACACGTACACCAGCAGTGCGAGCCATGCAGGCCCTTCTTTCCAGCGTCGCTTGGCGCATCCAGACTCTGGGTCAAACGCACGCATGCAGCCCTGATTTGCAGCCCCACCCTTGCGCGCCTCAAGGAGGAGCTCTTGATGTCCTGGTCGGCTGGAAGTGCTTTTTTTCTCCGACAAACTCACACGATCCCATCGGCAGTGAAATGGCGATATGGCCCCATTCACAGCTTCAGCGCGCATTGCGGCAGTGTGCAGTGCCAGGGCTCAAGGACTCGCACGCTGCATTCTAGTGGGGGGCGCTTCATGCGTATGCAATGCGGCCCAACGCGCGAACACATGCGATGTTGCAGCGCTTCAGAGAGCATGCGATTGGGCGACAAGACAAACGACGATGCTTCACAGCAAGACGGCAAGACCGTTGTGGTCGGTGACTACCTGCGGCAGGCTGAGAAGATGCTTGCGCGAATAGAGGCAGGGTGCGTCTCGCAGCAGCGGAAGTGTGGGCCCTTCGTCGTTTATGTCGCAACAGATTCTGTCCAAGCAGTCACAAATGCACTAGGATGGGGTAACGATGGGGCCAACACTCTGGGCCTCCGCACACAGGGACGCCACGCCGTGCGCGTGGTTGCCCCCAACGCCACGCGCTCACAGGCGCTGTCAGGTGCGAACAAAGAGATCGCCGCGGAGCTCGAGCGCGAGGAGCTCCGCGCAAGCGTCGCGCACGACGTCGCGCGCGAGGTAGTGGCGGACCTGTACATGCTCGCGGGCGCCGAGCGGCTCGTGGGCCTCGTGATGTCGCAGATGGCGCGCATCGCCGCCGCCGTCGGGCTCGCGCGAGGGAGCATGGTCCAGGCGGTCGCGATGGACCCGGAGAACCTCGGAGTGGAGGACTCTGGTAAGCTCGAGGGGTGGTCGCGGCCACTGTGAGGTTTCAGGTTTCGCGGCGCAGTTGTGCGCATCAGGGAATGTGCTTCTGTGCGCGTATCAGCATGGTGCGAGCGCGCCTGTTCGCCCCTTCCTTGCGGGTGTCTTTCAGTTCTCGACGCGCATGTATCTGCACTTAGGGGTCGCCAGCGGGTGCAGGTATGTAAATGTCTGCATGTTTGGTCAGAGAATTTCCCAAGTTTCACGAAAGACTGTGGTCATTTTTAGCGATTCTGCATCGATGCGATACTAGGGATGCCTCATTCATGCGGTACGTAGCACCGTCCTGAACTAGGCCTACAATTCGCTCTACCGCGCTGGAACGCAAACACCAAGGGAAAAGGAGTTTTTCTGGTTCGAGCCTTTTCAGGAGGACACGCCTCCAACAGACACCGCCATCGCCTGAACCATAGGAACACCAGTGGCAATTGGAGGTGCAAGAGGAGGCAACCGGCCTTCATGGCGCCGCGAGAAGGTCCCCAACCTGCGCCGCATGCGCAAGCTACCGCACCACATCTGCTGCTTTTCGGGCCGCAGTAGAATTTCGTTTAGGGTTTATGTCGGCCGGTGACTCGCTTCATTCCTGTCTTTTTGGGATGGGCCAGGCAGCTAAGCACATCGCACAAGGTCGGAAGCAGAAAAAACGACGCGTGCGCACGAGGCAAAAAACTCCCATGACGAGGACGAGCGCGAAAATCGCAGGGAAGAGGGGGTCCGATGATTCGTCGGAAACTTCGTCCACAAAGGTCGCGCTGCGTCCGCGCTGGAGCTGGACTTGGTACTGACGAAGTACATGGGCAACGTACCGGTCAACTTCGGTGGCGTTGAGTGACTGCTGGACGAAGCGTGCAGCAGCAGCGCCTATCTTTCTTGACTCTGTGGGATTCTGCCGCGCCCACTCGATCTTATCGCAAAGATCTGCTAGCGAGCCATTCACTGGCACGTAATGAACCCATGGCTGTAGCAGATCGTAGTAAAACTCTTTCCAGCCGTTCTCTACCTTGAACACGACGAGTCCCATTGCGAGGAGACGCCATAACCTGTCAGCAAATCCATTGTTTCCAACGTGCACTGCGAATCGCCACTTAGCGAGATCCTGCTCGGCGATGTGTTCTCCCATCCACGAACGTACAACTTGCTCTCCGACCTGCCGATGGATGAAGTCCTTGTGCTCGTTGAGGGTAGTAACCCTGGCGTCAAGCCCGCACGTCTTTGGTGCTGCGATCGACGTCTCGACGAGCCGGATCCGTTCATGCTCTCTCCAAAGCGGACTTCCCCCGACTTCACAACCCCAATTGCGGCCCATTGAGTTTGCATCCCAGCCACTCTTCGAGTCCCTGCATTGCTCTGATCGCGGCAGGTGGTTCCCGGGGAAGTAGAGGTCGCCGCGCTCGCCGCAACCCAAGGCACATCCCACAGCACCCCGCCAGATCGCCTTGTCCGCACGCTGCTCCCATGGGAGTGCAGCTCCTGCAGCAGCGAAACTGGACAAGGCCTTCGGGTAATTGTCGTCAAACTGGCCCCGTGTGTGCGTCGGAAACAAAATGTCGAAGAAGTTGCCATTGTTTTGCGGCGCGAAAGAGGGCACTGCATGCGCCCTCTCACGAAGTGGGAACTCCGGCCAGTCAGAATCTCGAGCGACAAACAGCACCAGCTTGTTCGAAGATGGGCGCAGATGTGGATACGTTCTCAGGGCTCGACGGATGTAGTCGCCAACGAGTCCCCCGCCCTCCACCGAGGTTCCATTGATGACAGTAATGCTGCTGAGCATAGGGGAAGGTTGGCAGCGCGGCCAAGCAAATGGTCGTCGCCTGCAGTCCCCCTCCAGGTGTCTCTCAGCGTGCGCCATGTCCGTTGCTGTGATTCCACCGCGCGTTGCCCATGGGGAAAGCGCACGAACGGCGAGGTCTTCCATGGGGTCAACAAGGACGGGCAAATTCGCCAGTGGGCTCGCAAAAGTGACATAGTGAAGAAGCACACTCAAGAAAGTAATCGCACGAAACCTGCAACCTCCCTTCATCGGGTGGCCGTCTCTCCTCCCAACCTCCTGGCTGGTTTCATGGGTTTATTAAAAGATGAGTGCTTTACAAAAACAAAATCTGGCACACCGGCTAGCGGCTGTGCTCGCGCAGGTGTAATGACTGGGCGCACGCTCTGGTTCGTGCTTGTAGTGCAGCTGGGCGTGGCAGGGCTGGCCTTTGCGGTCTTTCCCCCCCACGCCCCCAGAACTCGGAAAGTGGCGCCTGAGCCTCGCGGCGCGCATGGTCGCCCAGGTCTTCAACGGATGGATCAACGCGGAGCACGGGACAGCGCAGACCGTCTATCTCGACGGCAGCAGCGATGGCAGCAGCGCAACGAAAGGCTCAGGCGGCTCGGGCGACTCGGGGGCATTCATCAGCGAGGGTGGCGGTGGCGGGTTGACGCTCTTTCTTGCACCGCCCGCACTACTGATGGCGGCGGCGCTCGCGACGGCAGCGTACCCGGGGTCTTCCTGCTCGTGGAGCGCCGCGTGTGCCTCGGCCGCGGCACTTGCGGCCGCGGCGTGCTGCGCACAATGGTCGGGGTTGGTCCGCGGGTCGTGGCTGCCGCCACACTTTCACGGACAAAACTACGGACAAAACGATGGAACACAGCGCCAGGCCGGTCTCATACTGTTTCTCTTCCCGCGGGCATCGAGGCAGGTATGGGTGCCAGCGCTGCGGCACTCAAGAGCTAGTTTTCGGACGCGACGGTACTGAACTGCTGCTCGGCGTTGTAGTGCGGACAGATGGACGCGCTTCCCGTGGCGAGCCGCGTCCTTGGTCTCCCCCTTACCCCTTCTTCGGACGCAACGCCGGACGCCCCGGCACGAACACGCGCGCGCGAATGTACCTGACATGGGCGTGGCATGTTGCTGTGGTCTGGCAGCGCGCACGTGCTGCGCGCTTTTTCCCGCGGAATTCGACTATGAGAGCGCGGCGGCGCTTGCTGCCGCGCCCGCGCTAGCCGCACGGGTTCGTATCCGACGATGCCCCGCCCGTGACACTCTTCGCGACGGTACCGGTGAGGTAGTGCGCGTACAATGCGCGGTACCGATGCGGTTTTTTTCGGCTCTGGTTGCTTTACATAATTCTGCGCGCTGGGCGCGGCAGGGGCACGCGGCGTACCTCGCGGGGCGCAGCACGGCATGCGGTGCGTGGGGCGCGGGAGCAGTGCCACGGTACCTTTTCCTGCGGCCCCACGGCGAGCGGATAACATGCCGCGGTTACGTCTTCGGTATCGCGTATCTTCTCCGCGCCAGTACTGAACTTAGAACCACTGGCACTGCCAGGCTTTTCCAGACGCTCGCGAGCTTCGCGCCATGCGGCCGCGAAACAGACGCGCAACTACACGACTTTCCTGGTAGGCGCGTCATTTCCTCGGTTGTTGGCTATACCTTCGTGGGTCGGGCCTGTCCGACATTCACATTGCGATGCTTGAGCTGGCGGCTGTGCGTGGCTGTGGCCCAAGATGCACCAGTACTTTGAACACTTCGTCCGGGCCGATACCAATTCGCAGGGCTCGCTACGCACGGGCGATGCCGTGTACGTGGCGCAGAACGACTTCCGGGGCTTCCTGGCTGCGTTTAGACAACTTCCCAAGACCGTCGAGCTGACGGTGGGTTGGTGACGCGGGACGTTTGACGCGGGGGTTGCACCCGCGCGTTTGCACGTCCGGTTTGATCGGACGGATCGCGCACACTGTCTGAGTGTGTCACGCACACTGGCTGAATGTGCTGTGCACACAGGTTGTGGTCGGGCAGGAGGACAGCGGTTCGCCAGTCGAACTTTGGGGGCGCACGGCGGGGCGCAACCTCCACGGGTTCGGCCTGCGCTCCACGCGGGATTCCGCATGCGCGTTGTGCTGTATGCGTGTCTCGCGTGTTGTTAACTTGTTTGCTGCTAGTTTCCGATTTGGAGTTCCGTACGCCCTTGGTATTGGTTGGTTGGTCGTTCGCTCGCTCGCTTTTTCCCTTGCTTGGTTTACTTTGTTTGTTTGTGCTGAGATCTGAGAGGGCGCGCCAGGTGGGATCTCGCGCGCGAACCGGGGGTCTCGCTTGAGGACTTCTTGGGTGACGCGCGGCTCTCGCGGCTCTTCGTGCAGGCGCGCGTGCCCGAGCATGTTCGCGCGCACGCGCGTTCGCGTGCTTGTTCCTGTTGTGCATCCTAAACCCTAATCTCCCGCAGAACTTCGACCTCCTCGGCTGCCCGGGCAACGCGAGCGACCCGCGCGGGTGCCCTGCGGTGCCAGGCGACCCGCGGCTGTGGCAGGGCGGCGCCCTCGCGCGCAAGGTGCCTGCCTTCCTTCCCCTGACCACAACCCATAACCCCCACACGGTACAATGTGGCCCGGATCTTTCCACGGCCCTTCTTGTTGTGAGAGGCTCGTATGCACGAGATGAGGGGATGTGCTTCTTGTGTTGGTGTCGGTTGCTGGTTCGATTCGTCTTCGTGACGAGACGCGTCTATTTCTGAAAACGCGTCTTTCCACAGGTAGTGCCAATTCCCATCGGCCTCGACCTGCACACGCACAGCGAGAAGATCGGTAAGTGTTTCGACGCGACCCCAGTCTGCGCAAACGAGCATCACCGACGTCGCTGAAACTCCTTCCCCATGCGTTCGCAGGCGACCTCACCGGCGAATGCGACCAGACGCTGCGCCTGCGGGCGGTGCGCGTCCGCGCAGGTGCAAACAAACCATACTTACACGAACACAAAAACAGAATTCGTGCTGCTGCTTTCCTGGCGGTGATGATGTCACATTTCATGTTTAACTCATGTTCACCAATCAATCATCTCTTGGCTTCCGCTCCTCGTTCTTTACTCTCCGACAACATAATAACGCGCGCTCCCGCGCATGCAGGGCGCGTGCTGTGGTCGGAGCGCGCGCTGTGCGTTGGCGTCACCTTCCTGTTCCCTCCAACCCCACGCATACCGTCTCTTGATGTGTCTCTCGGACGCGGATTACTCCCGAAGCGTGAGGTTTTTCCGCTCGCGGCAGACATCGCGGCGGGCGCGGGGAGGCGTTTGGCGCCGCCGAGGCACTCGCGAGAGAGGGGGTTGTGCCCGGTTCTTCACAAGCCTGAACTCTAATCGCCCCGGCACCAACCGGACGAAGCGTGTTCGGGTGACCTACGATGAATAGCACTATCTGGTAACGTGCGCCAACGATCGGCAGGGTTGTGCCGTGGTGCTCAACTATGATACAGTCCCTGGTGCCCTGCCCCTAATCCCATGAAAGCTTGTGCGCTGGGGGCGCTGGATGGTGATGTGCAGTTGTTAAGTTGCGCCGGGTACCCCCAAGGGCGTGTCGGACACGCTTCATCTTGAGCCTGGCTCTCAGTGCGCGCTGTGCGCAGGGGGGTACGGCGAAATGTGGCGGCGCGTCGCGGAGCTGCCGTTCGCGCTCGCGCCGGCAGGTAGAGGCGTCGATACGCACCGGCGCGAACCCGCCCCGGCAACCCCACACCCCGGACATCTTATGGGAGGTGCTTCTTGGAAGGTTTCCTCGATGCTGTGCCCCCCCCTCAGAATCTGATCCGAGCGATATCCTGAATGTACATACACGATCGCTGTGTTCAGGTTCTGGGAGCTGCTGTTACTGGGCGTCGTGCCTGTCGTGCGCACCTCGTCCCTTGACGCACTCTACAGCCAGTTTCCGGTTGCCCCATTTACGAACGCCCGCGCGAATCTCATAAACCTCTTCACGCAAGCGCACGTGAAGAGTGGCGGACACAGTTTCGTGCGTGACAGACAAACCGATCCCGAAGTGCCAGACGAAATGAGGAGGGGACTTCCTTTTGTAAGGAGGGGGCGTCCCATCCGGGCCCCAAGATTGTCACTTAATCGAGAACACTCTCCGCCCCGCAGGTTGTGATCGTCGCGGACTGGGCCGAGGTTGCGGAGCCTTCAGCTCCGTCGCGCTGGCGCCGCGAGGTCGCCCCCCCGCCCAGTATAGACCGAACGCAGATCGGCCCCGCACACACACAGAGAAGGGTTGGCACAAGGATGGCGTGCGCCGGTACAAAAGTTCAAAAATTGGTACCGGCGAGTCCGCAGTGGTGGCCGTCTGGGAGGGATGCGCGAGCGTGCGTAACGCCAGACGGCCAAGGTGGGTGGGGCAAGTATGCCCCATACAAGGCGTGGTGCGGTATCATCCGGGGGAGGGGGGGAAGGCGTTTCGCCGCCAGTTCACTTGAAGCGGCGCGTGCCCGATCCTGTCTCCTGCATCTGGATTACAGGACTCTGTGCGCATCCGCCCTGAGCTGACATATTTTGTGCACTGCGATGCCCACGCGTTTTGCGCAGATCATAGCGCGGTGGGGCAGGAGCCCGTTCTCACTGCAGGTTTTTCCTCCCTGCCTGCACACAGATATCTCTTCGCTCTATACGAAGCGGACGCGTATCTGTCCCCCTCCCAGTACAGGCCGGACAACGAATCACTCCTGACACGCAAGTGAGCGTACCCGCCGCGGCAGGTGCAGTCGCGGCTCTCGACAGGGTACTGGGCAGGTCGGTTTTTGTTTTCCGAATGAGTTTAATCATGGTCGCCTATCCTTGTCGTTATTGTGGACTCTTCCTATCTCACTCGTCTCGAGAGGGCGCTCGATGCATCTCTTCGTCACACAATGTGTCGGGCAAATCCACGCGCGTGTCAGACAAACTGCATGTACTCATCCGCTCTCCAACGCAGGTGTCATCCAGGGTGCGTCTCTCGAGTCGCGCCTCCGCAACCACAGCAGTTGAGCGCACGCGCATCCGTGCACAATGCTCCGCTCCATTCAATCGATAATTTGCAAGTAAATGCGTCAAAGAAGGCTTAAGAAGTCGGCTTGTGAACGGACGCGAAATCGCGAGCCAGTTCAATTTCTGATTCGAGCCTGTTCACGAAGACCCGCCACCAACAGAAACCGCTATCGCCTGAACCACGGGAACACCAGTGGCAACCGGACGCTCCAGACACTTTGCTGTGCGGGCCGTCCGCGGTTCGGCAGGGAGGGGAAGGGACATAACAAGTGCGGCCACGGGCATCCCCAGCTCGACGAGTCGGAATGTGTCGCGTGCTCCAATCTAAGGCCACTGCACTCCTACTACGAGCGCCCGCCCGCGGACCGATTCAGCCCCATGCACGAAAACCTAAGTGCGTCAGCATTGATGAAATGAGCTTTGCACGCGGAGAGCGCGAGGCCTCAGACGGTTCATTCCCACGCATCGGCAGAAGCTACACCCCTCTGGCTCCTTTACACGATCGGGAACACGATACCCCGCGTCTTGTTATCGAACTCTGGCGCGCATGGAGTCTGCACACACTGCTCGCACGAGAGCCCTGCCTCCCCGCAGCAGTCGGAACATCCCCAGTGCCAGTCCGCTGTCATCTTTGGGTTGATAAAGACACCCTTGCCGTTCCGGCGTGAGATGCAGTCGCTGAGCGGTACATGCTCGCACAGGAAGGGTTGAGCGGCGCCCCCACTTTTCTCTTCATCAGTGCACTGCCAGCTGCAGTAGGAGCACCCCCGCAGCGCCGGAACCTTGTACACCCCCACACCAGCGAACGCAGACTGCACCCGCAGCGGCGGCCAGCTCTCGGCAATCCGCACCGTATACTTGCGGATCACTTCACCCATCGGTAACGACCACGAGCTGCCGATATTGCCCCGCTGAGGGTCCCATCCGAGCCCCTCAGTGCGCAGAGCAATGATGTCGTAGTACGCCTTGTCCATGTGCCGTCGCCCGTTCGCGGTCATTGCCCCCCAGTTCAAGTGCCTGTGATTGAGTAGCGAGTCTTTGATGCCGTCGACGCTCACCTTGGTCATGTCGGAGTCGACGACCACCATGTAGTCGAACGGCGGATCTGCCTGCAGAACCTCCTCGACGTACTTGTTCCGCCAAAAGGCAATGCTTTCCTTGCCCTCCCACACGATGAGCTGGAGTTGATCCGACGCTTGTGCTTGCCACTCCTTCAACTTTTCCAATGTGTTATCCCCAGAGTTGGATTCCACGATGATCACCTTGTGGAACTCGAACAGGTTTCCGATAGCAGTGAATACTGGTCGCATGAACTTGGTAACCAACTCTCCCTGGTCTTTGGTACAGGTAACAATCGCCGCCCGCCCTTTCACAACAGCCTCGTTGTTGGTCACCCCGCGTCCCACAGTCTTGTACAAAAAGGCCAGCGCGGTTTTGGATGACTGGTTTAGCTTCACTGGTTTTGGATGACGTTCCCACCTAGCGACAGATCCGATGTAGATCAATGAGCAGGCGACAACGACCGCAACAGCAACTCGACGCCGCGGCGAGAGCTTGGGAAACCAAGCAGAGGCTCTGCCAACCCCCACAGCTTTGCCACCGACCATGCCGTGACGGAGACAGGGCAGCAGCACCGCTGTAAAACATTTGAAGCAGTAAAGCGACTCGCCGGCTTTGTGACTTCTGTGCACGGGAAACACGCTCTGGAGCCCGTGGGAGCCGAATCCGCGACGCGGAGCAACGCTGGGCTCGGATTTGGCATCCCCTGCGGCATATCAAGCGCGATTTCCACAAGTTGCGGTTTCTCAGCGGGTTCCATGACACGATGCAGCTAAGGATCGTGGAGTGTGCGGGAGTTGATTACGAAGCGAGCACTGTAGGCTCGTTTATCGAACGCAGCGAAGGTCAGGCAGAACGAAGCGCTTCGAATCTGCGTGAACACCGTCGCTTTGGGTGATTCTGCGCTCTGTTGACGCGATGACGGCACAAAACGCAGACAATGAGGAGAAGGGAGTGCACCACCAAATGGTGGATGGTCGAGAAACGCCAGCGGAACCGGGAGGGGTCGGCTCCCGCATAACGAAATTGCACAGCAGTTTTTCTTGTTCAATGCGATTTGTGTTGGTAATTGCGGCGTGTCACGCGGCTCTGCCCGGATGCAGGTGTGGCAAGCTGGCCTGTGGTTCTCCCTGTTCTCCTCCTCGTCGATTTCGATGGTGCTTCTCAACAAGTTCTGCGCAACGTCGTTTCGCCAACACTTCTCCCTCCTCGGGTGGATACCACCCATATCTCGGCACTGTTTTGCCTCCGTCCCAGCACCATCTGGCGACCCACGCGGGACACGAGCCCGCCCTAATTGCCAGCAGCGCTACGACGTCCTGACGCCCCGGGCGGCGCGGCACGCACAGCTTCCAAAACAGCGTCACGATCATCTTGAACCTCCTGCTCGTGAAGCTCGGAGTTTTCTCCATGAAACCTGTAGACGCGGTGCAGTTCCGCATGTTCCTTGTCCCCACTATGCTCTTCGTGGGGTCACTGGTCACGTCTCTGACCGCGCTCCCGCTCGTGTCCGTCTCAACGACTGTCATCTTCCGCGCGATGACGACGTGCGGAGTCGCAGTGGGTGACATTTTGATCTTCGGCAAGCGTTTCAGTGTTGCAGAGCTACTATGCCTCGTGGCGGTGGTGATCGGTGCTGCTGTGTACGCTGGTCTGCCCCCAGCCCGAAACCAAACCAGCCGACTCACTTCTGCGTTCCAGCGCAAATTATCTCGATCTCGTGACTTGTGCTGGGGACGTGCTGTGCAGCGAACGACCTCGCTTTCAACTTAATGGGCTACGTGTGGATGGTGAATGCTCCCGTCCCGAGTTGGCCACACGCGCTCGTGAGAGAAATGCGCTGTCTCCTCCGTCATACTGGCCACTCTGCAGCTTGCTGGATGCACCTTGCTGAATCTGCACCTGGCGGCAGGTTGTGAACATGCTCATCCTCGTCGTGTCTTCGCTGTACGGGAAGCATGCGATTGTGTCCGTCGAGCAGACCCCAGTGGGCATCTCGTGCGTCCAGAACTTTCTCTCGCTCCCCATCATCATTGTCTTCGGCGCAATCGTCTCTCACGAGACGCCCCTTGAGACTCTCGAGACCACGGGTGTGCCCCGTCTGGGTCCACACAACGCGATCGCCCGAACCCTACTCCCGGACCCACCTGACGCTTGGCGGGCCCGCGGTGCAGGTTTCTGGACGCGCGTCGCGATTGCGCTCTCCGGTCTCATGGGCTGCAGCATGTCGGTGTGCAGGTGCCCCCTCCCGCTCCTCGCTCCTCGCGCATAAGTCCTCTCTCACACATCGTGAACAAGTTGGTTTCAGTGCTCCATGTGGTCTAAACCCTAAGCCTGTTACTCTTCGCAACCCTGACCTGTGCCCTCGCGCTGCCCTGCTGATCAGACCCTGACCCTGCGTGGCCGCGCGCCCTGCGCTCGTCGCCGCAGCATGTCGCTGGGCAAGTTCGCGTCTGCCACAGCCATCTCGCTCACCGGGAACTTCAATCGCGTGGTGTCCATCGCGTTGGGCGCGGCGCTGTTCAGCGACCCGCTCTCGCTTGCGCAGGAGCGCACCGCCCCCCGCAGCCGCTACTCCTCGTTGATTGCGCCCTTCGCCCGTGGGAGACTGCCCCCGTTTCGTGGACCCTGCGCTGACCCTGCGCGGTGCCGCGTGCAGGCGACGGGCCTCGCCATCTCCATGGCGGCCATCTACGGCTTCTCCAAGGTGAGCGCGGCGCCCGCGGCACGGGTGTGCCTGTTTATTTATTTAGGCCTAAACCCAGCCAGACCCACTCCTGATGCGGGCCTGGAAGGACCCTGCTTCCAAGGCGGG
>ENA-UOXV01003485-UOXV01003485.1-marine-metagenome-genome-assembly--contig:-NODE-3485-length-19020-cov-4.955128_pt1 | contig 19020 bp, 22 predicted proteins | sample MGYA00238165_ERZ766961 | MGnify/ENA primary metagenome ERZ766961 (study PRJEB28924, sample SAMN03173240) | marine metagenome | biome: Marine; feature: Water; material: Subsurface seawater | place: North...
CCCTCCGACCCCCCCGCCCCCGCCAGCCGCTGCACTGATGACGGTGGTACCGCCTCCTCCACCTTTTGCTCGCCGCTGCGGAGGCGGGTGCTGCTTGCGCCCCTGAGCTGGCGCAGCGCCCACCGCCGCCAGCAAGGCTAGTGCCACGAGGAAAAGTCCAGAGCGGGACCTCTGCTCAGCAACGCCCACATTGTCAGAACAATGATTCAATCTATGCATTCGTTGTTGCTTAGGATGAATGAGGAGTGCGGGAAGCCAGACCATCGCTCGCTCCCGGCTCGACCCTCTGGAAAGGCCTTTCCAAATTTGAGCAAATTGAGCCTTTTATTAAAATTTCTTCCAGGCTGCCACTTTCCGAGCGGCAAAAGTGGACAAAATAAAATGTCTGCGAGATTGTGACTTCGAGATTGCTGAGATCTGTTACGTCTTGTCCAGGAACGCATTGGTTCGTTTTTCCAGCCAACTAACCGCCCCCATTTGTCGCCCCTCAAAAGGCGAAGCGAGGATCCACTCGAAAATGCGGATCGCTGCCCTCGCGCTTCTGCTCGCGGCCCCGTGCATCGAGGGCTTCGCCCCCTATGCTGCCCCGTCTCTGGGCCTTCGCTCCCGTGCTACCGCGCGGATCGCGCCCCAGAACCTTGGCCCCCGCATGCTTCTCGGTGGGGAGCAGGCGCAGCAGAGCACCCTGAAGGCCCTCCCGCCCGCGGGCGGCCTCGCGCGCACCGCCCCGCTCAAAATGGCGTCAACCAGCGGCGAAAAGAAGGGAGGCATCGATTTCCAGCTGATTACCTACTTCTTTCTGTGGTACCTTGGCAACTACTACTGTGAGACCCGTCCCAATTTCGCGCGCGTCATGGGCAAACTGCTCAGGTCGCGCGAGAACCGTTGTGTCCTGCCGGGATACGTAGAAGGGACTGCCCGCCAGTCTTGCCCCTGTTTGCGGTTCGAAGGAATCTTGTTTTTCGTTGCACGCAGTGTTCTTTTATAGCCCCCGAACGGATTAGGCGTTTTGGGCCACCGGATCGGTTTCTGGTCGATGATACCGTTGATACGCGTCCCTGCGGACCCTGGCCTTATCACTCTGCGGATGTGGTTGCTGGTGCCCAAAATCCTTCCTATATTGTCCAGTTGTTCTTTTATTGGGATTTTGGGGAGCATGCAGTAGCGCAGGACGGGGATTCCAACGACCGTTCCGGGTGGTACTCTCTATCTTGCAACTTGCAACAGGATCTTACTTGCAACAGATCCTGTTGCAAGACCATCGTGATTTCTGGAGTCTCTCCAGCGTGACAATTCTCCACGAAGGATGCTGATCGACCGATTGCCCACAGATAACATCACAAACAAGTTGGCACTCAAAGCCGCCGGCGGCGCGGCTGGGTTCCCGATGACCATTGCCACCCTGCAGCTCGGTGCCTCCCAGCGCCGAGTAAAACCTGCGTGCAGCTCCCACACGCAGGCAATGCTTGGGATTTCGTGTCAACTGAGACTAACGGTTGGGACACAGGTGTTGGCTGCCTGTACGCCCTGTTCCTGTGGGGTGCACCGGACGCCCGTAAGTTCCCGTCTGTCACAAAGGATGACGTTCTCAAGATGATCCCGGTCGCCTTTTGCGCGGCTGGGGCCCACTCCTTCTCCGTCTTCGCGCTTTCGGCCGGCGCCGTCTCCTTTGGCCAGATTGTCAAGGTCTCGGCCCGATCCCGCCTTCACTTGCCTCCCTTGACTTGAATCCTTGTCCCTGTTTTGGCGTCAGCTCGAAACCGAAGCCAACTGAGGCAGAAGAATCTCTGCCGGGTGGGCTTGCCCTTGACCTGGCGTGGGATGCACGCGCTCATTCGGCGCGCCGCACATAGGCTGCGGAGCCTGCATTTGCTGCTGTGCTCGGTGTGACTCTGTACAAGAAGAATGTGTCCAAGGGTAAGTGGCTCTGCCTCATCCCCGTGATTGGAGGAGTGATCCTCGCATCCGTTAAGGAGCTCGACTTCGCGTGGGCCGCGCTCATCACGGCGTGCATCGCCAACCTCTTCGCGGCCTTCAAGGGCCAGGAGAACCAGAAGCTCATGTCTACCCCGGGCATCTCGGTCTTTCCCTCAACTCCTGCGCATGCTGCAACCCTCCCGGCAGCCAGGGCCTCGCTGACGCCCGAACCCCGCACAACAGGATCGCCTCGAGAATGTTGGCAACCAATTCGCTTTCACCACCCTCCTGGCTTTCCTCATCTCTGTGCCCGTGATGATTGCCAAGGAGGGCTCCAAGTGGGGCGAATTCTGCGGCCTCTGGGCTAACAACCCCATCGTCTCCTTCAACCTCATCGCTTCCGGTCTCTGGTTCTACGGCTACAACGAAGTGGCCACCATGACGATCAAGAAGACCAACGCGGTGACCCAGTCGGTCGCTAACACCGCCAAGCGCGTGATTGTGATTGTTGGCGTCGCAATCGTGCTCGGCGAGTCGCTTGACCCGATCAAGCTCCTCGGATGCTCCATCGGCATCGGCGGCGTCTTCCTCTACTCCATCATCGACAACATCTTCCCCCCCAAGAAGAAGGAGGCCTAGGCGCCCTGCCTGTGCAGAGGCCTTGCAAGTCCAGCTACGTTGCGGCAAATCGCGCCAGAGCCCCCGCGGTGTGGGGGTTGAAGGGGTGTCGCATAAAGGTTTCAAGATTAGCTATTGGAAGCCTCACATTTCCGACCGCGATCGAACCGGGCGGCTGCCGTCCGACATGAACGGGTCAAAATTAGCAAGGGCTCCCTGGGTCAAGTTCAGCCAGGACATTCCAGCGCACCCGCGGTCCGTGAAGCAACATGTCAGCAACTGTGCCGCGCACATCAATCGTTCACTAGGCTCTGAATTTGTGCCCCCCTGCCGCGCCCGCTCTCTCAAGGTCGGCCTTTGGCCCCGGTAGCGGGCTCTGCGTGTGCGGCCTCGCAGCCCCGCGCCTCGTCTGGCAGGAAGCGCAGCAGCTCGCTGACCACCCGCTGCCAAACTCGCCCCCCGCAGCCGTGAGCAAGGATCGGCACGGGCAGCGGCGCGGCAGGCCGCAACGCACGCGGTCGGGGCTCAGCCTGCTCCGCCACGCCGCTCTCGCCGTACTTGACAGCCCGTGCGTGATTTGCTCGCGCCATCTCTAACGCCTGCGGCCCAAGCGAGAATGCACACCCGCGTCGGCGCGCAGGGCGGCGCGCGTTGGGGGCACGGCGGAGCGCAGCGCAGAGGGGCGGGAGCAACCGTCTGGCCAGAGGAGCGATCGCGGACTTCGAGCAGCTCTGGGGCGTGGCACGCCGCGAGAAGGTACTTGATGCATTGCAGGTGCCCCGCGAGGTGCCCTGCCGCCCCGTGCCCGCGCCCTTCGGTTTCGCGCCCCGCACAGCGCTGGGAGCGCCGGCGGGCTCTCCGGGAGCAGACCTTTTTCGACGGCGAGGAGCAGCGGGGTGGAGCCTCCGAGGCGGACGACCGCCTTGCTGAGGCGCAACGCCTCGGGGCGCTCGAGCAGCACCTTGACGACCCAGTGCTGCCCCCTCTGCGCAGCCTTGTGCAGCGCCGTGAAGCCCCACCTGAGTGAGCCCCCCCCGGGCACGCGCCGCGCTTCAGGGCACGCGTTGCAGACGCACGCGGCACAGGCACGCGCGTTGAACTGTCTGCGGCGCGCGCACTTGTCTGTGGTGTTGACAAGGTCGACTCCCGCCTCCAAGAGCGCCTTGATCTCCACGACATCCCCCTCCTGATGGAGCCTCCCATTCGACCATTGGTCACAGCCGCGCTTTGCTAATGGAGCGACTCTTTGAAAATGGGCGTGCTGTCGGGCGGCGACCTCTGCGGCGTAAAAGAGGTCCTCTTCCGTCCAGAATTGGCACACCTGTCACCGTGTTGTCAGCTGCAATCAAGTCCGCAGCCTTCTTTGGATGCGAAGAATCGCTGGAAGTTCAGCGCACCATGTTGTTTTCTTCACAAAGACACTCATACGCAGCCCCAATGAGCTGAAACATTTCAGTCGCGGACTCGTTTCCTTGGTTCTGCACCCTCCCGAGGGGAATTCAGTGGAGCGGGCGCGGCTATGCGATGTCCTGGTGCGGAACAGGCACCTTGTCCGGGTGCCACTTGATGGCAAGCTTCCGGTAAGCCATTTTGATCTCCCTCGCGTTTGTATCGTCATGCAACCCCAAGATGTCCGCCGCCTGCCGCCGGCTCATCATGGATCGCGCCATGCCAACCCCCACTCCCACCAGGGTCCTGCTCGCCTTCCCCAACCCGCACCAAAAATGTTTCCTGCCCCTCGTCTAAACTACTTTCGTGGGCCCTCGCTCAAGCGGACTGGTCCAGGAGGCAGCAGGCGTCTCAACTTCAGAAACCCCACTCTCTCATGGGTCTCAGCAGGACAGCTGAGCCCCGGCTCCGAAGAACGTCAGGCGTTTGTTGTAAAGTTCTAAATGACATTTGTTGAGAGTCGAGGAAACAAACGCTTCGTTACAACTCGCGCAAAAGGAGGAGCAAGGTACCCCCGTGTCACCCGCTGACAAGTGGGCAGCAGCGCGGCGCGAGGCAGAGGGGAGGGAGACTCTTGGCGCAAGTCAGCGTCGATCACCTTGTCAGGCGGCGGTGCACCAACGCTGAGCAGCAGCCGGCCGCGTTGCTCTCGCCACAGGCGCGGGGCGAACCCTGTGGCTCTCTTCCAGAAGCTTGGGAAGAAGCGCAACGAACAAGAGAGCTGGCTACAGCGGGAAAACTATGAGCAGGAAAGGGCTTGAGTACTCTGACTTGGAGCCGATCGAGGCCAATGTTGGTGAGGGGCCGCCCCGACCTGGACTTTGCCCTGCAAAGATCACACTCTGCAGCACCTGCCCGAGAGGCCGCACCGCGACCTTGCAGCACCCAGAGCGAGATGATTCCTCCTAGCGCGCTAGGCAGCGTGCCTCGTAAAGTTCATGCAACAGAAGTGGCTGTGGTGCATTCGCCGAACGGAACTTTCTTGAAAGCCATGAGCCTAGGCTGCGCTGAACAACTAACGCGCTTCGCGCACCCCTGCAGATTGCTCTCCCGAGGACCTCTACGCAGAGCAGGAGTACCTTCGGAAAGAGCTATTAGCACCCCATCGTCCGAGCAAAGGGGATGACTATATGCAGGCGAGTCCGAACCCGGCGCTGGCGGCATCTCGCTGGCGTTGCACTACCCGTGCACCATCCTCAGCGCACCACGTCGCTTTGGCGTCATTTCGCTACTCGCGGCTCAAACCCGACCATGTTCTCGCGCAGGCACGGAACGATGCCCACCATGCGTTCAGCATGCGGCCGTTTGACGGGCTCGGAGGGTCGGGGTTGGCCGGGGCGTACGACCGTCGCAAAATCATGCTCCGCAGCGCTGTTGGCAACAAGGCGATGTCGCAGTGCTCGCAGCGCGCTGGGCACGGCGATCAGGCCAACGCGCCCCCCACGATCGATCCACTTTCGGATCTGCTCGCACAGCTGTCGCAATTTGGCCCTGGAGACCTACGCGGTGGGTGTCGCGACCCCTCGCAGTCGTCGGGGCTGCCGCAGTCCTCGTCGCTCTTGTACGCTGGTGGCCAGGGAAGTTCGAGCCGTGCTGCGCTGCAACAGCAGCTGCGCTCGGACACGGGAATGGCCTCGACTTTTGGTTGGCTGACGGATGCGGGCGCTTCCACCCGCACGTCACCCAGGCGGTGTGCGCATTACCCAACGCATGCCCCACTCGTCGCACGTGAACCTCTGAGAACATGTCCTCCATGTGCGCATGCGCCGCCAGCCAACTGCTGACAGAGCCGCGGTGCATCTGGCGCAGTCCGCCGCGTTCCACCATGACGGAGCCAGAGGCCCGCCAGCAGCAAGAGTCGCAGGTGTGGTGCCGCACGGGTCGCGCGCCGCAGGCCTGCGCTCAAGCGCGAATCCTGGGCTGAGCGTGCGGGGTTGGCAGGCTGTCCGCGCGCTCTTCATGCAGGACGTGCTCTTCTCAACGCTCAGCTTGTAGCGCGCACTGCAGCACTGTGTGCGCCGCCGTGCGCCGCGCCTCCTGGATATTCGCGAGGGACGCGGTCTGCAGTCGTGGGCTATGCAGCGAGTTTGTGTTTGAATTCGTTGAACTAGCAGCTGGCTTGGCGTGGCCCGAGCGTGCTCAAGGATGTGGTTCGCTTGGAACCTCTTGCGGTTCACCTGACCGCGAAGCGACCACCGATCCGGTTGCTCACCAAGAAGACATGATTGCGATCCGCACCGCACGGTGTGGAATATACTACGGCGAGCTCACCACAACACCTCTCTTGGTCACTCACGTCGTCAAACAGTGTGCGCATTGGCCAACACCCGCCCGATGTGCCTCCGCCGCTGCCCACTACTGTGGTACGGGGTGCCAACACAGGGTTTGTGTGAGGATGCGTTCGTGCGATGTGCACGTGGTTGCACCAACAGCAACAGACAAGTCGGCATACAAAAAACCTGTTTCACAACCTCGTAATGCATACGCGCAATTTGTGCGTATGCATTACAAAATTGCGTATGCATTACACTGAATGTAATGCATACGAAAAAGCGAGTTTTACACAGGTCGTTTTGTGCTGAGGGTGACAAGGTTGGCACGAATTTTACGGGTCATTCCCTCCTCTGCGGTGAATTCTTGAAGAACAGCGAGCAAGCGTCTGGCTGGCAACAGGGCCACTTGAATATCTGCCCTGAAGGGCAATTTTCTGTGCATCGGTGGCAACATCATCCTCGTTGGCAGGAAGAATACCAAGCAGACGCGGTTGCCTCGTGCCCATTTTCTCCTTCTTTCAAAATACAATTGGATTAACGATGAGTATCGGCTCACAAAGTTGAAACCGGTTGGTAGGCGAAAAAGCCTACCAACCTGCACGCCACCCTTTGTGCAGCACGCCACCCTGCTGCCGTCGAGTGGCATCTGAGGAGATGGAGCTAAAAAGCGTGCATGTAGGCGTCTCGCGTCCGAATATCTCGCGTCATTATGTAAACTGAACTGCACGCGGCCCCCCAAAAGTAGATAGTTGACTCATCCAGTTTTCGTACACCTCTCGTAGCCCCCAGTGCGAAGGTCCGAGTGCGGGCCTTTGGATCCGAGTGAACGTGAGCCTTCGCAGCCGCTACGCACACCGCAAGAGCTAGTTCTCCGTCCCCAGCGGGAAAAACGGGGTGACGGGGACGGAATCCCTTCCGCAGCGCTTCACGGGGTGGCGCGGCCGCTGAAGCGGCTCTCCCCCCCGCGCGGAGCGCCCCGGGAGGGCACTGGGGAGGGGGATCCGGCCGCCTGTGCGCAGTAGCAGGAGGCGAATCCTAGAGGGCCCAGCTCTTCAGGTGTCAGACAGGTTGCACTGATGGCTTCTGCGGAGATGGAGCTGCGGCAGCGGCGGGAAAACAAGGAGGGGATGGTCAAGGAGGGACTGCGCACGCGCGATGCGGGGCCGAGTGGGCACAGCCGGCGGCAGGAGTGGGTTCACGCATCCGCGGCTCTCGTGGTAGTGGCGATTATCACGTACCTGACGTCACCCAAGAATCTCACGGCCAAAGAGCCCACTTCACTGCATGTCTGGTACTATGGTTGGCTCACCGCACTGTCCACTGGCCTCGGCGCCCTGCCTCTGCTCATGTGGAGCAAGCCGTCCGACTTCTGGCTCGGGGCGTCAAATGCGATTGCGGCGGGGATGATGCTTTCCGCGAGCTTCTCGCTGGTATCTTCCCTCCTGATTTCCCGGCTTCGACAAGGCAGGCATGCCGTGCGTGAGACTCAGTCGCGGATGGATACCGTTAGCCAAACGGACGAATCGTGACACCGTGCTGCTGCGCCAGGTGTCGGAGGGCATTGCACTGGACGATGACCACGCTATGATTCTTGGCAACCCTGTATCGCACGCAATGCGCGTAGGGGCCGGTATAATCCCGTGCCAACTCGGCGTCGCGCGAAAACTCTAGACTCATCTCCCCTCCACATGCAAAGGCAGCCTCTCCCAAGTAGGCAGCGCGGGCGACGCATTGTCCTGCTTCTGCTACAATGACACTGGTTGTGTTTGATAGGAATGGCCGCTGGTATGGCGTTCGTTGTCGTCACCAAGTCTTGGGTTGAGGGCTTTGAGGACTTGAAGCTCGGAGACATCACGGGGTGAGTTTTCTGTCTGTCTTTTCGTGTCCTCTCGCACCGGCAAGCTCCGGGGCTAGCCAAGTGCAGCGCTTCTTGACGGTAGCTGTATCGCCTGATTCGTCGCATTTCTTTTGCAGGCTTGACGCGGGGAAGATTTTGCTAATCCTTGCGGTTATGACTCTGCATTCTTTTGCGGAGGGGCTTGGTATTGGCGTGTCGTTCGTCGGCAAGGGCGGCTCACAGCTTGGGGCATTCATCTCGGCGAGTCTGGCTGTACACAACGTCCCAGAGGGCCTGGCGGTGGCGCTTGTCCTGGTTCCTCGCGGGTGTGTTCCCTTGCCGACTTGCGCAGCGTGGCGCTTCAATTTTAGTAGTGACGTGCAGTCTATTTCCCGTACATATTGCGTCTGTCCTGTAAGAGGCATGGTTGGAGCCGGGGATCGTGCTTATGGCCGCGGTGTCGCAGGGTCTCTCCGCTCAAGACCCTTGCGTGGGCGGTCTGCTCTTCTCTGCCGCAGCCAGTGGTCGCGGTGCCCGTCTTCATGTTTGTCGAGCATTTCGAGCCCTGGCAGTCTGCTGGTCTCGGGTTCGCTGCAGGCGCCATGTTGTGGGTCGCCTGCTTCGAACTGTGCGCCCCTCCTCTCAGCAACAACTAAACCTAGTGCGCATTCAACTCAACTTGGTTAGGAGCACATTTTGAGCTAAGACTCATTCCCGCACCTAAATACAGGATAGCGGATGCGCTGAAGGAGATGACGCTTCCGGCATTCTCTTTCTCCATCTCGTTCTCATTTGCGGGTATGATGGCCATTTCGTCGATGATCGACGTCGCAACGGCGCACGAGGTCTAAGCGGTTCGCTCGACTGTAGGAAACTTTGCGCTGCCGGGGCCGCGAAGTACGAGGTCTCCCTCTCGAAACGTTCTGCCATGCTGGGCGTCCTTCAGGATTTGGAGAGCGGGGGGGATTGGAGCTATTTGAGCAACAGTCGTTCACACGACGGCAGGAGCTGGACGTGTGCGACGATTTGAGGCGTAGCGCCTCGAGATTCATTTCGGGCGCTTGATTTGGGGTAGTTGGTCAGGGTAGCCGGTTGAGAGTGCGAGGGCCAGGCCGGTGTGCTGGGCTGGGCTGAACTCGAAAGAAATCATGAGACTCTGGCCTCGAGCAAACATCGTGAGATACGGCACGGTGACCCTGGCCGTGTGTGATACAGCACGGTGACCCGGGCCATCCATCAGACAGCCAGAATTGCATCTTCGCATTGTCACATTGTACTGAGACACGCGCCCCGTAATGTGAGTGGCGCCACACAGGCTATCCACCCACCCCCGTTCAGCACCTCGTCAAGGACAACGGCACCACTTCGCAGCCGCTCCAGTGAACATGGCGCTTCGCCCGATATCCCGTCCTCGCTATGATTACCATCCGCTGCCTTTTCCCTGTAGCTTTAGGCCGCCGAGTGCTGAAGATACCTGTACGTGGCGTGCGTGGTCAACTTGAGGTCGTGATCAGCAGCCCTCACTTCCCGCCTTCTGCATGCTGCCCTGGATCTATTTGCTGCCTCACACACAGCGCAAGGACCAGATCGATCGAGTTGGGTTGAGGACTCACCACAGGGTGCTGTGCATCTTCTTGCCCGTGATCTGCACACAGAAGGACGGACCATCAGCGAAGCAGTATCGCCATGCGTGCACCCCACCACCGCTGACACCCCACCCTCAACACTGCACGAAGCGTGCACGCCACGCACATCGCACTAGTTGCAATGCCTACTTCAGATGAAGCACGGCTCTATTTTCTCGAATGCGCTCCCGCTATTCGGGCAAAGCGGTCGTCGGATGCCGCTTCCGCACACAGGGCTGAGCATGCGAGCGGCAGAGTGCTGCTGCGATATGCCACGAAAAACAAACATGCGTTGGGCCTCCCGATGCACATTTCCAAGAATTAGATTCAGCAGACCAAGTTGCGCTGTCTCTAGGAGGACCGCGCTGCAGCACATGCCCTGGGCGGTGATTGCTGGTGCCATGGCGGGCCACGTTGACAGCCGCACTTGCTATGCCCTCTCGGCTCTTGTGCTCGCAAGCGCACAGATCTCGCCGCATCTGCAGACGGCTGCGGACGAATGGAATCAATTCTCACCGGGTCGGGGACGCCCGCGAGGAGCACAACTGGCTTGGTAGCCGGCTTCTGGTTGAACCCGAACATTCTTTCGCTGCTGTTGCCTGCCAGGGTGGCTATTCGAGGAGGCCCGCCGCCTTGCCGTTACAGAGGCGTCACGAAATAACGTCGGGGCGACTTCCCCGTGATTGACTTGACTGCTAAAGTCAATGATTGAAGGTTGAGTGAAAAAACTCCCATTTTTCCGCACGAGTTCACCAGCTCTGAACGATGCCGGGCCAGCTCGATTCGACCGGCCTCGCCGTGGGCCTCAAGAAGGGCTTCCTGGTGGAGAAGCGTGCTCTGAAGGCCAAGCCTGCTCAGCGCAGGAAGCAGGGGAAGCACGTTGCGTTCGTGCGCGGCATCATCCGGGAGATTGCGGGCTACTCCCCGCTTGAGCGCCGTGGCATGGAGCTTCTCAAGAACGGGCGGGACAAGCGCGTTCTGAAGCTCTGCAAGAAGAGGGTACGTCACTCACACCATTTCTTTCAACAGATAGATCAGGAAGGGCCGGATTGTGAGCTGTCATACTGTCCCGGAAGTGTACTAACGATGCCCCCGTGCTCGCGTGCAGCTGGGGACCCACAAGCGGGCGAAGGCCACCCGCGAGAAGTGCCAGATGCTCCTCCGCGCGGCCACCCGTAAGGCTGCCAAGTAAACAGCTCATTGGCTCGGTGAAACGGAAGCTCTGTGTTCGGCGCGTTGCACCCATCGTCTTGCGTCCCCAGTTCCCCCTTGAGCGTGCAGTTGGGTGCCCGGTGGGAGCGACCGGCTGTTTCACTGGACGGCAGCCCAGTGGAAACCAGGGCAGCGCGTCAAACTTGCTGCACGGATGTTGGCGGCCGATCACGAGGGCAGAATTTGGCTCTCTCCTCGTTATGGTCGGTGCAGAGACGGCATGTGAGGGCCGCCTTGACCATGGTTGGTTCCGCACAGTGGTGCAGTGGCTGCAGCCGCGACGTCGGCAGCAGCTTTGGGAGCAGCTTTGGGAGCAGCTTATGCGGCTGCAATCAACGGCCGGGGGTACCACGCCTAGTGGTTTGCTGGTTTAAGAGGGTGGATGCGGTGGTTTGCCGGTTGATGAGCGTGCGTGCTGATTCTGCGAGACTCTCGCCAGGGTGGGGCCCAGCACATTTCACATTTGCGGTCTGCACACTTGACCTCGAATCACACTCCACCCAGCACTACATGCAGTGAGCAGACGACAAGGCGAAATGACGAAGCCGCGGCATCGCTTAACGCGCGCACATGGCCACTCAGATCGGTTTTCGCACATTTACACATGCCAGTGCCAGCACACCGATTGCCCTCGTGCCGACGCGAAGCACACCCGGGTGAATCTCACGCGGTCAGTGTGCGGAGCGAAGCACCTGCGTGATTTCGTCGGAACTGAGGCCGCAGTCGCTGAGCATCTTGGCCTGACGAGCGCGCGGGCCCGGTGCAAGTGCGACGCCCGCGGCCGCCAGCGCCGCCGCCCGCTCGACGTCACTCGCGTTGCCGCCCACAGGATCAACAGCCCCCCGAGTTGCGCCGCGCTCGCCAATCGGCCCACGCTCGGCGCTCTCGCGGATCCCCCGCGCGCTGCTCGGGCGGAGCCCCGCCCGCGGCTGCGCAGCGACGGAGGGCCCTCCGTTCGCCCCTGCCGGCGCGCCGACGCTTCCTGGCGCCCCCCTCCCCGCAGACTCAGCCTCTCCCCTCTCTTGTCCCTTCTCGCTGCTGCCGCGGCCTTGTCCCCGCCCGAGCTCCCGCCCCCAGTCCTCTGGCGCCGCGCGCAGCAGCGCGCCCGGCGAGCGCCACGGCGAGTCCGGCGCCCGCGACCCCGGCGCCTCCGCGCGCGAGCGCACCGGCGCGGCGAGGAGAAGCACAAGCTCCTCCCGCGAGAGGGCCTGGGGCGCCTGGGGAGCCGGGCGCGCAGGCTGTCCGGCGCCCTCCTCCTCCTCCTCTCCTGCGTGCTCGTCTCCCGCACGCCCTCCGCCTCGCAGCAGGCTGGGCCCCGGGGCCCCGTGGTCCCCCGCGCGCTCCGACAGGAGCCCTCCTGACGGGTGCGGCGTCCGCGGCGTCGCCGCATGCGCGTCGCTAGCCGTGTCTCCTCCGACCCTCGGCGCGTCGCCGTGCGCCTCCGCGCCGCCCCTACGGAACACTTGGAGCCATTCCGACAGGAGGCCAGAAAGCATGCCCCCGTCGCCCTCCGCTCCCCAGCCCACGCCCGCGCCCATGCCCGCGCCAACGCCCGCGGAGTCGGTTGCCTGCGCAGCCGTGCTTCCCTTGCTACTGAGGTCGCCTGCTGCAGAGCCGTGGTCGTTTCCCCACCCCAGCGCGAGCCACGACACCCCCTCCGGCATCCCGGACGCACTCCCGCTCGGGCTCGCCGCCTCGCGCCACGGCGGCTCGCGCCCCTGCTCCTCCCGGCTCTGCGGCGACGCCGTCGGCGGGAGCATCGCCCAGCCGCCCTCGCCGCCCTGCCCGCCGACGCCGCCGCGCACCGGTGGGCGCTTGGACGGCGTGCGCGGGTTGGGCGGCGGTGGCGGCGGGGAGCGCGCGCTCGCGGTCTCCGCCGCGAGCGCGAGCGACGCGCGCGCCTGTGTGGGCAGCGCGCAGTTGGGCAGCTGGCACGCGAGGAGCGGTCCGGGCGCCGCGCCCTCGAAGCGCCGCAGCAGGTGCGCGACGCCGCAGCCGCGGGCGTTGCGCGCCTGGTACAGCGAGGGGTGCGGCGTGGGCGCGATGCTGAAGCGCCAGACGAAGGGCGCGGTGCGGCAGAGCCCGTCGGGCTGCATCGGGAGCATGCTCTGCGATTCGTGGCCGAGCACGAGGGCACCGAGGAGCCGCACACGCACGACATCGCCGGGGAGGAACGGGCGCGCGGGCTCGAACATGAGCGAGTTGGTGGCGGCGTCGAGCGTCGGGTCGAGCATGGTGTGCACCCCGGACGAGGACGAGCGCACTCGCAGCCAGTCGCGCGCCCCGCGCTGCACGCAGTCCGGGTGTAGCGGGGCAGAGAAGGAGACGACGATGCGGGAACCCGCGGCGGAGACGGTCGAGAAGGGCGGCGGGTAGAGCGCCATGGCGCGGAGCGGGAGGTACCCTGCGGTGAAGAAAGCGAAGCGCACCACGCCCTCCACCAGCTTGTCCGCGCCCGCGTGTCGCAGCCCCGCACCGCCCTCGCGGGCCGGGTCCGCCACCGCGCGGTTGAATACCACCTGGTAGTGCGCGCGCGGGCGGAGCGGGCGGAGCGGCGTGAGCGTCACGCAGCGCAGCGCGGCGTCCACCTCCACGCGGCCCTCCACGCTCTCGTACGTCGCCTTCTCGCGCAGCTGGAACTGCTGCGGGAGCAGCGTCGAGAGGTCCGGCGAGCCAAACAGCTGCCCCCAGCAGTTCTGCTCGTCCTCCTCCAGCGAGGTGAGCTGCACCGTGACCGCCGCCGCGGGCGAAACGTTGGTCGCGTTCGCGCACGGCGAGGTGTGCCGCACAAACATCTTCACGTCGTTGCGCGCGATGGCCGCGTCGATGACGCGCAGGCATGACTCCTTCTGAATGTTGTACTCCCGCAGCGTGCGGTCGTTCTCCAGCTGCTTGCCCGCGAAGATCAGAACCTGCGCTTCCGGCGGCGGCTCGCCAGGATACGCGTACACGTCCTCCTTCACATCCTCCACCTTCCACGCATCGGTCAGGTGTAGGGTGTACGGCCTGTCTCCCTGCGAGATCACGTAGAGCTTCTTGCCTCGGAAGGGCTGCTCGTTCAGTACAAGGTGCACAGTGCAGTCCGCGCGGAGGCCCCCCTCCTCGAGCGTCATCTCCTCCTCGAGCAGGAGGCCCTTGTGGACAAGCAGCTTGTGCTCCAGCGGTATGTCCGGCTCGGCCGATACCCGCCGCCGCAGGTCCGCCACCTGTGTGCCAGCGTCCGGGTGAACACGGGCTCGGGATTCCTTGCGGGTGCTGGCAGTCTGCTCCACTGCAGATGGGATCTGCGAGCAGGACTAAAATGCAAGCACTTGGCCGTGGTGTGTCTCAATGCGTCGAACATCACCCCCCAATTAGTACCACACCGTATGCTTCCAGACAGCGCACAGACGCTTCTGCCCCATGCGGGTCCGCAAGGTGCGCGAAGCGAGATCAGCGACGAACGGAAATGGGACGTGCGAGGGATCGCACCTTGTCCTTCTCGTGGCAGTACAAGGGCTCGAGCGAGCCCTGCCAGCGGACATACACCAACATCGTGTCTCGTGAGTGGATGCCAGCGCGTCCTGAGTCCCTGTTCCCCGGACGAATCCCCCTACCGCAACGACCCACACCCCCTGCGGGGGGGCCTGGCGTGCGCGGCGCCACCACGACTGTGACGGGAGGCGTACCGCAAAACTAAATAAAAACATTTGACTTTTTGGACTCGCCGCAGAAATAGGAATGGCGGAGGCGGCTCACCGTCGCCCCCCGCTGGCCGGGGGCGACGACGGGGAGTCGCCACCACCATCGCCGGGTGGAGTCGGCCAGCAAATCCGACGGGCAGTCGTGTCGGTGTCACTGGGTCTTGGGGCTTGCGTGGTGGTGCTCTTGGCCTTGAGCGACAGTTGGGACACGGCGCGGAGAGAATCGCTTCTTAGCACGGCATTCCCAGGCGGAGAATTGCTGACGAGCCACAGCATCGGTCACGGTGGGCAATTGTCGGGGCATGCGTCAGCATTGCCCGCCTCGGGCGGTCTTGGCGGCTGGTGGACGAGTGCGCAAGCCAAGGCGCTGTTGTTGCCGGATAGCGTCAGCGCTCGCTGGCCGGACGCGGCAGCTTTCACCGCGGCCGCGCGTGGGCCCCGGCCAACCACGGAGGGCTATTTGATGCAGCAGCATGTAAACGTCATCTTCCGCAAGCAGGCTGCGCTGCGACGACTCCAAGCCAAGGCCGTGCCGGCGCCTGGCTTGTCGATCACCCTCCCGTCCCCGACAGCTAAGCGAGTCGTTTACGTGGCGCCGGCACCAGCGCCAGCTCTGCCGATGTCGATCATTCTGCCGCTCTCGCAGCCTCTGGCGTCACCGATGGGCACGCCCTCGGTGGTGTCGCCTCAAATGGTGATGTCGGTGCCGCCGATGGTGATGTCGGCTCCGTCGGTTGCGTTCGGCAGCCCTGTGGTCCCCGCCTCGTTCTTTCAACCCACGCCGCCCGTGGTCAGCGCGGCCGCTGCGCCTCTTGTGGTCAGCGCGGCCAACGCGTCGCTGCCGCAGGCGACGGTGGTGCGGGCGCACCGGCTCCCGCAGGCGCGCGTCGTGCGCGCTGTCTCGGCGCCGCCGCAGCGGGTGGTGGTGCAGATCCGGCACCCCGGGCGCGCCAAGGCTCTGCGGGCGCTGGAGGCGGACGTGGCGGCGGAAAAGACGGAGCAGGCGGAGGCCTTCAAGCATCTCTACGACGAAATGGACGCGATTGCGGACCAGACGCCGCCGCCGCCTCCGCCTCCGCCCTTCGACGCAGGGCCGCTCGACGCCGCGGAGCGCGCGGTGCAAGAGGACGAGGCCATCCAGGTCGCCGTGCCGGCACCGCCGCCGCCACTACCCCTCCGCGTGCCGCCGCCGCCGCCGCCGCCGCCGCCGCCGCCGCCGCCGGCGAAGGGGCCGGGGTACCACTTCCCAGACCCGGCGCCCGGGCATAAGCTGGAGGGCACATGGCGCACGACGTCGCGCGGGCAGGACCTCCCCTCCAACCCGGCCTTTTTCATGGCCGCCGGCGGCGCATTCTAGCGCCTTGGAGCGCCCGCGCCGCGGGGGGGGGCGCGCCTGCTGCTGATACACACACATGTACATACACACGAGACGGCGCGCGCGCGAGCGTGCGCGGCGCTCAGGGCGCGGCGCGGCGGCGCGGCGGGAGCGCGGCGCGGAGCGCGTCGGCCCAGGGGCGGCCCGCGGCGACGGCGAGTAGCGCGTGCACAGTGTGTGCCACGGTCAGCACGGGCGCGCCCGCGGTCGCGACGCCCGCGCTCTCCAGTGGAAGGCGCGCGGTCCGCGCGCCGAGCGCCGCGGCGCGCGTCGCAGATGCGCGCGCGTGGCGGTTGCGGTCGACGAGGCCCCCGATGACGTAGGTGACGTCACCCGCCAGAAGCGGCCCCGCGAGCTCGTCGCGCGCGTCCGGCGAGAGATAGACGAGGGCGCGGCGCTCCCCCGCGGGCAGCGCCTCGAGCGCCTCGGGCCGCACGCGCGCGCCGTGCGGGTCGCGCCGCCGCCAGTGCAAAGTGTCGAAGCGCGCGAGGGCGTCGCCGGCCTGCGTGCCGCGCGCCGCCCCCGCGACGAGCAGCTCGCAGGGGACCTCGGCGCGCACGTTGGCGCCGTGCGCGGCCGCGACCTGCGAGGCGAGCGAGCGTGCTTCGCGCGGCGTCATGAGCGTGTCGAAGCCCAGGTCGATCGCCACCCGCACCAGCGGCTGCCCCGCCACCCGCTCAGCCCGCCGCGCGAGGAACGCGGCCCGCTCGGCAGAGCGCGCCTGGCGCTGCTCCGCGACGCGCCGCGCCTGCGGGGACGCGCTTCGTTAGGCGCCCTTGGCACAGCCTCGTGCCGGGTCACGCGGCCAGGGCACCGGGCGCTACCTGTGGGATGAAAGGGCGCAGGAGTGGGGGATGGAACCTCATCCTCCTGTTCCTCTGGAGACATCGCCGCATGCCTTTCTTCGTTGCGCTGTTTTCCTGCAGCGCGGTACGTGCGCACTTGGTTCTTTCGGCCCAGCAGGGGCGGGAAGAGTAGGGAGTGCGTGGTGCTGGGCCATACGCTGGGCCTTGTCTCGCTTGCGCTTCACGGCGCGGTAGGCAAGGTAGCTCTCGCGCCTTGCAGCGCGCTTCTGCTCCTTGCTCTGCCGCGGGGCCCAAGGGAGGCAGCCTGCGGGTAGCCATCGTTTCGCCAGAGCGCGGAGCCACATGCCAAGCCCGGCATGGCCTCCTCGTCCCCGCATGTCCGGTCGTGTCCGGCGCTTGCTCGGCTCTTGCTGCTCTCCCCCGCCACGCAACCCCATAGATCCAACCAGGATGGGCATGTTGTGACGGAGCAACGTAGCTGATGGCGGGCCTCGTATCTCAATCGCGTCGACAGAGCAGCAGAGTGCTAGGAATAGCAGGCAGGCCGCAGCCATGTTGCCACCCTCGAGCCAGCGCCGGTCAAACTCTACTCGAAAAAAGTGGAATTCGTAAGTTTGAAAGTCCGGAAGTCCTCGGGGCGTGCCTCTGGCTAGCGTCCTGCGGCGCGCACGAATGCCGGGGAACGCGGGCGCAGACGTTCGTTCCGGGCACCGAGGCTCCTGTGCTTCACGCGCGAAGACGCATGGTGGCCGCGGCAGTGCAGCTCTCCGGGGAGGCTTGTCCGTGAGTGAGAGGCACCAGCGCCGGAGCGGGCTCGGCAGCGCCTGTCGCGCGAGGGCAAAGCCGCTGGTGCCCCTCGTCATGGTGCTCTGCTGTGTCGCAGCCATTCCTTGCGGCGGTAGAGGCACCGCAGATGCGGCGAAGTCGGCAGGAGCTGGCAAGGTTCAGACCCTCGCCCGCGCCCAGCTGCATCCGCTCAACCAGGGCGAGGGCTCCACTGCCCCCCCTTCCATGTGGAGAGCTGCGGGCGCGAGTCCTGACCCCCCGCCTCGGCGGCGCAGAGCGTTGGCTCCGCGGCGCCGACATCTGTCGGCGGAAAGGTCGGGGTGGAAGACACCTACAACCTCATGCTGGAGCTGCGCAAGGAGCGGCGCGCGGCGCGCGGCGACGTGCGGAAGTCGCTCTTCGGCTCGGAGAAGGCGCAGACACCAGTCCGCCCGATCTCGCTCGGGCGGCCGACGCCCGGACGCACACCGCGTGCGGTGCTCGAGGGCGCGGCTGCCAAGGGCATGTCGCGGAGCGCGAGCACGGGCGCGCTGGCCGACAACATCGCGGGGCAGATGTTCGGGAGCAGCTACGAGGCTGACGCGCGCGCGGGGCGCCCGCCCGCGAGCATCGTGTCGCCGCAATCGCCCGCGGGGGGCGCGGCGGTGGCGCGGTTCGCGGGGGACGACATGGGGTCGTCGGCGCCCGACGAGGTTGGTTCGTGGGGAAACTTCCAGGACCGCGCCGACCGCCCCGCGCCTTCCCCGCGCGCCCGCTCCGAGCCCCGCGCCCGCTCGCGCTCGCGCTCGCCGCCCAAGCCTGCGCACAAGGCGCTGGAGGGCGCGGCATCGCCACGGCTGCCGCCCGGGTGGCAGATGCACGTGACCAAGACGCCGCGCAAGCGGCGCTACTTCTCGCGGCCCGACGGCGGAGTTCAGTGGGACCCGCCGCCGCAGGACGAGGCCGCGGGGGGAGGCAGCGACGAGTGGGGCGCGGCGTGGCACCTCAGGCCCGACACGCCAGCGCCCGCGCCAAAGGCACGGGCGGGCTCCTCGGGCAGGGAGCAGGCTGGGCGCGGCCCGGGGGACCGGGGTGCGCGGGGGCGTGGGGACGAGCGCGGCGGGTCGGGCGCGGCGGTCGCGGCGGGCGCGTCGAGGGAGGAAGTGGCGGCGAGCGAGAGCGAGAGCGTGGCGGCGGTGTTTGGCAACGAGGACTCGGGCGAGGCCGCGGCGGCGCCACGCGCGCGCGGGGTGCGGGTCGCGGCGGGCGGTTGGGAATCCGCGGAGGCGGAGGCGGTGGTGGACGTGGCGTCGGTGGCGCCCGACCCGGGGGGGGGAATGCGCGACCCGTGGAGCATCAGCGGCGTGAGCGACCCGGGGGAGTGGGAGGCGCGCGAGCCGTGGGGCGAGGCCAGATCGGAAGAGCGTCGTGTAGGGAAAGAGTGTAGATCTCGGTGGTCG
>ENA-UOXV01003487-UOXV01003487.1-marine-metagenome-genome-assembly--contig:-NODE-3487-length-19018-cov-5.469019_pt1 | contig 19018 bp, 16 predicted proteins | sample MGYA00238165_ERZ766961 | MGnify/ENA primary metagenome ERZ766961 (study PRJEB28924, sample SAMN03173240) | marine metagenome | biome: Marine; feature: Water; material: Subsurface seawater | place: North...
ATCTTTACTTTATTGTGTAAGTAACTACCCAGCTTCATATAAGGATTTTAACTTAAATAATATTTCAATATTAAAAAAAGAATTTAATTGTACAGTTGGATTGTCAGATCATTCAACAGACAATAAAGTTGCAATTGCTGCAATTGGTGCTGGAGCAGAAATTTTTGAAAAACATATTGCTATTAAAGATTCAAAAAAATCGCCAGATTTTAAATTTTCGTTACTTGAAAATCAAATAGGTGAATACAGAAAATGTTTGAACGAAACTTATGAAATGTTCAAGAAAAATAAATTTTACAGAAATAAATCAGAAAAATTTTATAAAAATTTTAGAAGATCAATTTATGTCATAAAAAACATTAAAAAAGGAGATTTATTTACAGAAAATAATATTAAATTGCTTAGACCAGCTAAAGGTATTGGACCTGAATACTATAAAAAAATAATTAATAAAAGATCTTCTTCTGATATTTCTGCAGAAACATCTTTAAAAAAATCAATTTTAATTAAACTTAAAATAAAATAAATTTTTAAGATTTGAAAAGATTAGATTGTGAATTTTCAATACAAGATTTACAAACATTTGAAGGATTATTATTTAAAAATCCCTCTCTGACCGCTGTCATTTCAGGCCCATTCCATATTTCACTCAATGTATTTTCTTTAATATTTCCTATAGGTAGATTTCTTCCAACTGTATTGCAGCATGGAGCCACTGTACCGTCAGAATATATAGTGACTTGTCCCCATGGTTCAGAGCAGTCATAGCTTAGGACTGATCCTTTAATATCATATTTTCCCGATTTAATATCATCATAAGCTTTAATTGATGTTTCTCTTTGAACTTCGACTGAATCTACAACTTTTATCCATTTATTTATAAATTTTTCTTTTTCTGAAAGATTTAAATCTAATGCTACAAAAGAAGTTCTTAAAATTGGCAATTCAAGGTTTAATTCTTCACGCATATCTATAAATTTTTTTATATTTTTCTCTAAGTCACTTAATCTATTTGAATTTTTTAATCTGTCACTAACTGGTATTCTAACTTTGTTGTATGTTTTGGATGTTGCACCATCTATTGAAACAAACAATCTTGTTACAGAACTGTCTAAAATTTTTTTGGAATTTTTTTCATTTAAAAGTATTCCGTTAGTGAATAATAAGATATCCATAATATTCGCATTCCTTGCTAAATTTAATACTTTGTCGAATTCTTTATAAAGCAAAGGCTCAGATATACTTAACATTAAAGCTGGAAGTTTATTCTTTTTGAAATCATTAAAAATTTTTTGGAGAGTATCTGTATCAATTGTACTTTTTTTAGCATCATTCCTAAAACCCTGGTAACACATTACACATTCCAAATTACATCTATTAACCAATTCTAAAACAACTGTTGTTGGATATTTAGATAAAATACTTAATTTTTTGTTTTTGATATTTTCTTTATAACTAGCTCTATAATCCTTATATCTTTTACCAAATTTCTTAACCAAATTTCTTGTTAGAATATCTTCAGGATCTTTATTTGTATGCTTAATAATATGGTCAGGTGTTGTTTTAGAAATATTTTTTTCCATAGTGTATATTTATAAGTTATTAAATCAAAATATGGTAATAGGAAAGTATATTTAGAGCTTATGACCAAAAAAAACGATATATTTCATTCAAAGAATTATCTCATTCTAAATTTCTTAATTTTATTAGGATATATTTTGCTTTACCCAATTATTACAAGCAAAATAGATCCTGAAAAATTTGGAAATTATATCCTTGCATATACAGTAGCAACTATAATAGTAGCTATATCTAATTTAGGTATTAGAGAAGCATATAAAAGAAACTTTTTTGAGTTTTATAAAAAAAAAAAAGAAACTGAAATTTTATTATTTTCAGTTCAAATTTTTATTTTATTTATTAGTGGGATAGTATTGTTACTGAATTTTTTTTTAGAAGAAAAAATTATTTTTTACTTTAAAGAATTAAATCATATTGAAAATTTTTGGCTTATTTTATTATTTGCATTAATGCTCGAATCTATTTCACGAATATATTTAGTTTATCTTCAAAATAACAGATATTCACAAAAGTATTTTTTTATAACTTTTTTAAAAAATGTAATTTATTTTATATCAGTATTTTATTTTTTATTTAATAATTATGAGTTGGCTTCTTTAATTTATGGTTTATTACTATCAAATTTAACACTTTTTTTATTAATTTTGTACTTTCAAATTGAAAACACTTATTTTGAATTTAATTCAAAATTTTTAAAATCAATATTGATTTTGTCTCTTCCAAGTACTCCCAAAATATTATTTGGTCAAATAAATGCAAAAATTGATAAAATTCTAATAAGCATTTTTTCTTCTATAGCAAATACAGGAATTTATTCTATTGCTCAGTCCTTATCGTCTGTGATTTTTCAAATTATGACTTCTTTGGATAAAGTTTTTATTACTCAGACTAATAAGATGTTGTTTAATAATGAAAACAAGAAAATTGGAAATTATTTAACATCTTATATTTATTTTTGTTCTTTACCAGCAATCGGGCTTATACTGTTTAATGATATAGTTTTATTAATATTAATTGATAGTAGGTATCATGGTTCAGAAAATGTTATTATTATTCTTTCTATTTATTATTTTTCATTGATATTTGGAAAAGTATCTGGTGCGCAATTAATGTATTCAAAAAAAGTGTGGCTAAATACAAATTTTTTTATTCTAAACGTTTTACTAAACTTTTTATTAAATATTCCTTTAATCTATTTTTATGGAATTGTTGGTGCTGCAGCTGCAACATTAATAGCATCTTCAATTAGTTTGGTTTTATCTTTAAATTACGCAAAAAAATTTGCACCTATTTATTATAATAAGAAGAAAATTTTAATAATTTTTATATTTTTATTTATATCAAGTATTTATTCAATCTTAATAAATGAAAATATACTTGAAATAAATAATTTTCAAAATTTTTTATTTAGTTTAATAATTGTAATTTTATTTTTAGCTTTCGGTTTTCTAAATAAAATTTATGAAATAAAAGATATAAAAGAAATTTTTAAATTAAAATGATAAAAAGTATTATTAATTTTATTTATTTTAATAAGTCATTCGATAAAAAATTAGAGCAGGCTTATAAAACCCTTGAACAAAATAATGAAATTGAGAAGATATATGAAATAAAAGAAAAACTTCAAAATTTAGCATGTTCTGACTTCAAAATTGACAATTCTTTTTTAGAATATAATCTAGATATTAACTTATCATTAAGTCAGTTTATATACTCAAAGTTTATTAATACTCCATATTTTACCTCAAAATTAATTTTTGCAATTGCATTTAATGAAAAGTTTTATTTTCCAATCTCAAAAAAATATTTAGATGTAATATGTAAATTTACCAAAGTTAGTTTATTTAAGTCTAAAGTTTTATTAATTTTACTTTTAATATTTTATACTTTTTATCAATTTTTTTTAATAATTAAAAATATAACAAATTTTTTTATCCTCAAAAAAACTAATGATAAAAAAATTTTTTTAAATTCAATACCTAAACTTTATTCAGATACAAGTGCCGATAATAAAAATTTAGATTTTTTCAAGTGGGTAATAAATTATTTTAAGCTAAATTCTAAAATACATTTTATACATAATAATAAATTTATAAAAGATAAGAAAATTATTATTTCAGATTTTGATTATGAAACAAATTATTTTAAGAATCCATTAATTATATTTTTTGAACTAATATATTTTAAATTTTACATTAAATCTTTCATCAAAACTATAAAATTTATATTTCAAATTTTTTTGCATAAAAAACCTGAACTGCTTTTTCTTTTAAAAGAAGTATTTTCCTTTTTTTATTTGAAAGAATTGCCTAAAAAAATATTTTATAATTATTGTCTATTTAATAATTCAAACATGGTATTCAGACCTCTATGGTCTTATGTAAATGAAAAAAAAAATAAAGGTTCAGTTATTTTATATTTTTATTCAACCAACATGATGCCACTTCTTCAAGAAATTGAAAAAAAAAAATATTTTGATGTATATGGCTATTCTTTACATTCCTGGTCCACTTATTTAACGTGGAATAGCGATCAAAAAAATTGGTTAAAAAACAATATTAAATATAATAGTGAATTTAAAAATGAAAGCTTAGTCCCATTTTCTGGAAAGCATATAAAACTGCAAAAAAAAAAGAAAACAATTACAATTTTTGATGTTCCGCCAAAAAGATCTGGTATTTATTATTTGCTTAATAATCCTTACAATATTTATAGCTATGATTATTGTCAAAAATTTTTAAATGACATTGTAAATTCAATTCCTGAAAAATATTATTTGCAGATAGAAATAATATTAAAACTTAAAAAAGATTATGATAATATTGATCCAAATTATAGAGTTTTAATTGATAATATTACAAAAAATAAAAAAATTAGATTGATTACCGATATATCACCCGAGAGTGTTATTGAAGTTTCAGATGCCACTATTTCGATACCTTTTACATCAACCGCTATAACTTCCTACAACAAAAACAAAGAAACAATATATTATGATCCTAGCGGCAAGTTAACAAAAAATAATTGCCTTGAAAAAAATATCACTCTTATTTCTTCCCAAAAAAATTTAAAGTTTTGGATTTTAAGTATTTTAAATAAATGAGAATCGTAACAAAAAATTATCTTTTAAAAAAATTATCAACTAGTGATGTAAATAAAAATTATTTAAAATGGTTTAGTGACAAAAAAATAAAGAAATATATTGATAGTTCACCAAAAACAATTCGAAATCTACAATCTTATGTCAAAGAAGCGAATTCTAATCCTAATACTTTTTTTTGGGGAATTTTTAAGAACAAAAAACATATTGGTAACATTAAAATTTTTGAAATTAATTATAAAAAAAAAATTGGAAGATTGGGAATTTTAATTGGTGATCAGAAGTATAGAAATATAGGTATTAGCAAGGAAATTATAGAAGCTATAAAAAAATTTTTGATAAAAAAAAATATTTTAAAATTATGGCTTGGGGTAGAGAACAATAATATTGCAGCAATTAACTCCTATAAAAAAAGTGGATTCCTTAAATTTAAATCAAATAAAAAATATATTTATATGAAGTGTAATCTCATTACCTCTAAGATGATTATTGGTGGTGCTCAATTAAACTCAAATTATGGTATTACAAATTTTAGAAATAAAACCCAATCGAAAAATGAAACTAGCAAGATTATTAATATTTTGAGAACTAAAAACTTGATGCATATAGATGGCGCAGAATGTTATAAATTTTTTAGGAATGATAAAATTGATATTTTAAAAAATTTTAAAATAGATAGTAAAATTTTTTTAGAAGAAATCTCAAACTTTAAAAAATTAAAAATTTATTTAACAAAAAAATACTTAAAAAAAAACATTAAGATAGAAACATTATTTATTCATGATGGTGATAATATTTTTAAAAATTCTTATGAAAAAAAATTAATGATTTTAAAAAAATTAAAAAAAGAACAAATTATTTCAAAAATAGGTATTTCGATATACAATTTTGAAATTTTAAATAAAATCATTTCAAGGTTAAATGTAGATGTGATACAATTGCCTTATAATTTAGTTGATAGAAGAATAGAAAATTTTAATAATATTATTTCTAAAAGCAAAATTCAAATTTATGCAAGATCAATTTTTCTTCAGGGTTCATTATTGAAAAAAGTAAAGGAAATTAAAAATTTGGCAACAATTTACGAAAAAGTGAGAAAATTTACAAAAAAAACTCATCAATCAAATTTAGATTTATCTTTAAATTTTGTTTTAAACAATGATTTAGTTGATAAGATTATAGTTGGTGTTAGAAACTCTCAAGAAATTAATAAATTAATAAATTTTAAATTTGTAAGAAAAAAAATTAAAATAAAATTTACAAAAAATGAAAAATACTTTGCATATAATCCAAGTCAATGGAAATAATCAATGAGTTCAATTCAAAAATTTTTTAATAATAAAAATATTATTATTACAGGGGGTACAGGGACATTTGGTACAGCTATGATTAATTTCTTGCTGAAAAATTCTAAACCAAAGTCAATTATAGTTTACTCAAGGGATGAAATGAAGCAATGGTATTTAAAAGAAAATCTTTTAAAATTTAAAAATATTAAATTTGTTCTAGGAGATGTAAGAGATAAAGAAAGACTCGATAGTGTGTTAAGCAATAAAATTGACTATTTATTTCATGCGGCAGCAACTAAAATAGTCCCAACTTCAGAATTTAACCCCGAAGAATGTATAAAAACAAACATTATTGGTGCAATGAATGTCATTGATTGTTGTAAAAAAAATAAAGTCAAAAGAGTTATCGCTTTATCAACCGATAAAGCCTCTAGTCCCATAAACTTGTATGGAGCAACAAAGCTATGTTCTGACAAATTGTTTGTCGCTCAAAATAGTGAAAATGTTCAAACGAAATTTGGAGTTGTTAGATATGGAAATGTTATGGCTTCTAGGGGATCAATAATTCCTTACTTTAAGTCGCTAATTAATAAACCACATTTTCCAATCACACATCCTGAAATGACAAGATTCTTTCTTTCCATAGAGGACGCAGTTAAATTTTCATGTTTTGGAATGATTAATATGATGGGGGGTGAAATTTTTGTTAAAAAGATTAAATCAATAAAAATTACTGATCTAGCAAAATCAATAAAGCATAATATAAAATTCAAAATAACAGGAATACGACCAGGTGAAAAAATTCATGAGCAAATGATTGGATCTGATGAGGCAATAAATACTGCTGAATTTAAAGATCATTATGAGATTTTGGCAAATGTAAATGAAAAAATGAAAAGGATTAGAAAAGGATATAAGTCAGTGGATAAAAATTTTATTTTTTCATCTAAAACTGCAAAAAAATTTTTAAAAAATGAATTTAGAAAAATTATTCAAAAATTAAATTGAAAAAAAAAATATTAATATTTGGTGGTACAGGATTACTAGGCACAAATCTTGTTTACAATTTACAAAAAAAATTTGAAATAATTTTAAATTTTCATAATAAAAAATTTTTTTCAAAGCATATAAAATATATTAAAATAATAAATACTAAAAATATTGACATCAAAGAGATTGAAGAAAAAATTCAGACTGTAAATCCAAATATAATAATTAATTGTGTAGCTAATACAGATTTAGAGTACTGTGAAAGAAAACCAAAAGATACAGAATTTCCAAACTCTATTTTGCCAGAAATTTTATCTAAAATATCTTTTAAAAATAATATTAAATTTGTTCATTTTTCAACAGATCATCTCTATTCTGGAGATAAAAAATTTAAAAGCGAAAAAGCAAAAACATTTACTTTAAATAAATATGCAAAGCAAAAACTATCTGCAGAAAAAAAAATAATAAAAAATAATAAAAATAGCTTAGTCATTAGAACAAATTTTTTTGGTCATTCAATTGATGAAAAAAAATCAATAATTAATTTAATAAATTCAATTAAAAAAAGAGAAGAACTTAAATTAGATGATAACTACTTTTTTACCCCAATATATACTTATTTATTAATAGATTTATTGAAAAAATTAATTACAAAAAATTCTAAAGGAATATTTAATCTAGTAGGTGATGAAAGAATTTCTAAATATCAATTTGGAAATTTAATTGCCAATATTTTAAATATAAAAAAACCAAATATTTTAAAAGAGTCGATTGATCATGCCAAATTAAAAGCCAAAAGATGCAAAGATTTATCTCTTTCAAACTTTAAAATTAAAAAAATATTAAAATTAAAAATACCAAGTCTTAAAGATCAGTTAATCCAATTTTTTAAAAACGAAAAAGAAATTAAAAAAAATTTCTTGATGAGGATAAGATATGGACAACACTCAATTAATTATAAAGATATAAATTTTGTAAAGCAGATTTTACAGAATGGACCTTTGACTCAAGGACAGTTTATAAGAGAAACGGAAGCTAAAATTGCAAATTATGTTGGAGCAAAATATGCAGTAGCTGTTTCAAGTGCTACCGCAGGTTTGCACCTCTCATATATGGCTTTATCTGTAAATGAGAATAAAAAAATTATAACTTCACCAATTACTTTTCTCTCAACATCAAATGCTGCGCTATATTGTAATTCACTACCTCTATTTTCAGATATAGAATTAGAAACAATTAATTTAAGTCCAACAAAATTAGAAGTTAATCTTAAAAAAAATAAAGATATTTTTTGTATTTCTCCAGTTCATTTTGCTGGGTTGCCAGCAAATATGAAAGAAATGAATTTTTTAGCAAAGAAATACAAATTAAAGATTGTTGAGGATGCCGCACATGCTTTAGGTGCAAAATATGAATGTGGATCTATGGTAGGGTCAGGAAAGTATTCAGATTTATGTGTATTTTCTTTTCATCCAGTTAAAATTATTGCTGGAGGAGAGGGAGGCATGATTACGACTAACTCAGAGGATCTTTATTACAAATTACTTAAACTAAGAACACATGGCGTTAATCAAAATCCAAATGAAATTTTAAATAAAGCTGTAGGATTTTCAAAAAATGAAAAAAATTTATGGTATTATGAAATGACTGATTTAGGCTATCATTATAGACAAACTGATATTCATTGTGCGTTAATTTATTCACAAATGGATAGAATTGAAAATTTTTTATCAAAAAGAAAAAAAATTGCCTCTTTTTATGATTTGGAATTTTCAAAAAATAACAAATATTTTTTACCGCAAAATCATTTAAGAAATTTTAGCTCTAATCATTTATATACTTTAAATTTTGATTTTGAAAAAAATGGTATAACCAGGAATTTTTTGATGTCTGAACTTCAAAAAAGAAATATCATTACTCAAGTTCACTATATACCAGTTCCACTTCAGCATTATTACAAAAAAATGGGATATAATATGAAAAATCTTGAAAACACGTTGAAACATTACAAGCAGTGTATCAGTTTACCTATTTATTATGATTTAAATAAACATCAGCAGAAATTTGTTATTGACTCTGTTAATGAAATTTTACAAAACTAGTTATTAAGTTTTTTTTTGCATTTTGTATAAACTTAGAGCCAATTTCCAATCTTTCATATTATCAATGTCTATTGATTTATAAATAGGCATTTCATAACCTGTAAACTTTATTTTATTAAAGTTTTTCAAAAAATCTTTTTTTTTTAAAATAATGATGCAGCCATTATCATAAAAAAATGGCTCTATTTTATTTGATGGAATTTTTGATTTTGTTTTGAATATATGTTCAATGGTTTTATCTTTTTTTTTTTTTAAAGCCCAAAAAATCGGAGCAGGAAATTCATTAATTGTCATTAATGAATTTTTTTGTTTTTTAAAATAAATACTTATTTTTTTTAAGTCATGTTCAGTTATTAAAGGACTACATGGGTAAATACACCAAACTTCATCAAAAGTTTTCTTTGTTTCAATATATTTTTTTATAACAAATTTTATTACCTCATTGATACTAACAGAATTATTTCCAAGTTTTTTCTCTCTAAAAAAATCTGGACCAAACCCAATTTTTTTTACTAACTTGAAAATTGATTTATCCTCTGTGGATACATGGATAATATTAAATAATTTGCTTTTTTTTGCTGAAGTTAAAGGATATTGAATAATAGGTTTGTTAAGAAATTTTTTTATATTTTTATTTTTAATCCTTTTTGATCCTCCACGAGCAGGTATTATTAACAATCTTCTCATTATCCAGTCAGTCTATTAAAATCTGATGTTGATACTTTACTTTTAAGAATCTTATTAATTGAAAGTTTATTTTCTTCACATTTTTTAATTTTAAAAAATATTTTATCTAATATAATTTGATATTTTTTTATATACTCATTCTTATGAGCGATTGAAATATATATTGTATTTGTTGCTAAAATTTTATTATTTAACATTTCTTGTGTAGTAAAAGTTTTGTATTTTGCCGAATCTTTAGATAAGAATTTAAAACTTGGTATTGAGTCAAGTCCATAAATTTTAATTGGTAACGTATATTTTGAAGCTAATTTTTTCCAAATATTTTTAATTCTTTTTCCAATTATTTTTACTTTTTTATAAGTTTTCTTTTTTTTCATTATTTCTAAAGTTTTAAGAGCGGCAACAAATCCAGAATTTTCTGTCCAAAAAGTACTGCTAATAAAACTTTTTGATGCTTTTTTAAGATATTTTTTTTTACCTAAAATAGCAGTAATCGGATAACCGTTTCCTAAGCATTTTCCAAAAAGAGCTATATCAGGTGAGATATTGTAATTTTTATGAATGCCCCCATAAGTTTCTCTAAAACCAGAAGTACACTCGTCAAAAATTAATATGATTTTTTTTTGATTACAATACCTTCTTATTTCTCTCAAAAAATTTGTGTTTGGTTCTTTTTCTCTTTGAACCTCCATAATTATTGCAGCAAGTTTTTTTATTTTTTTAATTTTTTTTAAGTCATTAAAATTATTCATTCGAAAACTCGAAATAGTATTCTTAAGTGATTTAGGCACACCAACAGACTCCAGACCTTCCAACAAATGAGTATTAAGATTTTTTTTTGATTTAAGATTGGCAGCTAAATACCAATCATGCCAACCATGATAACCACAAATTGCAACTTTTTCATATCCAGTAATAGATCTAGCAATTCTTGTTGCAATAGCACTAGCCTCTCCACCAGTTTTAGCAAATTTAGCAAAACCTGCCCAATTATGAATTTGAATTAGTTTCTTTGCTAATTTAACTTCATAGAAACTATTTAGACTTGATATATTCCCCAAATTATTTGATTTATTTACTCTATTATCTATAGATGAATTCGCATATCCAAGCACACTTTGACCAACACCAAAATACATATCTAAATATTTTTTATTATTCAAATCCCAAACATACGCACCTTTTGCTTTTTTGTAATATGTTGGCCATTTACCAGGTAAATGATTTTCAGGTCTTTTTGAAAAAAGCATGACGCCACCTGGGATAATTTTTTTTGCTTCAGTATATAATTTTTGGTTTTTATCTTTTTTATTCATAATGATAATTTGTATTATTCAAAAATATTAAAATTGGTTTTTAAATTACCAATACTATTTCTTAAAAAACTATTTTTTTTTCCTAATAAAGTAAATGATCCGTATAAAAAATGTCTTTGCCCAATGTGATTTTTCATTTTTGAAACAGAATGTAGACTATCATGTGAGTTTAAAAATGTAACAAGGGTTCCTGTTTTTGGAGGAATAGATTTTTCCAATATACAATCTTTAGGTTGTGGTTGAGCCGGTATATATTTGGCAGTTTTGTTATAATTATATAAATTTAATTCACCACCTGAACCGTTTCCCTCCAATTCATTTAAATAAATTAAAAAAACTATCGTTCTTGAGTCTGAGTCTCTATGAATTTCTCTAAAATATCCATTTGGAGAAATTGAGTAATCATAAAGAAGCTCAACGTATTTTTTTGTGGTAAAAGTATATTTTAATTTTCTCTCAAAAAATCTATACATTTTAAAAAATAAGTAAAAAAATAAATTTATATTTCCAATTGTAGATATTTTTTTTGAATTAAGTTTCTTATATTTATTTAAAAAGTAATTAGGTTTTTCTTGAAAAAAAAAATTAGTAATTAAGAAATTCTGATTTTTTAACTCCAGTTGCTGCTGTAAAGTTTCTAAAAAACTTTGTGAATTTAAATATTTGTGAAGTTTTGCCCAAGCATTTGATTGATTAATCAGATTTAAGAAACCATTGCTGCTAGATGGTAATATAGATCTTTCATTTTGAACTTTTAAACGATCATTTGAAGAATATTTTTCTGCATCTGAAATTAATTCTAAACAAGATTTTTCATCGATAAAGTTTTCAAGTATCTTGTAGTTCATATTTTTTATATATATATAATAATAAATTTAATATTAAAGCATATATATGTCATTAGTAGTTTCCAATCGGTATAAATATATATTTTTTCATTTACCGAAAAATGCTGGCGTCTCAGTTTCAAGAACGTTAATTGATCAAGAAAAATTATTAAAATTAAGAAGAATTAGTTCATTTTTTTTTAGAAAATTTTTTAAAACAAAAGATAATTTTTATTTTTCGTTAAAGTATAAAAAACTAATTTTTTTTAAATCTCATTCACCATGTTACAAATTTCAAGAAATCATAGACAGAGAAGTTTTTTCAAAATATTTAAAATTTGCTGTAATTAGAAATCCTTGGGATAGGATGGTATCAAGATATTTTTATTCAAAAAAAGTAAATAATAAATTTAAGAATTATGAATTTGAGGAATTTCTTAATCATGATTTAAAAACCAATATAGATATTATAAATCAATACGAATATTGCACAGATCAAGAAAATAATTTTTGCTTAGATGAGATAATTAAGTTTGAAAATTTAAATGAAGATTTTAATAAAATTTCATCAAAAATTTTTAATAAAAAAGATATGTTGAGTCACTTTAATAAGTCAGATCACAAACAATATAGAGAATATTACAATAATAAAATGAAAGATAAAATTTATAATTTTTGTAAAAAGGATATTGAATATTTTGAATATGAATTTTAATGAAACTTAAAAAAAAAAATTTTAAAAATTTTTTATTATCTAATAATGCTAATTTTATTTCTCATGCAATTTCAAAAATTCATCTTACATATTTAAACAATAATAAAAATGAAAATTTTAATCCAATTTTATCATTAATTAAAATTTTTTTTTATCTATTTGATAATAAAAATTTATATAAAAAGAAACAAAAACATACAGACATCTTAATTATTTCAAACTTAGTTTCTATAAAAAAAAAAGAAGAGGACATTTATTTCGGTAATCTAAATAATTTACTTGAAAGAGAAAAATTCAATACTTTGTCTGTATATAGAAATCTTACTTCTGTTAGATCAAAATTTTTAAAAAACACAAAAAAAAATAGAATAATATTGTCAAAAAGACTGAGTTATTTTAAGGAAATATTAATTTTTTATTTTTTTTTGAAAGAGTCATTTCTTTTAATATTTTCAAAAAAATATTCTTTAATTAGAAAACATTTAAGCATAATGGATTTATTATCTATAATTCCAAATTTAAGATTAAACTTCCAATTAGAAGAATTATTAAAGTTTTATAAACCTAAATTTGTAATTTTTACATATGAGGGTCATGCATGGGAAAGACTGTTAATCTATTTGTGTAGCAAAAATGAATACAAAATTAAATCAATAGCTTATCAATTTTCTGCAATAAAAAAAAACCAAATAGGTTTTTTTAATGAATTAAAAAAAGAATACAATCCAGATTATATTGCTTCAACTGGAAAAATATCTCAAAAAATAATAGAAAATAAAATTAAGTTTTCAAAAATAATCAAGTTAGGATCATCAAAGTATCTTAAAATTAATAGAAAATTTTATAAAAATGTTGATATGCTTGTAGCACTAGATACGGATAAAAAAGATTTATTTAAAGTATTGAATTTTTGTAAAGATTTTGCGCTTAAAAATTCAAAATATAAGATTATTTTAAGGTTACATCCGATTATAAGTAGTAATGAAAAATTAATTATCAAAATAGAAAAGGTAATTAAAAATATTCCAAATATAAAATTGTCTAATACTAGCTTAATGGATGACTTAAAAAAGGCAAAATATTTACTTTTTACAGAAAGTACAATTTGTCTGACAGGTTTAAATTATAATGTTGTACCTTTATTTTTTAATATTAAGAATACTAATAATATATTTGATAGAAGCTTTCCTAAAGAAAATATAATCAAGAATTCTTCCGAATTAAAAAATTTATTTGAAAAAAAAATGGATAAAAAATTATCACACTATTTTAATAATTATAGAGATAATTATTTTGAAAAATATGATGTAGCAAGTTTAAAAAAAATAATTAAAAATAATTAAAAATAATGAAAAATTTTACTGTTGTAATTTGCACATATAAAAGACAATATTTAATTTATGAATGCTTGGAAAATATTTTAAATAATTCATTATTACCAAATCAAATAATAATAGTTGATCAGAATTATGACTTTTTAACATATAATAAAATTACGAATTTTTTTAAAAATAAAGGTTTTAAAAATTATATAATCATTAGAAATCTAATTCAAAAGGGATTAACAAAATCAAAAAATATTTCATTAAAAAAAATTAAGACAAAGTATGTTTTTTTTATAGATGACGATATTATTCTTGAAAAACAATATTTTTTTAAAAATATTAAATTAATTTTTACAAATAAAGCTCATGCAGTTAGTGGAATAATTTCAAATTATAATAATAATCCAATAAAAAATTTTATATATTATGTTTTCAATTTTAATATATTTAGAGATAATAGATATTTCTTTATCAACTATTACAAATTAAAAAAAAATTCTTATTATAAAACATTTCAAGTGCCAGGAGGAATAACATGTTTTGATATGAAAATTTTCAAAAAAATTTCTTTTGATGAAAAATATATTACACATAATTATGAAGATGTTGAATTTAATATAAGATTAAAAAAATATTTTAAAGAAGCAAAATTACTTATTAATGTGAATTCTTTGGCATATGACAAGCTTTCAAAAAATGCTAAGGAAAATTTTGAATCTAGATTATATTTTATGACTTTATTATATCTCAAAAATAAAAATTTTCAAAATTTATTTTTTTTCACTCTTAGCTTAACAGGGTTTTTGATTTCATATATTCTATCTAAAAAAATTAAGCATATAAAAAAATTAAAAAATATTTTTAAAAAAGCAATTATAAAATCAAAAAATTAATTTCGGTTACGATAAGTATTATTAAATGAAAAAAAAAAAAATCTTATTATTAAATGATACTTCACTTATATGTCATCATGGATGTAATTTATTAATGAATACTATTTATGACCTTTTAAGAGAAAATAATTTTATTATTAAAAAAAAAATTTTTTATGAAGAAAATTACCTTGATTATGTCAATAATATAAAAAATTTTGATATCATTTTAATTAATGGTGAGGGTACAATTCATGGAAAAGATAATGCAGATGCTAACAAAGTTTACGAAATATTAGAATTTATAAGTTACGTAAAAAAAAACTACAAAATACCCATTGTTATTTTCAATAGTACAATCGCATCACTTAAAAAAAAGCAATTAACAATATTAAAGTTAGTTGATAGAATCTATGTAAGAGAAAAATATTCTTACAATTATCTTAAAAAAAAAAATATTAAATCTAAGATACTTCCTGATTTATTATCACTATTAACTTTAAAGAAGTATGAAAATAATAAAGATATTATAGTTACTGATAGCTCCATTAAACAGACAACAGAAAAATTGTTAAATTTCTCAAATATTAGAAACTATAGATATATTCCTATTCTTTATAACAATTACTTGAGATATTTAAGGTTTTTTACTTTTAAATTTACCTTAAAATTTAAGGTATTTTTTTTAGTAAATTTTTATCTATATTTAAAAAATCTATACTTAAAAAAATTTATAAAAAAAATTTCAAAATCTAAATTTATAATAACTGGAAGATTTCATGCGATATTTATTTGTCTTGCTATGATGAAGCCCTTTTATACATTTCAGAGTGATACCTATAAAATTAGAGGATTGATAAACATGATAGGGATAAAAAAAAGAATGATTAAAATACAAAATATTCAGAATTTAAAATTGAATAAATTTAGTCAATCTGAAATTTCCCAAATTAATAAATTTAAAATAAGTTCAAGACAAAAGTTTTTTAAGTTTGTTAAAGAATTACAGTATTTAAGAACATTAAAATAAAAAACGACACAATAAAGTTTTTTTTTTTTTAATTTAATATAAATCTATAATTTATTATGATTCTTTCAATTATTTTGAGCTTAATATTAATAGTATTGATTATTAGAAATCGTTTTTTTTTAGGAAAAAAATCTAGTTTGATAGATATTCCAAATAAAAATAAAATACATGAAATACCTGTTTATTTATTTGGTGGGCCAATTATTTTTTTAATTTTGCTCATTTTTCTAATTGAACAATTTGATATGGCTATATTTTATAGTTATCAATTTTTATATGTATTTTCATTTTTTATACTTGGACTTATAGATGATAAAGTCAATTTAAACTCAGGCTATAAAATTCTGTTTGTAGTTTTATTCTCATCAACTTTAATAATTTATGATGAAAGTTTTTTAATACATAAAATTTTTTTAGATATTTCTAATAATGAATTTTATTTTGGAAAATTGAAAATCCCAGTCACATTATTTTGTATTTTATTACTTTATATTGCAATGAATATGTCTGATGGAATTAACTGTTTGCTTATTACTTTCTCTATTTTGACAATTTTTATTTTAAATATAATGATTTTTAATTCAACAATTAGTTTATTTGATATTGCAATCTTATTTTCACTGATAATTCTTTTTTATTTGAATTATAAAAATATTATTTTTTTAGGAAATTCTGGTGCTAGTCTTTTAGCCTCATATTTTATTTATAAATTAATAAGTACAAATTATTTTAGTCAAATCGATGTATTTGAAGTGATTTCTATTTTTATAATAATGGGTATTGATATGGTAAGATTAGTAATAATAAGAATATTCAAACAAAAAAACCCATTTGATAGAGATTTAAATCATTTTCATCATTTATTGCTTAAAAAAAATAATCTATTTTTAACTGTTGTTTTTTATTTGATTTTGTCATTTGGTCCAATAATACTCTCGTATATTATGGATATTCAAACTGTATACTTGATGCCATTTCCAATAATAATTTATTTTTATCTAGTTAATAAATTAAGTTAAATTAATGAAAAGTAGAGAAATTTTTTTTGAAAAAATTCCTAGCATACTTCTTGTTTTGTTACCTTTTTCACTAATTACGGGTCCATTTATTTCTGATTTATCCATATCAATCATTGCATTAATTTTTATTGCAAGATGTGTAGTTTATAAAGACTTTAGTTATTTTAATAATAAATATTTCAAATATTTTATTACATTTTATTTTGTTTGTTTATTGAGTTCAATAATTTCAGATTACAAATTAGTTTCATCTTTAAAATCATTTTTTTATTTTAGATTTGGAGTCTTCGCATTAAGCGTGTGGTATTTGCTATCAGTAAATAAAAAATTGATTGGATATATTTTTTTATGTTTAATAGTTTGTTTTGTTGCTTTAATTATTGATGGATTTATTCAATTTATTTACGGAAAAAATATCATAGGTTTGGCAAAACACGAGATAAGACTCTCAAGTTTTTTTGGTGATGAATTAATTTTAGGAAGTTATCTTTCTAGATTTTTGCCAATTTTAATTGGAATTTTTTTTCTTACCGATTATCATAAGAAAATTATTAATACATATTTACTTTACTTAGTTGTTATTTTTTCAATAATATTAATTTACCTAACAGGCGAAAGAGCAGCTTTTCTTTTGACGGTAATGTCAATTACCTATTTGATTGTCGTATTAAATAAATATTCAAAAAATTTCTTCATAATTTCAATTATTTCTTTTTTAATATTGTTTGTATTAAATTTAAATAATTCTGAAATTAAAGGTCGAATGATCGACTATACAAAAGATCAATTGGGTTTGAGTAGTAATATAGTCGATAGTACAAGTGTTTATAAAGGCCATTTTTTGATAGCAAGAGATCTTTTTTTGGACAACCCTATTTTAGGTGTCGGTCCCAAAAATTATGTTCAGCATTGTAATGATAATAAAAAATTTCAAACTGCTCCTTATGTTTGCACAACCCATCCGCACAACACTTATATTCAATTATTATCAGAAACAGGTTTGGTTGGTACTACAATGATTTTTTTATTATTTTTAACATTGTCATTCATTTCTGCAAAACATATTTATTTGAGATTATTTAAAAAAATTGATACTTTTAAATTTTCTGAAATTTGTCTTCTATCATCTATGTTAATTACCTTGTGGCCCTTTATTACTTCTGGAAGTTTTTTTAATAACTATTTAAATATTATTTATTTTTTTCCATTAGGTATTCTTATTTGGTCAAGAAAAAGCTAAATTTTCATATATTTAAAAAATTTTTTTAACTCTTTATTTTTGAAAAGTAATAAATATTTATCAACTCCATCGCAGCTATCTTTAATTGCTTTTTCAAAATTTGTTTGAAAATTAAATGGAGGTTGAAATAAATTTATTCTCCTGAAATCACCAGACTTAATATCTTTGTTATTAAATTTTCCATCTTTTGATTTAGTGTGATTTGAGATCAGTATATATTTTGATTTTAAATTTCTAATATTCTTAAGAAATTTATAGTTATCTTTATAGCTCAAGTGAAACATAAAATCTCTACATATAAATAGGTCTGCAGTTGGCAATTTATCTTCAGTGACATCCAGTTGTTTAAAATTGAATTTTTTATTTTTGAATTTATTTTTATTATTTGAGATACAATTTTTAACAATATCTGCTCCAGTGTAAATTATATTATTTTTTTTAATGATTGATTGTATCCAGTTACAATCACCACAAGGAGCATCAAAAACAGTTTTAATTTTATATTTTTTTATTATTATGTTTAGCGAACGTCTTAAATTTTTTGTATTTTTTAAAGTAGATCCAGGACCAGAAATACTTTCTTCATTGTCCCAATAGTTGTTATTGTAAATAATTGAAAATTTTTCTTTAAGATTTTTTTTTTTAAAAAATTTTAATTTAAGAAGAAAACGATTAGGATATCTAATTAATTTTGAAACAATCTGAAGCATAATCACTTATTTATATTGATTTTAATTTTAAGTGAAAGCAATTAAGGTTTGTGTTTTTTGTGGTTAATATAAAAATCAAATATATTGTTTAAAGTTCCAAAAGTTAGATAAATCAATTATTTTTTATTATTGCTAATTATTATTTTTTCCTTATAAGTCTTTTGCCTGGTGATTATTGCGAAAGTGTCATACCCGATCCCATTCCGAACTCGGTA
>ENA-UOXV01003495-UOXV01003495.1-marine-metagenome-genome-assembly--contig:-NODE-3495-length-18984-cov-6.658408_pt1 | contig 18984 bp, 19 predicted proteins | sample MGYA00238165_ERZ766961 | MGnify/ENA primary metagenome ERZ766961 (study PRJEB28924, sample SAMN03173240) | marine metagenome | biome: Marine; feature: Water; material: Subsurface seawater | place: North...
ATATGCCTCTGTAAGCCTGCCTGGCTCGCTTCAAACTCTTGTTGCTGGTCGTGGAGCAGCTCCTGAGCGTTGCGTAGCTCCGCCTCTTTCACCTCAAGCGTTCGGCGGAATGACTCCTGGAGCGCCTCCATTTCCTCTGTCGTATTGTTGAGCCGATCAACCAGCTGCTGGACTTTTTCAGGAGGGTACCCGTTGGCACTCGTGCCCCGGACACGCCCAGCGGAGGGGTTTCGAGGTGGCGCGTTTGCCAAGCGCTCGAGCTCCACGTTCTTTTGGCGCTCCTGGCGCAACGCAGCCGCCGTCCCGTGCAACTGAGCTTCCGCGTCCTCAAGCTTGCGCCGCAGCAAGTCCCCCAGCTCGCGCTGCCGCGCGGCCTGCACCTCGGCGAGACGCAGCTTCTGGTCGATGGCCTGAACGCGCGCTTCGTGCACGTCCGTTTGAATTGCGCCGCGTGACGAATCCTCGGCACGCATGACCGCCGCATGCAGTTCAGCTCGAAGCGAAACGATGATTTTCTGTTGGCGATCCACCTGCGTTTCTTTCTCGCGGAGCGCTGCTCGACTTTCGTGGAGTTCCGCGGACGTGCCCGTCTCCGAGGCAGTTTCTCGCCGGCGCTCTTCCTTGGCGCGTCGCGCCATTTGCTGCATTTCAGCTTGCAACGCTACGATCAGCGCATCGTCGTTGTCTGTCTTGGACAGCATCACCTGCATCTTCTCGCGCAAGTCCCTGTTGTCCTTCTCGAGATTCTTCACGCGCGATCCGCTGACGCCCCCGCTCCGTCAGCGCCTGCTGGCACTACACTGCAGCACGCTGTCGCCGCACTAGAGCTCTGGATACGCATATGTAGAGCACAAACTGGCAGATGCACTCGCGGGAATCGGGCGGGCAAAGACTTAGATTCAGCACGGCGCTTGAGGGCCTCTTTCTCCGCCCGCTCTGCCTGCAACTGCTCCTGCAGCTGCTCTGCCTCGCGGCGCCGATCCCGTTCGACCTTTTCGATCTGTGCCCGATGCAGGTCATCCACCCGTGCGGCGTTGTCCACCGGGCGATCGTGCATTGGCGACGTGGGAAACGATCCCTGGACACTGCCCCTCTCAGGCGAGCGCAGCTTCGTCTCCAGGCTCGACTGCAGCTCGCGCTTGAGCTGCGCCACCTTGGACTGCAGCAGTGAGATCTGCTGTGCACGCCCTGTCCACCCCCCTGCGTCTTCGAGCGCGCGCTCGACAGGCACGTCGCCGAGCTCCCTCTTGAGCGCCTCGCGCACCTTGCCGACCTCTTGCTTGAGCTTGTCGTTCTGCACTCGCTGCGAGGTGATCTGCGCGTTCAGCGCCTGCACTTTGCCCGACAGCTCCTTGACGCGCTGCTCTGCGGGGACCTCTTCCGCGTCTTTGGGCTCGTCCACCGGCCCGCCGAACGCGAGACTGCGCCGGCTCCCCTCCTTCTCACCTTTTCCCTTGCCACCAGCGCTCGATCCCTTGGGGAGGCTGCGTGCGTCCATTCCTGAGAGGTCCTTCTGCTGTTTCGATGCAACCACGTCCTCCTGCAATCTACGAATTTCTTGCGCCAGCCGCCCTGCTTTGGCGCGCTCTTTTTCAAGCGAAAGGCTAAGTGCACGATTCTTCTTGGCGAGCTCGACGATTTTGCTCTCCTTGAGGTCCCCGGAGCTCCCAGGCCGGGGCACTTCAGCAACTGCACCAAGCGGGCTACGCTGTTTCTGCCCATCGAAGCGTGCACGCTGCAACTCTGCGTCCTTTTGCTTGTACCTGCAAACGGCAGCACGCTCGTCAGTCTGGCGCCACCAGATCCTGTGAGGATCCGCAAGCGGGCTGTATCAGATTAGCATACACTCACATGAGCGCTAGCTGACGATTCTCTTCCTGGAGCTCTCTTAGCTGCGGCATCAGCGCGCTTCTCCAATCGATCTCCTCCCCGCCGTCTCCCGCCCCCGTATCAAGACTGTCCCTCGCCATCGCCGATTCGCCGCCCGCGCCACTGTACACCTCCCCGGCTGCACCCTGGTCTGCCTGTTTCGCACCGCCGACGAAAGCTCCCATGATGCCAGTGTTTGGCGGTGGTCCCTCTTCTTCACTACTGTCAGCTTGGTTTTCCTGTTGATCTCAGAGGTGAGAAAGCGAGGTCGCCGAACCGAATGCTGTGATCTTCAACGAGGTGCACGCGCACAGCGAGAAAGGGGGGGGCAGTTGCCTGAGCAGCAAGATGTTCTTTCCACCGACGGAGACGCTCCTCCTCATCGTCACTATCCATTGCAACTCGCTCAACAGGGCAGGCCTTGCTGCTTGAGCGGCGCCAACGCAGACAGACCCGCTGTGGAATTGAATGCAAGATCAGCAAGATGTAGATTGTTTTGTGGCATAAAGGAGGGGTGAGATCGAGGTGCTTCAGCGAGCTTCTTGCTGGTCGGCGGCTCAGGCGCGTGAGCAGGATTCCTGCGAGCGCTGCATATCAGATCGGAGTCCCAAAGTCAAACCATCAAAGTAAGCGCCTCCTTGTGGTAGCAGCAAGCTCTGTGTGATGCGCCCAATCCCTTGACCGCTGCATGCCTGTGGCGACGCGTGAACAGTGCCGTGCTGGAACCCAGCGGCGCAGGGCGTGGCCCGACATAAAACATAGTGGAATCCGACAGCGTTGTGCGTTTTATCGGTTGAATCGTGCGTTTAGTGGCGTGCTGGGCGTGACATCCTGAGCTGAAATCGAGGATCCATCTAGGCCGATGGGAGGGTTGAAGGGATTCTCCCTTGGCGGGGCTAAGTCCAAGTTCCAAAAGGAAAAAGAGAAGGTGCTGTCCCATCTCAAGAGATCATAAACCCCTGAAACACGGGCCGGCAGTCTGTATGGGGTCGGCACCAGAGCACAGGCAGGTCTCTGCCTTTGGCACCCTTGGGTAGCGAGTGACTGTGCCCCGAACAGGCGGAGGCACGCCGCAAGCAGGAGGAGGAAGACGCAGCAAAGATCTTCGATGACTTCTGCGCATCGTTCGAGGCAGACGACTCGGAGGGTGGCAGTCGCCAAGCCCCGCAGAAGAGCAGGCATGCCCGTCTGGCCCCACATCGCAAGGCGGGACCTAGCCCCACACCGCATGGGACCCCTTTCCCGCTGGGCCTGACAGGACGCGCGACTCCACCTCTGCAGCTTCGTACGTGGAGATATCGTCGGCGGGAAGCTGGACTCTCAAAGTGCCGCACCGGGCGAGGTGTACAGTCTGATGCCCAAGTCATCTTCGTCCGCGGCTTCCCGTCCATCGCCGGCCCCGCGTGAGGCGCCACGAGAACGGGTATGTGCCGATCCCGCCCCGCGATTCGCCACGGGCGAGCGTGCTGAATATTTTCTCGAAACAGGAGCATCCGCGGGAAGAAAAGAAGATGAAGTTTGGTAGCTCCAAGAAGCGTAACATTGAAGAGCTTATGGCTGAGCTCCAGGACGGGACCCTGCCGGAGCCCAGCAAGTCTCGCCGCCGAGGCGAGCACGAGGAGAGACGGGGGGGGGGGGGTGGATCTTTCGACGTGGGCGATCCAGAGACAACGAACCTGTACGTTGGGAACATGCACCCGCAGGTGACCGAGGACCTAATCATGAAGACGTTTGGGAAGTTTGGACCAGTTTCCTCTGTGAAGGTCATGTGGCCACGGACAGAGGAGGAGAAGGGCAAGACGCGCCTGTGTGGCTTTGTCAACATGATGCACCGACGCGATGCAGAGGCTGCACGGGACGGGCTCAACAACAAGGACCTGATGGGGCTGGACATGAAAATTGGGTGGGGCAAGGCCGTGCCGAGAAACACGGTTCCGTGTTATGTTCACAAAGAGGGCCAAGAGGAGAGGGACAGCTTCAGTGACCAGCGCGCAGAGATCATTGTGCGTTTTCCAAATGATCCGGACGCGCGCGAGCTGATTGACAAGATCGCGATGTTTGTCGCGCGCATGGGGCCTGAGTTTGAGCGCGCTGTGATCTCAAGGGAACAGGAGAATCCCGACTTTGCTTTCCTCTGGGAGCCCGAGACTCGGAACGCAATCTACTACAAGTGGCGTGTCTTCTCCCTCACCCAGTCCGACACGCTTGACGATTGGCGGCGCAGGGCCTTTCAGATGTTCCTCGGCGGAGTTACGTGGGTGCCTCCCAGAGACGAAGGGTTGTCCGACAAGGAAAGGCGGCGTTCGCGCTCGCGTGAGCGGGAGCGCTCTCGCTCGCGGTCAACCGAGCGGGACGAGGGACGCGGCGCGACCCTGTCAGATGCTGAGCGCGACAAGCTTGAGACCGCACTTCGGCGGCTGACTGCAGAGCGTGCAGACATCGGCGATGCGATGGTCTTTGCTCTTTCGCGCGCGGAGGCCGCGCAGGAAATTGTGGAGTGCATCTCGGAGTCGCTCACGATTCTTGAGACGCCGATTCCTTCGAAAATCGCGCGGCTCTTTCTCGTGTCAGACATTCTCCACAACTCCAGCGCAGCGGTCCGCAAAGCATCGCTCTTCCGCTCTTGCTTTGAGAAGATCATGCCGGAGGTGTTTGACGCCCTCGGCGACAAGCTGCGCGCATCAGACGTCGGGCGGATCACCGCGGAGGCGATGCGGGAAAAGGTCACGCGCGTGCTGCGCGTCTGGGAGGCCTGGTCGATCTTCTCCGAGGACTTCATCCAGGGCCTCGAGGCGCGCTTCCTTGGGACGCCGGCTGCCGCCGCCGACGACATCGACGGGCAGCCTCTCGAAGCAGACCTCGACGGCGAGGACCTCGACGGTGCGCCGCTCGACGGCGAGCCGATTGATGGCGAGCCGCTGCAGGGCGACGGCGATGACGAGGACGGGTACAACCCGAACCTGCCCATCTCCAAGTGGAACCGCCCGCCCGAGAAGGGTGCCGAGGGGTCCGACGAGGAGGGCTACAACCCGAACCTCCCACCGTCCAAGTGGAACAAGCCGCCGGGCTCGTAGCGCCGAGGTCGGACGTGCTTGCCGTGCCTGGCCGCAGAGGTGGCCAGGGCGGTTGGGTGGTGTTGGTGGGGATGTCTTTGAATAGAAAAGGCAAACGCGCCTGAACTCTGAGACCCCACACCGATTTATTCACATGAGCATGCCGGCACGCGGCGCCGGGCACGCCGTTCACATGGGCGAGAACGGATCCGACGGCGCCGAGTAGGCGTGCCTGCCCGCGCTTGCCGCCCCTGTGGGTCTGTGGACGTCTACCTCGCTACTCGACGTCGAGCTGTCGTCGCCGCCCCGCCCCACCTGCGAGGGGTCTTCGCCGTCGTGGCCCATCTCGGGCGACGAAGCCTGCTCGCGCCCCCGTCGCCCCGCGTTCCCGGTTCCGGCGCCGACGCGGACGCTTCGCATCTCCACGCCACCCTCCTGCGCGTCATTCCCCCCGTCTAGCACGCCGCCGTTCATCACCACCAGCCGCGCGCTGTCTCCGCCGCGCCCGTAGCTGCCCCGCCCCCCGTAGGACCGGCCGCGGCCGCTCGGAATCCAACCGAGAAGGTCCCACTGCGGCCGCCCGCCGCCACGGCCGCGCCGGGGTATCCTCGCCCATCGCTCGTCCGATGGGCCCTCCTCCGGGTCGCGGCCGACCGCGCCGTCATCGCCGACACCTGCCGCTGCGTCTTCCCGTGTCGCCCCCCCGCGCCCCGGTGCCGCATCGCTGTCCGTCCCGAAGGTTCTCAGGGCTGCTGCGAGGAGCGCCACCCCCAGCGGTGCGAGGGCCAACGAGCCTGGAAACCGTAGTGATAGAAGCGAGGCGACACACGTAAGCACCAGAGCCACAATCGCCACCAGAAACGCATACGGGGCTTGTGTCTCGACGTGCGCGTAGATGGGGCAGCCCGCGGAGACCGACGCGAGCACGGTTGTGTCAGAGATGGGGGAAATGTGGTCGCCGACGATTGCGCCCGAAAGCACCGCCGCAACACACTCCACCACAATGCCGTTGTCGGGGTCCCCGGTGCGCGTCTGCACGTGGACCGCGAGGGGGAGCAGGATTGGGAACAGCAGGACCATGGCGCCCCAGGAGGAGCCCGATGCAATCGAGACGCAGGCGGCCAGAAAGAAGCCCGCAGGCGCGATGAAGACCGGGTCGAGATGCTCGCCGACTGCCGAGGACACGAAGCCGCCGACGTTGATCTGCCGCGACATGTTGCCGACGCCCCACGCAAAAATGAGCGTAATCAGTCCAAGTGTGACCTCACGAATGCCTGTCACCCACGCGTCCATGCACTGTTCGACGGTCAAAATTCGTTGCACCAGGGAGAGCATCACAGCCACCGCGCACGCAAGTAGAGAACCCCAGATCAGCACCTTGGTCGTCTCTGCCTTGCCTAGAACGTCGACTGCGCCAGGTTCGGGGCCAAGCGGCCCGACCTCAAGATAGTGCTGCTCGATGCCTGAAGAGATCGTCCCATAGATCATCCCCACCACCATCACTGCGATCGGCAGCAATGCGTTCACGCTGCGCACAGGTTTCCCCGGCAACGGTGCAAGCGGATTCTCTACCACAGCTTTGACGGCGGCTGCCTCTTCACACGTAGCATGCCAGCCTTCTCTATGCCTGCTTAAGTCTGAACCCTCTGCAGGTGTGGTCACATCTTCCGCATCCTCCGGGGGCATGCCGCTTGATTCGCTTCGGACACCATTCTGGCGTGAAGCATCTGCGCATGTGCTGCTTCGTTTCAGGTGTGCGCGCCTTGCTCGACGCTCTGCCACCGCCATCGGGCCAAAATCGCGACCCGTTGCTGCCACGATGCAGACGAACGCCACCGCAAGAAGTGGATATAAACATAGCGGCAGGCCCCGAATCAGTATAGAAAGTGCGCTCTGCAGTGGGGACAGGTACTTCAGCGCGCGCGCATAGGACCGCCCAGTTCATGTGAACACAGATTCTCCACGCGAAAACATGGTGTCAACACACATGTTGCGGTGAAACCTCATTGACGCCGATGAGATCGAGTTGCTGTTGCACAACACTGAGCTTGAAGCCAACCCAGGTTGACAAAAGTGCCACAGACGCGACAGGCGCAGCAGTAGTATCAGTGATGTATGCGAGTTTTTCCCGTGAAACACCAGCTGCATCGGTGACAGGGCGCAGCGTAGAGCCGACGATCAAAATGGAAGCGTAATCATCAAAGAAGATCAGCAGCCCTGCTGCACACGTCGCCGCCTGCAACAACAGTCACTGGAGATCAGAAGAAGTGCCCCGAAAACCGAGCACAGTCAACTCAAAGCAAGCCTCCTGCGTTCGGCCGGCATAGTGACCTGCGCACTGCGTGCGGTCGTCGCATAATTCCCGAAGCGACGGCCGAGTCCCATCGCACCCCCGTTTCTGGAGATCAGACCAACAAGCCCGGACATGAACCAAGTGAAGAGAATCAAACCCATATCCGCATCGCGGACGCCACCATAAAGGAAGGTATCGCCGGCACGCATGAGACCGCCGATCGGGTTGAAACTGCAAAAGGGGGGGCGCCCGCAATCAGCGGGTAAACTGCGTCGATGCATGCGAGCAAGCGACTCCAAGCCCTGTCAAGGTGTGACAACCTACCCGGGAGAGATGAAAATTCCGCCAAGTGTGAGCCCAGCTAAAAGAGCTATGACGACGTTGCGCGTTACAATCGCCACCGTGACGATCAAGAAGGCAGGAAGTATCGAGAGAAAACTGGGTATAGCCCGAACTGGGCGCTCAGTTGCCATTGTCAGGATGGTGCCATTGGGGCCATCTCTGACCAAGAGTGCGACATCGAAGTCGGCCAGCGAGGGGTCGGAGACCATGTCAACACTGTCCTCGACCTCAAAAACACCGCTCCCGCGGACCACTGCCTCGAACGAACCGAACGCTGCAGGTGATGTATCTCCCGGGTCTCGCCGCGTGGCGCGCACTTCCACAAACAGTGACGAGTTCACAGGAAGCCCCGCCACTTGTAGATAAAACGGCACAGGGGTCCGCACGCCACGTAACACCACCGCCGGCGCCGTGAATTCAAGCAACACAGCTGCTTGCGCGCCCGCGTCTCCGCCCGCTGCAGGCTTGGACATCGCAGGCGCGAGGAGGAGCAAGCAGACGGACAAGGCGAAACGTGCGGGACAGCTTCCTGCCCGCATTGCGCGGGATGTCGCCAAGCCCAGGACACCGCACGCTCCCAATGCACCCCCTTCCGCTTCCAACCTGGCTGGGGCACACTCCGGTCTTTGTGTCTCGAGATTTTCAGTAAAGCGCCGAGCGAAGTCGCCAGTGGGGGTCTGGGAGCCACGGGGCGAGGTACAATGCGACTTTCCCAGGCGGTGCTGCTGGTTTTCTTTGCCGCGGCTGCCGGCCAGCCGTCCCCTACGATCGAGTTCCACAGTCCGACGCCCGGCCAGTCTGTATCAGGTCGATCATTCACGATCGAGGTTGAGGTGGCACCCTCATTCCACGTTCCTGAGCAAGGCAAGGGGATCCTTTTCCTTGACGGAGGAAAGCTCCTCGAGGTGAGACAGCAGCGAGTCACTATCAGCATGGACGGTGCGGGTGGACTCGCAGAGGGCCCGCACAAGCTGCGCCTTGAGCTTTTTGCGCTTGATGGAACCACACTTGCGGCGCAGGAGGTATGCGCAGTCCGGGATGTTCCCAGCGGTTCCCACGGTGGCCTGCAGTGTTTCTGCGGCTCGACTTGGCGATCAAGGTTCTGGGCGGCCACCATTGTTCCGGAACGTGCTCACACTGCACGCTTCGCAGGTTTCATTTCTAAAGGAGGGGGCGCCAGAGGAAACCGCAGGCCCGTTTCACGACGACAAGTACGATGACGAAGCCCTTCAGGAGGTCATGCCGTGCCGCCCACCATCGTTATGGCACTCTACCACGTGCCGAGTGGTATTCTTCAGAATGGCAGATCTTGTCGCTGATCGGCCACGGTGTGTTTCCTTGTGTAGATGCAAGAAGCGTGTTCCGCACTTGCCGGACTCCCGCAGCCTTCTAAGCCCGGGAAGAACTCTAACGAGCCGGTCGTCATTGCGCTCGGACTTCCTGTGTTGTCGTCTCTGACAAAGTACGACGGCGAAGAGACAGACGACATGCGGATGGTGCAGGAGCGTGAGGAATTCGTTCGCGACGCAAGCCAGCTTCCGATGTTCAAGGTTCCGTCACTGCCTGGAACGATCGACTACTGTGCACCTCTCAGCGAGATCAATCGGCCTAGTCCTACAAGCTCATTGCGGCCCCTGTCGCTGGCAGGTCTTCTTCCCGTCGCTGATAGCCAGCATTCCCCACGAGCGGGGCAACTACCGTTATGACGTGTACTTGGGGTGAGATCGCCCCCCGGATACGCCAAAAAGGCATGTTCATGAAAACCGCCGCGGAAACTGCCGGCTGAGCGCATGGCCCCTCCAAAAAACAAGAGGCCGCCGGCAGCGCACGCACAGGAAACTCTGAGCGCGTGTGCAGCTGTGCTGAATGCCAGCATTCACAAGGCGAGCGACCGCCGTGGAGGCAGGTTTGACAAGGGGGATCCTCTTTTCGACGACGCGCCATCTCGTGAGAGGTCTATACCCGCGGTCTACGAAAGTTGCGATTCACCATTGTAGTCTGTGGTTGGCCCAATGACAATTCGGGTTTCCTGCAGCATCGACACTCAGCTGCGTGTTCTCATTGGAGATGCACCCATTACTTTTCGGTGGTTCCAATACAGCGGCATGGAAGGGAAGGTGAGAAATCTATCCATACTGGCAATGCATAATTGTTCTTGACGTTGCGTGGGTCGTCAATATCACTGACTTGCTGATCTCTGATAGGTTTTCTGGATCTACAACGACCTCTTCCGACAGGTTCCTACATTCCGCGCTGCTCCCGATCGCGCGCGGTGCAATTTCGGCCGTATCTAAGCGCACCAAGTTATCCGTGCAGGCGTACACAGAAGGGGCTGAGTATTTTTACATGGTGAACGACGACTTGCTGCTAGTCACGCCGGGATGGACGGACCGGCAAGCCTCCTGCCCCGCACGCGGTTGGCAAGGCTCCCTTGACTGGGTGGGCTGCGCGTTGGCAGGTTCGTCGGGGCTCTTCGCGAAAGTCCTGTGGGCCGCGATTTCGGAGTGGCGGGGCCGCTTGACATTCGCGATAGGTTCGTATTCGCTACCATGGATCGCTGTGCGCACACCATCGCTGAATGCCGTCCCCGCTCAGTCACACTGTACCGCGGTGGGTGCCGCAGACACAAACACCACATGTGCTTCGCGTTCCATTCGCGTTTGCACTTTGAGATTTTCGACTACTTCTACCCTGCTGCATTCCAGAATTGGTGGTCAGACACCTGGTCATCGCTTGTCTACGGCCCTGCGGCCACGTTCTGGCTCAAGGTCTACCCATCTGCCGTTCTGTAGACTCAACCGCCGTGTAGAACCGTTCAACTGCAACGAAAATGATAGTGTGCATGCTCCAAACGGTAGGAGGTCGAGGTCCGAAACACAGAAGTCGAGGGGAGGCGCTATCCTGCTTTCTGGGAAGGTGCAGACTACATCGCGGATGAAGTCTCTGCAGGACGGCGACGCGTCGCCGCGTACTGCGAGTGTGTCGCGTCTGGCGGGGTGTGGCGCTTTCAGGTGCGTGGCTTGCGGCATATGCCCCATCTTCCTGCTGCGCCTTAGGGTACCCGTCCACGTGCGCGTCATCCGCGCTTGGCAGAAATTCAACAATCCCGGCCACAGCTCTACTCCGTGGGCAAAGCTCTGTGACTAAGGTAACATCGCGTTGCCCTCACAGTCGTGCCGTCTTCCGCCGGCGCCGTCCGGGGTGGCAAGCACACCCCGTCAAGACCCGTACGCTGGGACTAGATCAGAAGAGCTGTGATGAGCAATCTGGATCAAGAAAGAAGAGACCGGGACCCAGAGGGAATATGCGCCGCGTTTAATGCTCTTGTTAGATGCCACGTAGAGCAGCTACACTCGTCGCACAGGTAGTTCCGTCTATTTTGCGTTCCTGATCTTTCCACGCCGTCGCTTGTGATGCTCGACGCCATGAAAGTCTAAGATCGAGTCAGTCGAAGGCTCGGTGACCCAATGTCCAGCATGGACAGTTGTGACCGTGAAGGAGGCCAGCTCCGCTGAGACCATCACTTCTTCGTTTCGCAAGTCTTCTACTGAAGAAAACCTGCCACCGTGATTGAAGGCAGTTTAGTGGTGGCGACGTGGTGCAGGTGTACTGGCGTGTGCCGGTACTCTCGCAGAGCACTTCAGGTGGAACAGCACAGGGCCTCCCCTGCCACTCTTCTGCTCAGGTGTGAATGGGAATCACAGGCTATTTTTGCTTAAATGCGACGAAACAATGACGCCGGCTGTGCGCTCCGTTTCGATACGCCCGTCAATCAAATTGTGGTTCAGCACAATTCCAATCCCTGTGAAAACGCCCATCAATACACCCGAGCACGAAGAAGCAGCATGCAACGCGGTGAGACAATTCCAATAAGCGGAGATTGCGCACCTGCGCAATTGGCGATACGAACATTTGGCACCTCGCCGCCAAGCACAAGTGTCACGTTTTTACATTCTTCGATCATCACTTCATTCGTACATCCATCGATCTCAACCTCGACCTAGTTAAGAGCGATCAGCACGAAGACACCATCTCTCAATTCTGAGCGCGACGTGATGCATCTTTCCTAGGCAAATGGGGAGGCCCAGGGTAATACCTTATAGCAATTATCAATCAGAAGCTTACGGCCGATCCCCCTGTTGCAGATAGGCAGGATGTCAGCATACAGGGAATAGAAACATCATCTGCGACTTTTGACGTGCTATCGGGACAAAACTGCTCAGCGGACGGATCGTGGAGAACTAACTTGACCCGAAACTTCGCAGGATGGTGCGCTGCGCCTTCACAGCATAGAATTTCAAGGTCCTGCCCCAACTTCAGTGCTAGCTCCATCCCCTCTACCGGGACCTGCGCGCAGCGTGCTGGAAATTGACGAGTTGCTGCAAGGCAACAGACTGTTAAAGGAAGGGCGCGCTAGATGCAAGAAGCGCTTACATTTCTGTAATTTTCAACAATCCAAATCCCGTCTTTGAAGTCCGTGCGAGTTACTGCTATCTCGTCGGGGTCCCCGAGCTCCAACAGCTGCATGTGTTTTACCCGAATCTTCGTTTCCAACTGGTCCTTCTCTTTCAAAAGCAGCTTCTTTTGGAGCAGATACTGCAAATAAAATATGTTCAGAAGAGGCACACTTTCGCATCAATCAGCCTGTAGCGCCGCATGTTTCACTGAACACGGGGTGTCGCACTGAAGATGCCGAGGGTCCGCTTGTTGCGAGCGCAGCCTTACCTCTCGCTGCGACGTCTGCGAGGATTCAAACTTCGTATTTTCAACCTCTTGATGCATCTTCTGAAAACTTTCAACAATGTCGGGGCGACCAATCTGATGGAAGAACGCATAGTTCTCCATCATATCCTGGAATTCGACCTTGCCTGTTTTCTTCTTCGACATTTTCCTCAGATGGGCGCGAGATTCCATTTTCATCTCGTCCCTGAGGTCAAAGTCGGCTGGTGCCGTGTGTGCAAGCATTGTCGCTGCGGCGTCGATGTGCACCCGTGTAGATCAATTTCCCTGGAAACGCGCCTACACTGTCGCCCCGGAGCGACAACACCTCGTCCCAAGCGAGTCCTCGCTTGCCAGTCAATCCTCAGGATTCCAAAAGTCAACAGATAGATGTATCAGTCAACGCGACACTTGGGAAACAAACAACCCGGGGGTGAGCGCTGCTGGCTAGTAGCAGCTTGGATGGCGGGAGGATGCTAACAAGCGTGCGAGAGTGGGGACCGGTTCGGGTAGCGTGTGCTAGCCGCAGCATGAGAACCATGCGGGCGCTAGCTTTGGGACGCAGCTCGACGTTCCTGGTTGCGCTGGTGCTGGGGCTGCTGGTGCGGCAGGCTGCAGCACAATCCGTTGACGAAGCACAGGTGCGGAAGCAAGGAACTTGCACGCTTCCTGGGAACTGCGTGATCCATGATCACCCTCAGTACAAGTCATGGAACAATAGTGAGCCCTTCATGACTGCAGTGGGATGCGAAAAGACTTTCTCTGTTGTATTCGGAAACCTACCCGACAGCACTGTCAGGGGCGTTGAGGAAACTCCGGAAATTACGGCATGGACGTACACGGAAGACGGAGGGTACGGTGGAGGGGAGATTCTGTCGGCTCTCGTGACGGGAAACCCGCTGGCGGATCGTTTAAAGACATGCTGTCCTATGCATCCGATTGATAAGGAGGCGCTAGTCGCGCAGGCTGGTGACGGTGGGGCTGTTTGTGACACTGAGATTGTTGGAGATCTCGACCACTTTCGGTGCATGACCATGAAGCAGACTCTCATGCCTGGCTACACTGTCATCGATGTCACATTTATCGCGCCATACAAGTCTGACGTTGTATTCGAGGGCAAGACGAGGGTGTGCATGCGCAAGAAGCATGAGGTTCAGACATCCCAGGGTCTCGAGGAGGTCTACACCGAAACCTACTGCGTCGAGATCCAGGTCCAGCGCTGCAGTGCGTGTGTCAAAGAGGGGGAGTCGCTTGCCTCACTGGCAAAGACGTACGGGTCGCATTGGTCCCAGATCTATTCGGCGAACCACGACATACCTTCTTCGCCTGACTCAGTCATCTTCAACCAGGTGAAAATCCGCGCAATGTAGGAAGTGAAATACGATTTGTCAATCTGTGCCGATTATGCTCTATCAGCATACTCGCATTTGATGCACCCTTACTTGTGATTGACATTCCCGTCACCTGCAGATGGTGCGACTTGGTCCGCTTTATGCCGCGCGCACGGGCGATACGCTGCTCTCGATCGCGCTCAAGTTTGGAGTTACGGTCAACCAGCTGTTTTTTTGGAATCAACATCTTCGAGACGCAGAGGTGTAGCACCCTGCCGGGACACGTTCCTTGACTGTGACGCACTCAGCTCTGAGCCCAAACCCCAAGGCATGCATTTGTGTACCTGGCAGGAGAGTGATGTGGCGCTGTGTGCACAGAACTCGAATCCGGATAGCCCCAACGCAATGTCACGCGCACTGGAGCTTGGACAACTCCTCTGCGTTCTTCCAAGGACTTGCTACAACGCCTTTGGCAATAGCCAACCTGCGTACTTGCAATCCGAGGTGGACAGGGCAGAGGGTGGCTGGTTTGGCATTAAGGACCAGACTACGCAGTGAGGGTGTGTGACTTGTCAGATTAGGATAGGGAAGTGGCGCAGTACAAATGCGGCAAGCGCTTCTGTGCTGGGGATGGTGCGATGCGCAGATGCACAGTGGGAACACTTTTCAATCATATTAACAGCTACAAACACTGCCAAAAGTTGAACAGGCCCCATCCAGAGCTGCCATCACCCATCATCCAAGAACCGTCGAAAACACAGCATCAAAAAATTTGGAAACGAACGACTTGGGCTTGCTCGAATCGTCATCGATATTGGCGGTTGCAGAACACTGCGTCGTGTCACTCGCTGTGGTACATGCTGACATGTGAGACTCGCAAGGAGACAACCCGCGTGGTACTGGCTTGCCTGAATCGCCGGCCATCGAAATGACACCCATTTGCGGAGACATCGACTGCTCGGGGGAAAAGGGAGAGGAAACGGGAGACTTCGCCGACAAATACCGCGCTGTTCCGTTTAGCTTCTCCCTCTCATCCTCCGATGCACCCATGCTTGGCGAAATCACCTTTTCATTGTGCACCGCACGAGCTGAATAGTCAGGCACAGGGTATGCGCTGGACATCGACAATACAATCCCACCGTGCGCATGATCCGCCGGCACTGCTGATGCAGCATCCATTGAAGGAGAGTAGCTCGCGTGATTGTAGCTGCTGCGTGCAGCCTGGTCGACCACTGGGGTCATGCTGGGATGCCACGGTTTGAAAGGATCTGGAGACTCAGCAGGTTGAGAGATCGATAGACGCTGCCCACGCACGTGTTCCTCGATACCCATGCTTGGCGAGAATTGCTCGCGATTGTAAATGCTGCGCGCCGAAAGGACCGCACCGTCGTGCAAAGACAGGTTGATGGAGCCGACAACGTCCCAAGACAATGGTCCAGGGGATGCCACTTGGCCTGAGCTTGCAGCACCGACATCAACAGAAAATTCTGGAGTCGGGCTCGAATGCCTGCGGCTCTTGAGTTGGGAAACACCGGTGTCGTCAACAACATTGGTGACTGCCGAAGGCGGAGAAGCACCTTGCGGAGCGTCCTCAAAAATACTTGGAGAAACCGAAGAACAGTCAGGTCCAAAAAGTTTGGCGATCGGCGGCCTTTGCGAGCGCATGGCCTTGCGCATGAGCATGTCAGCGCCAATGGGTGAAGATTCGCAGTTCAGGGCAGTTTCCCTGGATTTGATCCCAGGCGACGTGCACAGCGGGGAAAGATCCAGCCCACTTGATTCGCGCAGTTGGCCAGTCTCAATTGCAACAGGATGGGGCGCTGAATCGGCGATCAAGAATGCAGACCTCTCTTCCGTCGTGTGCGTCGAGCTTGTTCCAGCCTCCATCATTCGCGGTTGGCGCAAAAAGGTTGCAGTCGGTTGGAATTTGAAGCAGTTCATGAACTTTCCACGCCTCGCAATGTAAAGCCTGTCTAAAACCGGGGTGTAACTTCACGTTCCACCTGCTGCCCGCAGCCCCCCGGCACCACGCGCCCGTGGAGCTTCAAGCACTAAGACAGCCGGAAAGACCAGCCCTTGCAAAGTGCAATGTCCGCGGAAGCAAAGAAGGCCGCCGGGTATTGCTACGCTTGCCCTGCTCCCGCCAAACCGTGTGCACGGCCGTGCGTCTCGTGATGCTCACCGCGCACCCGTGTGCAGGTACAAGGCTGTGGATGACCATGTCAAGTCGGGAATGGTAGTTGGTCTTGGGACTGGATCGACAGCATACTTTGCAGTTGAGCGTGTTGGGCAAAAACTCAAGTCCGGTGAGCTCAAGGACTTGATCTGCATTCCTACGAGTGAGAAGACTCGCGAACAGGCCGAGTCCCTCGGAATCCCGCTCTGCACCTTGAACGAGCGCTCGAAGCTCGACGTCGCAATCGATGGCGCAGACGCTGTCGATCCTGGCCTTTCTCTGATCAAGGGTGGCGGAGGTGCGCTGCTTCGTGAGAAAATGGTTGAGGTGATGTCGGACAAATTCATCTGCATCGTCGACCACACTAAGCTGTGCCCTGGCCTTGGGCCTTCGTTTCCGCTGCCGGTCGAGATTACCCCATTCTGTCATCTTCACACCATGAAAACAGTGGCAGCTCTTCCCGAGGTGCATCCCCTGGCAGGCCTCGGTGGCTGTAAACGGGACTGCAGTGAAATCTTGACACGGGTGGTTGCAGGTTGCCGGGTGCCGCCCTGTTCTACGCACCGGGGACTGCTCCAACAACAAGCCTGATGGCGACAAACCGGTACGTACCTGACACACCCGATGCGACGTGGGCTGTTTTGGCATGGTGAGGTTTGTGAGTGGCGTGATACAGGCGGTGACTGACAACGGGAACTACATTGTTGATCTTCACTTCGATGCACCCATCAAGGTTACCAACCCCGCATGCGAAATTCATACAGCGGGTAGGCCTGTGACTCTGACTGAAGGATATATGCACGACGATTCTAAGGCCTTGGGTCCGTCTGCAGGATGTCCCTGCGGCTGCAACCGCCATCAAGAAGGTTGTCGGAGTCGTTGACCACGGCATTTTCGCCGGAATGACCCAGCAGGTGATCGTCGCGCACGCCGACGGTTCATGCCGCGTTGCCGGAGAGGGGGGGGAGGCGCCGTGGTGGGCATGACTGCCACGCCCCAATCTGGGGCGAGCCTCCAAGCTCTAGGTTGGGGCTGGAGGCTTGCGAGAGCGGGGAGAAAGACTGCTCGATCTCCGGGAATCCCGCGAGCCGACGCGTCGCCCTGCACAAAAGCACGATGGCAATATGCGTACCTGACGAGTCTCTACACGCTCTCACAATTAAAGGTTCGCGATGTGTCTGACTGGCCTAAAATGCATGCCGCAATTCTCAGAGATGCCTCAATTTTTAGCACTGTTCTCACACTTCTTCCTCATCTTCTGACTCGTCGCTGTAGACTACCCCCCTCGATGCTCTCCGTACCATGTCGTCTGCTCTCTGCCGTGCGCTTCTGCAATCAAGCTACCAGTCAGCCAAATGCTTCCCTCTTGAATTCAAAAGGGGAATTCAAAAGGGCATTACTTGAGCGGCGGTTTTCGCCGCGGAGTGACTGCAGGTTCTGGGGCCGCATCATCGTTGTCCGTGACTTCCTCTTCCTCGTCGGGCTCTGCGTGATTGCTCACGCACGCTGCTGTATTCAGACCTGTCCACTCCTCGAAGGGTTTGACAACCCGCTCTTGCCACTCTTGACGAATTGCCTCTTGCGCTTCCTGCAAGTCATCATTGTACTGGCGCAATTCAATCTTTTGTTTCCTCGTCACTTTTTCCTCTTCTCTCTGCGCGCGGCATCCCATCCAGGTTCAGGGCTCTGTTTGGGTAGGCGCTCGACGCTGTAATCTGAAATCACAGAAGGTGGGACAAGGACCTCTCGTCGCAACTTTTCCACCTTGTCCAACGTCTTCTTCTTCTGATCAAAGAGATCCACTAGCTTGTCGCTCTGCCCCAGCCGCCGTTGCAAGGCCTGCATTTCGAGGGGAATCTCAAGCGCTGAAATCATGACAAATCAGTTGCACACATGGATTTCACCGATGCTGAGATACTGCGTTGTCAATGCAATCACGCATCGTGCACGGCCAACCTCATCCGACAGTTTTCCATTTGACTGCCCCATTACGTGCCACACGTTCTGCCTGAGAAGATGCTTCTTCCACAGCCAATGCCTCACTTTTGAACGGCTTTCCGTCTCAACAAGAATCGACTCTGGCCCGCCTCGGAACGCGTTTCTACTGGTTCAGGGAATGGCGGCGCCCTCCCTGTTCGCCAGGAGGATGGATCCAACGTGCTAGCCCAGCACACGGTGAGCTGGGGTTTCGTTTTTCAGGTAGCTGGCGCGGGCTCGGTTTAAAAGTGCGTCCTGTGCTGCAGCGCCCACGCGATTTCAATTCAGCGTGCAGGACACAACCGTCCGCGGTAGATCGCTGCACATCTCTAGGCGAGGAGCTCCCGCAGCATGGATCTCCTGTCGCGTAAAGGCGGCGGTAATCATGGCACGCCGAAACAGAAAGGAAACGGAGAGTCCAAGACCCTTGCTGCCCTTGAAACAGAGGAGTTTAAGCGTGCGATGGCGTTCGACGGAGTGGTGACTTCAGGCAGCTCGCCGCTCGCCGGGGTGTCAAAGAATGCTAACGCCCGAAAAACGGCAGCACAACGGCGACGATCTGCGGTGAAGGACGGGTGCGTAGAGGAGAGCCATGATACGAAGGGGAAAAGTCTCTCAGAGATCCTGCACCATAGCCTGCACCCAGACAAGCTCACTGCGCACAAGCCAGACGACGAGCGGTATCTTAGAGGACATATCAACGCGACGTTAACATCTCTGATCGCGGCAGCTGCGAAGAAACCAGGGATGCTCCTTGATGTGTTCCCTGTGGTGCATCCGAAGTTCCGGAACATGCAATGGGCATGGTGGGACTCGGGGGACGGCCACCAGGGTGGCTATAAAGTCCGGGTGCAAGTTCGCGAGGAAGACTTGCGCTGCATGCAGGAGTTTGAACTCTTCCCGAACCACGGACGTCTGCTCATCATCCATGGAGAGGACGAGATGTGCGAGATGCCGTATGTCGCGTGCGCGCCCCCCCCCCACGCAAACCGGAACGCGCAACGACGCGCCCCATCCGGCCGGGGCGGACATGCCCTCACGCGGCAGCGCCCCGGGGCGGCTGCGCTCACGCGGTCGGGGCGCAGGTACTCGCGCGTCTCGGCGGACAACAAGGGCCCGCCCGGCTACGTCTTCTGCGCGCACGGCAACGGGCAGCGCTTCCCGCGAGACGCGCGCGTGGTCATGCCGGCTGTCAAGCGCCTGCTCTTCCGCGAGCACGCCGAG
>ENA-UOXV01003496-UOXV01003496.1-marine-metagenome-genome-assembly--contig:-NODE-3496-length-18983-cov-6.943259_pt1 | contig 18983 bp, 17 predicted proteins | sample MGYA00238165_ERZ766961 | MGnify/ENA primary metagenome ERZ766961 (study PRJEB28924, sample SAMN03173240) | marine metagenome | biome: Marine; feature: Water; material: Subsurface seawater | place: North...
ATATTGTGAAGACTGCAGACCACATGTAAGACATTACAATCATTAACTGAAATCTCACTGTCTTCGGCAATTGCATAAATGGATTTTTCTCTTCGTTCATAATTACATCATACATACTTCGCAACATTTAACCCCTCCATGACTGTATACTCATATAAATAAGTACGCTTTTATAACTTAAATAGATCAAATTTTTAGAAATTTTATATAACACCAATGCCTCGTCTCATATAGACGCTGTAAACGAGGGAATTTTGGCTGGGGCGGGAGGATTCGAACCTCCGAATGCCGGCATCAAAAGCCGGTGCCTTAGGCCACTTGGCTACGCCCCATCAGTAATTTTAATACATTACTCCAACACATATCGTGCGGAACGCAACTTACTCAACTTCGTTAAAATACGCAAGTAGGTTACGTTTTAAAAATTAAATTTTTTTGTTTTATTTTTAGGGAAGAATACTTGTCGGATTAATCCACCAGTCTGGAAACTTCTTATTTAGTTTTTCTGCAGCTTCCTGAGCATTTTCAGTGTTGTCGAAAAGTGCAAAGCATGTGCCTCCTGAGCCGGTCAATCGAACTAATAATTGATTATCTAGATCGGACAACACAGACAAAATATTTTTAATTTCAGGGGCTGTATTAATGGAGGCTTGTGTAAGATCATTTTGAAGACTGTGCAACAATTTAAGAAGGGTCTCTCGATCTTTGGGGATTTGGTTTAGTGATCCAGGTGCCGAGAAATTTGCCTCATATTTTTGAAAAACCTCTTGCGTTGAGACCGGGAAATTTGAGTTTACTAGTAATATACCAAACTTAGGCAGATTACCAAGTCTGTGCACTCTCTCACCAATGCCTTCCATAATAGCTGATTTTTGGTTCAAGCAAACTGGAACATCAGAGCCAATTTGTTCCGCGATCTTATTGAGGTCTTGGTCTGAGATTGGAAATCGCCAGAGTTTTGTTAGAGCATGTAAAGTTGCAGCAGCATCGGCTGACCCGCCGCCCAGCCCAGAGGCAATTGGAATATTTTTATTAAGTTCAATATGCGCCTTTGGCCTAATTTTATGAAAGTCTGCGAGTAAAGCAGCAGCTTTCATGACTAAATTATTTTTATCGGTTGAGAGGCTTCCAGCAAAAGGACCTTTTATTGTAAGTGATAGAGTATCAGCGCTGGATACAGTCAATCCATCACCTTGGTCTGCAAAAACAATTAAACTTTCGAGTAAATGAAATCCGTCGTTACGTCGACCAATAATCTGTAATGATAGATTTATTTTTACTGGCGCAAATACTGAAAATTTCTCGATCTTGGGTTGTATCAATATACTACCTGGCCTTTTTTATATCCAAATTTTTAGGGAGACCACTAGAAATTTTTTTCTTAATTTTAGTAATTTGATCCTCTTCAGGATCAAGGATTAAAGCCCGATTCCACTGGAAAGTAGCTTCTCTTTTCCGGCCAATAGCCCAATAAATATCGCCTAAGTGGTCATTGATGGTCGGGTCTTCTGGCCTGATTTGAACGGCTCGCTCGAGAGCTTTGACAGCGCCTTCAAGATTTCCAAGTCTATACAAAACCCACCCCAAGCTATCCACAATATATCCGTCTCTTGGACGCTGTTTTACTGCATTTCTTATCATGGCCTCTGCCCTAACTAGATTAACGCCTTGATCCACCCAGGAATATCCCAAGTAGTTTAGAACACTCGGTTGGTTAGGCTGCAATTCAAGCGCCATAAGGAAATTTTTCTCTGCTAAAGCCCACTTTTTTTGTCTCTCATACGAGATTCCTAAGGAGTAATGAAGCGACCAATGACGCTTTTTAAATTGAAGAATACGTTTTTTCGCTTCTTCATATGATTTAGATGACTTTTCGTATTTTTTATGACGTTGTAATATGTTCCCCATGTTTGTGAGGGCATCGACCCGCTGTTTATTTTCTTGAGCCATTATTTCAAGAGCCTTGATTGCTTTTTTTGTTTCTCCCACACGATCAAGATTGTCAGCAATTCTTAATCTGACAATCCAAGAATAATAGGGGTCTTTTATAATTCGAGAATAAACCTTGTTCGCGTCCAGGAGCCTATTATTTTCTTCGAGAGACTCAGCCACTAAAAGATTTGCAATGGATAAGGATGGACGGACGTAACTTGCGAGACGCCCGTAAATAAGTGTCTGAAACGGATTCTGGGTTTGTATCGCTGATGCTAGACTAAACAAAGCTTCAGCCACACCATCTCTTGCCGATGTATGAAGGGGGGCTGGCTTTCTCTTTGCTTTAATGCGTTTGTATGCGCCGTCTAATAATGTCGTATTTGGCAGTTCTGACTTGAATTTGTTGTAAAGTTCAGTGGCTTTGTCATATTTGCTCATTCTTTCGTATAGATTCCCAAGTAAAATAGTAACTCGAAGATTTGGACTTTTTCGCAGTTTAAGGGCTAACTGATAACGTTTAATTGCTTCTTTATTCCGCCCGGCTCTCTCGCAAATAAGCGCCCCATGGACGGAGAATAATGTTTTTAGACCATCGTTGTTTGTCTCTCGATCAAGTATCTTTAATCCTTCATCATATTTCTTTTCTCCAGCAAGAACCCAAGCTTGGAGCATGGGAAGTAGAAAAGTATTTAAACCTTTATTGGAAAGATCTTTAATTTTGTTTTTTGCTGATAAAAAATTCTGGTTCTTTGCATTTTTTAATGCGCTTAATAGCGTTATGAAATCAACATTTTCTGTTCCGGCTTTCGATATAAAATTCGCTTGAACCAAAGCCTCATTAATTCTGCCTTCTGAGACCATTAACGCAATAGTTCTTTTGCGAAGTTCCAAATTTTTCGGATTGGTTTTTAGCGAGGACAGATAATAATGAATAGCAAAATTAGGATCTGAGTTAAATTGCGCATGCCGGCCTGCCAGATAACTTCCAAACTGAGCACTACTCGAACTATAATCTTTGCTTTTGGAAAAACTAATACCTGTTGGAAAAATAACGCACGCAAATAGAATTATAGATGCTAGAGTTATTGTCAGTGCAGGTGGTGAAAAAAAAGATTTAAAAGTTATTTTTCTTTGGTTAAACATTTTAGTTGGTTTTCCTGTCCATCTCAGAGCATCTAAATTTCCTAGGAATTGTGTTATAAATTAGAGTTACAATTTATCTCTAATTTACATGTTGGGATAGTTCGGCCCCCCGCCACCCTCAGGGGTAACCCACTCAATATTTTGACTAGGATCTTTAATATCGCAAGTTTTACAATGCACACAATTTTGAGCATTAATTTGTAGTCTTGGCCCCTCTTGTTCTTCTACATACTCATATACACCAGCGGGGCAAAATCGAGCCTCTGGCCCATCATATTGGGCCAAATTTACACTCGTGGGAATGGATTTATCCTTAAGCTGAAGATGACAGGGCTGATTCTCCTCATGGTTGGTCGCAGAGAAAGAAACGTTTGTAAGTTTATCAAATGTAATTTTCCCGTCTGGTTTGGGATAATCAATAGGAGTGCAATCTGTAGCTTTTTTTAGTTGAAGATGATCTGGGTCATGGTGTTTGAGTGTCCACGGAGCTTTGCCTCGCATAAAGATTTGGTCAAATCCAGTATAAATGGTGCCAGCGAGTAATCCCCATTTGAATGATGGCCGCACGTTTCTTGCTGCATAAAGTTCTTTTCCTGCCCAAGAGCCTCTAAACTTTAAGTTAAAATCAGAAAGGTCATCATTTGATCGATTATTTTGAATAGCATCAAAAGCTGTTTCTGCAGCAAGCATTCCTGATTTCATCGCTGTATGCGTACCCTTTATTTTTGGCATGTTGAGAGTGCCCGCATCGCACCCAATAAGTAATCCTCCAGGAAAATGAAGTTTGGGCAAACATTGGTGGCCTCCCTCATTGAGCGCTCTCGCCCCATAAGCCACCCGCTTTCCGCCTTCAAGCATTGGTTTAATTGATGGATGAGTCTTAAATTTCTGAAACTCCTCATATGGACTAAGGTATGGGTTTTGATAATCCAATCCGACCACGAAACCAATGGCCAATTGATTATTCTCTAAATGGTAACTAAAAGATCCACCATAAGTATCATTATCCAGAGGCCACCCAGCGGTATGAAGAACAAACCCTGGGTGATGTTTTGCCGGATCAATTTCCCACAGCTCTTTAATTCCAATACCATAAGTTTGGATCTGAACATTGTCTTCAAGGTTGAATTTATTTTTTAATTGTTTTCCGAGGTGTCCTCTACACCCCTCGGAGAAAAAAGTATACTTGGCATGTAATTCCATACCCCTCTCAAAATTAGGCCCCTCCGATCCATCAGCTTGTACTCCCATATCTCCTGTCGCAATTCCAATCACTGCACCGTCGTTATTGTAAAGTACTTCAGACGCCGCAAAGCCTGGATAAATTTCAACCCCTAATTCTTCAGCCTGGTTTGCTAACCACCTGCAAAAGTTTCCAAGACTAATTATGTAATTACCCTTGTTGTGCATGGCCGGAGGCAAAAAAATAGAAGGAATTTTCCGCTCTTTGGTCTCAGATAAAAATAGAATTTTTTCACTGGTTACCGGGGTATTAAGAGGAGCCTCTCTGTTTTCCCAATCAGGAATTAACTCATCTAGGGCTCGGCTCTCTAGGACGGCTCCTGATAAAATATGCGCACCAACCTCAGATCCTTTTTCAACAACACAAACGCTAATTTCACAATCTTGCTTTATGCTTAGCTTTTTCAATTGTATGGCTGCAGATAAACCAGCCGGTCCGGCTCCCACAATAACAATATCCATATCCATTTTTTCACGTTCTACCGGCAACTCATCACTCATATTCTTACATCCAGAATTAATAAATTCTTTTACTTATACATATGATCGTATTACATTAATATCAATCTTTTTACCATTTAATAAGTCGTAACTTAAGACCTTTTAAAAAAATTAATATGAGTTCCAACTTAGTATGAATGAAGAAATTTCCGATCTTGACGCTCTTTCGTGGCAGTTAGAAGCTGGAATTGATGAGTGTATTGAAGCCACTCCTACCAATCATTTTAAAAAACCGGTGCCAACGGTATCAGGCCTTAAAAATGACCTAGCGCTGAATGACGGCGGGGAAAACGCCAATTTTAATGCGTTCAAGGAAATTTCTAATGATTTCTCATCAGCTAAATCAGGTGAAGGGGATCCGGACAAACCCCAAATTAAACCACCGTCAAGCCAATACTCTGCAAGTGAGAGGGTTAATCAGGCTGCTATTACTGCAGCAAAATCAGCGAGCACTGTTGATGAACTTAAATTAATCTTGGAAGAGTCGAACCTTTGTCCTCTTAATAAAACTGCCACGAATATTGTTTTTGCTGATGGTAATTCTAGCTCAAAGATTATGTTTATTGGCTACGTCCCAGCTGCCGATGATGATCGGCTAGGATTGCCTTTTCAGGGAGCTAACGGCGATTTTTTTAACAAGGTTATTGGTTCAATTGGATTAGATCGAACAAATTCTTATTTAACTAATTTACTTTTTTGGAGGCCGCCCGGAGATCGAAACCCCACCCAGAAAGAAATTGCATCATGTCTGCCGTTTACGCAGAGGCACATTGAATTGATTTCCCCACAAATATTAGTATTACTCGGCGGACCAGTGACTCAGATTCTACTTAACCGGAAAGATAGTATAACTAAAATGAATGGTAGATGGCATGTATATGGAAAAAGAACCGACTGTTCTGGCTTTGACACAATTCCAATGCATCATCCAAACAATGTTATTAAATCGCCTATTTATAAAAAGAGTTTGTGGCAGGCTTTATTAGAAGTAAGACAACGCTCATCACTTAATCATTAACCACTGAATTGAGTTGTTGATTGCTTAAGCAATTTCTCTTAAGTTCTTGAGAATTTTTTTATCTGCGTGAATTAAATATTGGGAAATAGTTTTTTTGGCTCTTCTAGCGTCTACATTATTTAAGTTTAAGATATTAAAGTTTCTAATTGCTGGATTGTGCGTAGCTTTTTGTCTTTCTGCGCTAGGAATCAAATCGGTAGACGCTGAATCCAAACCCCAGAAAATTAAATCAATTAAACTACTAGAAGAGGCTAATCTACCCGGAATTGTCTCAGAGGCTGACGCTAGTCGATACAGAGTAATTTTTGATCTACAAGAAAATGGGGACTGGTTGGCCGCAGATAAAATTATTAAAATTTTGGATAATAAAATCCTTTTGGGCCATGTTTTGGCCCAAAGATATTTGCACCCCACCAAATATCGAACCAAGTATAAAGAACTAAAGGCTTGGTTAGCAAAATATGCAGATCATCCTCAGGCTCGTAGATTGTATACTTTAGCTATCAAACGAAGACCAAAGAATTGGAAACTCCCGAATAAACCAGTTGGTTCTCGTTATTTTGGATATAGTAATAAGATTAAAGATCTAGGGTTCCTTGTTTATAATCCAAAACGTAAATTAAGCAGGTCTTTGCGGAGGGAACGCCTGGATTTATCACGGAAGATGCGTTTTTATTCCAGGAAAGGCTGGACTAAAGCTTATAAAAATCTGCTGACGAATAAAAAATTAGGGCGGTTGTTTCACCCGGTGGAATTAGATCGGAGAAAGGCTAATCTGGGCGCTGGTTACTATGCTGATGGTCGAGACAAGTGGGCTTATAAATGGTCGAACGCTGCGGTCAAAAGGTCTGGAAAATTTCTGCCAGAGGCTCATTGGGTAGCTGCTTTATCCGCTTGGAGACTCAAAAAATATGAGCTTGCGAGAGATCATTTTAATGCTGTCGCTGTATCAAAATACTCCTCGCCTTGGTTATTAACTGCCGGCGCTTTTTGGGCGGCTCGAGCGAGTATCAAAATAAAGAACCCAAGACAGTATACAAAGTATCTTGAGTTGGCATCAGCGTATCCAAGAACATTTTATGGAATTTTAGCGCGACGTCTTTTGGGACTTGAGATCAAATATAATTGGGCACCGCCTCCTCTAAAAAAGGATGCCCTTTCTCTACTTGCAGCCAAACCAGGAGGGCTACGGGCTGTTTCTTTATTACATATTGGGAAATATCGTAGGGCTGAGAGAGAGCTGCGCATGATATTCTCAAATTCAAATCCGGAACTTGCTCGTGCGATGATGGCTCTTGCAGATCGAGCAAACATGCCATCTTTGGCTATGCGAATTGGGAACATGCTGGTAGCATCGGGCTCTAGTTTATTTGATAGTACAGCTTATCCGGCTCCAGCTCTTCCTGTTGCTGATCAAAGCTTGACTGATCGTGCCTTAATTTTAGCTCTTATTCGCCAGGAATCAGGATTTAATCCAAATGCAAAAAGCCATCGGGGAGCTAGAGGCTTGCTCCAGTTGATGCCGCGGACTGCAAGCTTTGTAGCGAGAGATCGGAATTTAAGGGGCTCAAAAAAGCAAAGAGATATCTTGTTTGATCCAGAAAAAAATTTACTCCTTGGACATAAATATATCAAATTATTATTAGATGAACCTATTATAAAAGGAGATCTTTTTAAACTTATGATTGCCTGGAATGGTGGTCCAGGAAATCTTAATAAATGGATGCGGCGTATTAAATACGAAGATGATCCTTTGCTATTTATCGAGAGTATACCGTCAAAAGAGACACGAATATTTGTTGAGCGGGTTTTAGCTAATTATTGGATTTACCAAGCACGTTTTGATAATATGACTCCATCACTTGATTTGCTTGCCCAAGGAAATTGGCCTATGTATCAGAATGATAGTAATGGATTGGAAATTGCTGAAGAAACTAAATAATAGGGTTATGGGAATGACAAAAACTAAAGAAGAAAGAGATTTTCTTCCAATAAATATAGCGGTTTTAACGGTTTCAGACACTAGAGGTATTGAGGATGATAAATCTGGAGACACCCTTGTGGATAGAATAAATGGTGCAGGTCACGTAGTTATTGAGAGAGATATAATTAAAGATGATTTGGCTGAGATTATTACTAAATTAAAAGGTTTGATTAACAATAAAAATATAGATGTGATTATTTCTACGGGAGGCACCGGTGTTACAGGTCGAGACCTCACCCCGGAGGCATTTGAACAGGTATATGAGAAAGAAATCCCTGGGTTTGGGGAGCTATTCCGTATGTTAAGCTATGATAAAATAGGTACATCAACAATTCAATCGAGGGCAACAGCGGGAGTTGCAGGCGGAACTTATTTATTTGCATTACCGGGATCACCGGGAGCTTGCAAAGATGCTTGGGATGATATTTTGGTGCATCAATTAGATTATCGTTTTAAGCCCTGTAATTTTGTTGAACTAATGCCCAGATTGACAGAAAATTAAATAATATTTTATCTTATTTTAATTTATGAATGTCCTTTAAAACAGTCTCAGCGCCAGATATAAAAACCGAAATTGAATCCCTAATCGCATCAGAGAAATCGTCTCGCTTTTCTGTGCCGTAGATAAATTTACGAATAGCTATATAAAAAATTCCACCATGAAAATTCCAAGCAAGATCAAGCTCTCTTTGAGAGATGGGAATTTGATCAGGACCGTCAATATTAAATTCATGCCTTAATTCGATACAGATTTGCTGGAGAACGCTGTCGTGAATGAATTTGAGATATTGTTGGTACAAGGAAACTCCTTTTATTCCTGAAAAGATAAACATTCTAACCCATTCAAATTCAAAAATCGCAGCCGTATATTCTTGATAAAATTTGTTTAATCGCATTGATATTGATATTTGGCGATCTTGAATAAGAGATTCCCACTCAGGTTTCCATCGCCGCAAATAGACTTCTTTGTAAACACGCTCAATTATGGCATTTTTTGTGGGAAAATAACGAAAAAGAAGGGATTGAGAAATTTTTAATCTACGCGCTAATTCTCGGGTTTGACCGCTAAACCCAACCTCTGAAAAATAATTAATTGCCTCGTTGATAATTTGTTTCTCACGTTCTTTTCTGCTCAATCTTTGACCTTTGGGGGTTTTGGCAGATTTGTGAGATTTAGTTTTTTTTAAGCTTTTTATATCTGTCATATGTTTTAGTATTTCCAATTGACTGGGGTTGCGATTGGTTGAAAAAAGTTCCTTTGATTGCGAATTCTTCGGCATTAGTATATTCTAATAAAAAAATAAATTAATTGTTCAAGCATATTGAACACTCGATTTGTAATAAAAATGGTATTATTTTACTAGCTAAAATTGTCATTGGGAGGCGTCAGTGAAACCTGCAGCATTCAACTATAAGAAACCTTCTACTTTAACTGGAGTGTTAGAATTACTGCGAGAGTCGGGCGAAGATTCAAGTATTCTGGCGGGCGGTCAGAGTTTAATGCCTACGTTAAATATGCGATTATCAATGCCAAATATGTTAATAGATATCAATGGTGTTAATGAGTTAGCTGGAATTTCGGTGACGGATAAAACTGTTCGAATAGGCTCGATGACTAGGCACGTCGAGCTTGAAAGATCCTCAGAGATTGCTGATCACATACCGCTAATTCAAGCTGCTATGCCATATATCGCTCATCCGGCAATTAGGAATAGGGGTACAATTGGTGGAAGTATAGCTTTAGCGGATCCAGCAGCTGAATTACCTGCTTGTTTGTGTGCTCTCAATGGCTCTGTCGAAATGACGAGTACATCTTCGACCCGTAAAGTAGTAGCAAAAGATTTTTTTAAAAACTTATATGAAACAGATTTAAAAGCAGACGAAATTATTACAGCGATAGAAATACCTCGATACGATGAAAATTATTTCTCGTTTCTTGATGAGTTGTCCCGAAGGCACGGAGATTATGCGATGTGTGGATTAGCTTTTCATGCAAAGATTGAGAGAGAGACTATCTCAGATGCCCAGATTGTATTTTTTGCTGTTGAAGCCAAGCCAATCATTGCCACTACCGCAATGAAAGAGCTTGAGGGCGCTAAAATAAGCGATGTGTCCGTAGAAGCAATACAAGTTGCTATTGAAAATGATCTTAATCCATTTGGCGATCTACATGCATCTGCGACACTTAAACTTCACTATGCAAAAGAATTAATTAAGCGTGCTATTACGTCTGGTATTAGCAACGAATAGGGAGAGTTGGCAGTGGATAATATCGAACGAATCAAAATAAATACGGTTGTTAATGGTGAAAATATAGAGGCTTTTGTTGAACCGCGTTTATCATTAGTGGATTTTCTCAGAAATGAGCTGGAATTAACCGGCTCACATGTTGGATGTGAACATGGGGTTTGCGGAGCTTGCAGCGTTAAGGTTGATGGTAATGTTGTTAGAGGCTGTTTGATGCTGGCATCTCAGGCGGATGGTTCTGATATTCTATCTATTGAAGGCGCATCAGACTCTGGAAGTATTGCGGATCTTCAAAAAGCATTTCATGAACGCAATGCATTGCAATGCGGTTTCTGTACGCCGGGGATGTTGTTGACGTCGTCAGAGTTACTCGATCACAACAAAACACCAACTAGGACAGAAATTCGCGAGTATCTCTCTGGTAATTATTGCAGATGCACTGGTTATGAAGCAATTATTGATGCCGTAGAGACGGTATCAAACGATCGAGCTGGGAGTGGTCGCAATGGCAAATCGTAAAGATATGATGCATGACCACATTCTTGATCGCCCAAATAGTTATATTGGTAAATCTGTGCCGCGACCCAATGCTAAAAGGCTACTTGCCGGAAGGGGAACTTTTACCGACGATATTAACTTACCTCGCCAGACCCATGTAGCCTTTCTTCGGTCTCCTTACGCACATGCCGAAATAGTGAAGATTGATATAACTACGGCAGAATCATCACCTGGCGTTGTAAAAATAATGACAGGCCAGGACATGGCAAAGATATGTACTCCTTGGGTTGGAGTTCTCTCACATCTTGAAGGAATTAAGTCAGCACCTCAGTATGCGTTGGCTATTGGGAAGGCTTCGTGGCAAGGAGAGCCAGTTGTTGCTGTTGTTGCTAAATCTAGGTCTCAGGCTGAGGATGCAATAGATTTAATACAGGTGGACTGGAATGAACTTGATGTTGTTGTTGATATGGAGAAAGCCTTGGATTCTGACGTACCCGTCATTCATGATGAACTTGGTGATAATCTGACTTGGCAACGAAATGTTGATTGCGGCGACGTTGATTCAGCCTTTGAAAATGCCGATCATGTAATCGAGGAAACTTATATTTCCAACCGACATACAGGAGTATGTCTGGAAACCAGGGTTATCGTTGCAGACTATAATCCTGGAGAAGATCAATTAACAGTTTACCACTCAACCCAGTGCCCCCATATGATGCAAAATCTTTTTGCAAAACATTTAGGCTTGGAAGAACATAAAGTAAGAATTATTTGTAAAGATGTTGGAGGGTCTTTCGGGGTGAAAGTTCACTCATACCCCGATGAGTATGCGACAGCAGCTCTCGCCTATTTTCTTAAAAGGCCAGTTAAATTCACAGCTGACCGGTTGGAGTCATTTACGAGTGATATACATGCGAGAGATCATAGAATAAATACAAAAATTGCAGTTTCAAACGAAGGCGAAATTCAGGCTTTTGAGATTGATGATCTTACCGGCATAGGTCCCTACTCGGTATATCCTCGGACCAGTGGTATTGAAGTTAATCAAGTTGTAAATTTAACCGGTGGGCAATACAAGAATAGAAATTATCGTGCGCAAGCGCGCGTAGTACTACAGAATAAATCTCCTATGTGTCAGTATCGGGCGGTTGGGCATCCTGTATTAACGTTGATTACTGAGGGTATGGTTGATGATGCTGCTAGAAAGATCGGCATGGACCCGCTAGAAATAAGGCGGAGAAATTTAATACCAGATGATGATTATCCTTGTACAGCGCCGACGGGTTTACCTTTTGAAAAATTATCTCATCATGCATCTCTTGAGAAATTAGCTAAAATGATAGACTACGATGCCCTTCGAGAAGATCAAAGGGAAGCTCGTGAAAATGGTATTTACCGCGGGATTGGAATTGCCACGTTTATTGAGGTTACGAATCCTGGGGCAACTTTTTATGGTATAGGCGGAGCTGCAATTTCAGCGCAGGATGGAGCCACTCTTCGTTTAGATGCGAAAGGTAACCTTATCGTCGAGATTAGCGTTACTGAGCAGGGTCAAGGGACCGAGGCGGTCGTGGCTCAGTGCGCCGCAACCGCCATGGGTATTTCTTTGGAGAAAGTAAGAGTAATTACCGGTGATACAGATGTTACGCCTTACGGTGGAGGAACCTGGGCTTCGCGCGCGGCTGCGATTGGCGGCGAGGCAACTGTCCAAGCGGGCAAGGCACTTAAGAAAAATATTATAGAGGTTGCAGGAATAATGTTACAGGCTGATCCTGCAACGCTAGATATTTGCAACAATAATGTTATTGATAAGAACGATGGTAATGCGAGAATTTCCCTCGAGGAGGTCGGGCGAATATGCTATTATCGTCCAGATACTTTGCCAAAAGATTATCAATCAGAATTAGTTGTTACCCGGCATTATGTGCCAAAGCAATTTCCGTTTGCTTTCACCAATGGAGTGCAGGGTTGTTACGTTGAAGTTGATACAAATACTGGTTTTATAAAATTTAAGAAATACGTTGTTGTCGAAGATTGTGGAACAGTTATAAACCCACAACTCGTTGATGAGCAGATCCGTGGGGGAGTAATACAGGGATTAGGTGGAGCTCTTTATGAAGAATGCCTCTATAGCTCAGAAGGTCAATTCCTGAATGGAAACATGGCAGACTATTTGGTTCCAATGGCAGTCGAAATGCCTGATATTGAGGTAGGGCATGTCGAAACCCCAACATTAGAATCGGAATTAGGCGCAAAAGGCGCTGGTGAGGCGGGGACTGGTGGTGCACCTGCGGTGATTATGAATGCCATAAATGATGCGTTAAGTCCTCTAGGCGGTAAGGTTACTGATCAACCGTTTACACCCGAGAAAATTTTAAAGGCAATTGGAAAGATTACTTAGAATAACTCTATAAGGAGCTGAGAGTTTTATTTCTATTTATTATTCATAATAGTTAATCTCGACAGTGATGCCATTTGGATCTTCTGCAAATATTTGGAGTAGATTCATGTTTGGGACTTCTCTCTCTCGATATTTTATTTTTATACTATCTAAACTATTTTTAAGTCCATCTGGCTCAGTGGCTCTAAAAGCTAAATGATCAACAGCACCACTGCCATTAAGAAATATCACATTACTAACACCAAGGTAGTTGTATAAACCTTCAGGATTTTTTGGATCTATTCCTACGAGATGGACTAAAGGAATTTCTCCCGAGTACATCCAATACCCTGGAAATGGAAATTCTGGTCGGGGTCCTGAGCAAAGGCCCAAAGCCTCATAGAAAGTTTTGGTTTCTTCCATCTTCTCAGTCCGGATTGCATAATGATCTATTTTTTCTAAGGGCATCTATTTAGTTCTCATTTTGTATAAGCTCAATCCATAAAAACATGCGTTAATAGTGTTTTATACTAATTTAAAATAAAAAAAAGGGGAGTAAATATTTACTCCCCTTTACTAAATGATGAAAATTTACTCTATTTTATAACATAATTAATTGGATAGGTATGACCGCCAGCTTTTGTTTCAGCAATATAAGCACGCATAATTTTACCCATATCAATTTTCTTTTTCTTAGAAACGGCTTCAGCTCTGGAATTCGGCCATGCGCTAAGTTTTTGAGCCCAAGCCTTTTTAGCGGCAGGATCAATTACTTGTATTTTTGTTCCAGCCTCTCTCAGCTTAGCAATGCCCCACGAGTGATCATTTTGAGAAGCTGTTAGGGACTGTGTATGGTATTTCTTTGCTTCTTCATCAATAATCTTTAAAACTTCACCAGGCAATTTTTTACGTGATTTTAGATTCATCGTGAGCGCAATTTGAGTAACGGCTCCAAAATCTGTTATTGTATAATAACCACCTTTAATAGCTTCATGTAGTTTCAATTTATAATCGGTATCGGGGAAAAGAATGATAGCCTCGCCAACGCCTGTTTGCATTTGCTGAGCTGCCTTTGGGATTGTTGTACGCACGGGAATTCCAGCAGCTACCCAAGGAAGGTTAGGCCCGGCAGCCAAAACTTTACGCCCCTTAAGATCCTCAAACTTTTTCCAGTCAAAAGAGCTAAGTAAGCCGTAATTGTTAAACCCAGATACGGCTAAAAGCTTTTGCTTGTAGCGTTTCTCCAAATCTTGAGCAATTGAAGGATGGTCTTTTACAATTTTTGCAAATATCGCACCGGCCTTTACTGCATTGGGCTCACCAAACGGCACGTAATACCCAAGATTTAAAGCCATTGCTTTGTCATCGTCAAAACAGACGCACCAAGCACCAATGTCAAGGCGCCCATCTTGTGTACCCTCCAAAGTATCAAATACGTTGACAACGGTTCCCGCATAATGCTCTTTAAAATTAATTTTATATTTAGTTTCTGCCGCTACACGCCGCTTCACGTTGGGCACAAAAAATTTTGAAGCGGATTTTACATACGTAATAAATGGTGGGTGCCCTGAACCAATTCGCAGGGTAATATTATTCCCTTTAATTTTTGCCGCCTCAACAGATTGAGTGAAAGCCATTATTGCAACTACCCCGACTGCACTCATTTTAAATAAAAACTTAAACATATTTTAGTCTCCCAGTTAGTTTTATAGTTTGGTCCTTTTAGTATAAGTATAAAGTTTAGTTTATTACAATTTATTTCAGTACCATGTTAGGTAGCCATGTAGCTATTTCTGGATATCTCCAAATCATTAACATTACAATTAACATCAAAATCCAATAAGGCACTGATCCTTTAAATATTTCTGCTAATGTGGCTTGAGCATCGTCGATCGAGCCTTTGACCGTATAAACCAAGAGCCCAAATGGTGGTGTTAAGAGGCCTGCCTCAATACACAAAATACCAAAAAGAGCGAAAGCGATTGGATCAAAGAAGCCTTCGGTTAAGGGGGCAAAAATAGGAACAGTAATTAATATTATTGAAATTGAGTCTAAGATCATTCCTAAAGCCAGCCAGATTAAGATTATAACAATGATTATTCCAGTCGGACCTAAACTAAAATGTTCAAAAGTATCGCGGATAAGTTCGGACATTCCAGCAGCTTCCATAAATTTTGCATACATATTTGCAGTAAGAAGTAGAAACATAACTGGGGCTGCGGATTTACCAGAGTCAACGACAGCCATTGCTAATTGTTTAGTCCTCATACCTTTCAAAATTCCTAAGAGCATGGCCCCGGCTGCTCCAACCCCTCCGGCTTCAGAAGGCGTAAACAAGCCACCCCAAATACCTCCTAAAACGAGCAAAATTAAAAGAGCAATTCCTATGCCGCTCGCAAATTCTGCTCGTGTTAACTTACTTTGTTCAGCAGTTTCATCAAACTTTGGTGCTAATTTTGGATTTATCGTTGCTGAAACAGCAATATAAACCATAAAAAATGATGCTAGAATTAATCCTGGGATTGCACCGGCGATAAACAATTGTGATATCGATTTTTCAGCAATAATTCCCCAAACGATAAGCAAAACGCTGGGTGGAATTATCATTCCGAGACAGGCACTACCTGCAACAGACCCTAGAGCAAATTGCCGGTTGTACTGGTGGTATCTCATTTGAGGATAAGCAATACGACTAAAAGCTGCCGCTGCGGCTATACTTACTCCAGTTACGGCTGCAAAAACTGCATTTCCCGCTACCGTTGCAACAGCTAAACGTCCAGGAATAAGTTTCATAGTATGATTTATGAGCTTGTATAAATCGCGTGCTGATCCTGATTTATTAACAAAGTCACCTAACAGCATAAACAGAGGAATTGCAGCAAAAACCTCACTTCTTAAGTACTCATAGGCCACACTGCCCAAGCCACTCATTGCGATATCAAAGCCATCTTGGAAGTCGCCATCTCCAAATATTAGGATATTGCCAATCAGCGCTGTCATCGCAAATGCGAAGGCAATGTGTATACCGGTAAGAATTCCTACCAACATGATTGCAAACATGCCTATTAAGATTGTTGTTTGATCAAATTCCATATTTTTAATTTTGTATCAAAGAAAAATGACTAATATTCTTCAATACTCTCCCTGTTTTATAACTCTAGTTTACGACTCTAGTTTTTTTATAAACTTCTTATTTACTCAAATTGTTCACTTTTAGATAGGCTATTGTAAATCATCAGTGAGCATACTGCTCCACCAATAATTCCAATGAAAACGACTAGTGTTCTAATGGGGTAAACCGGGATCTCGACGACACCCGAACCTTCTTGTTCAAGGATATCCCATGATTCAATCATATTTTCCCAGCTACCGTAAGCTATACCAAGAAAAATTAATGCTGCTAATAAGTAGGATAATGCTTCAACTATAGCTTTGCCCTTTGGGCTTAGTTTACCATAAACTATTGTCGTCCTTAGAGAGCTGCGATTAATAATGGTAAGAGGCAATTGTAGCATTAATATTGAGAGAACCGAGTTTGATACTATTTCATTTGTACCATGGAACGGTTCTCCAAATACTTCTCTTCCTAAAACATCATAAAGGATTAAAACCGCTATTGAAAATAGCCAGCAAGCTGAAACGACGTTCAAGGCCGATGAAAACGACTTACAAACAACTTCAACTTTCGTAGCCTCAATCGGATTCGTATTATTCATACTTAAACCCTAACCTCCCTTATTTATTATTTTTTTTTCAAGATATAGCACCAATAATACTAATGATCAATTGATCACTTAATAAACGAGAATGAAGAGTTATGTGAAAATTATTCTAGTCTTCACCCATACCCTGTGTAGCATCAAGTATAACAGTTTCAACTTCGCCCGAACCATCTCTTCGGTGGACTGCTGCTTCTTGGTATTCTTTTGACTCAAAGCAAGCAACAGCAGCCTCAAATGTTGGAAATTCAATTACAACAAAGCGCTCAAAATACTCTGGGCCTTCCATAATTTTGAATTTTCCACCTCTTGATAGGGCTTTGCCGCCGTATTCTCTTACAATACCGCCAACGAGAGCGGTATATTTCGAATAATTCTCCGGCGTATTTATTTTGGAACGAGCTACCCAGTATGCTGGCATTAAATTTCTCCTCTATTTACAATCTGTTTTCTTTTATGGCATTGGCATTGGTTGATCATTTGTTGGAACATTCCAACCTTTAATTACAGCGGGTCTATCTTTAATTTTAAGATACCATCGCTTTACATTTTCATACTCATTCAAATTAACTGTCTGCCAATCGAACCTACCCACCCATGGGAAAATAGCTATATCGACAATGGAATAACCCCAATCTAGAAAGTATTCACGTTCAGAAAGTTGCTTATTCATAACCCCATAAATTCGTTTTGTTTCATTAACGTAACGTTCCGAAGCCTCGATATTTTCCCCCCCTTGATAGTGCACAAACGTATGAACTTGACCCATCATTGGTCCAACACTTGCCATCTGAAACATCAACCACTCTTGCATTTTCCAATAATCATCACCTTCGGTTGGCATAAATTTATTAGACTTTTTACCTAGATATTGCAGTATTGCCGCCGACTCCATAATTGACAATCCATTTGATTGGTCGACTATAACGGGTATTTTATTATTGGGTCCAATCTTCAGAAATTCAGGATCATTTTGTTCACCTTTATTAATTGCGATTGGATGGACTTGGTACTCAAGTCCCGTTTCTTCCAACATTATGGATACCTTGCGACCATTGGGTGTAAACCATGAATATAAATCGATCATCTCTTTTCCTAGGGTTAGAATGAAAATTAATTATTAACGAAACTTAATAAATACTTTCAAAGAGCGCAATGCCTCAATAAGGAATGATTGCTTGGTATCTTAATTAAGTTTTTTTCTTTACTACTTCGATGTAAGATATCAAATATTCGTTTATCTAGATATTTGTTTTAAATTAATATAATTTCAAAATATGCGTAAATTAACGTCCATCCCAATCGTTCTCTTTTTCTTTTTGATTATTTTCAAGGTTGATGCCCAAAGTCGTATAACTCCCGAGGAAACTATACATGATCTTGGTACCTGGTTCTTATGTGAATTTGCTCATAGTCAAATTCCACCAAATGATAAATGCTCGATGCTTGATGATGATGGATTTCAGGTAGTCAATAATTTTCTATATCATGTTAAAGTTAAAAATAGTAAACAAACTAGATGCAGACATAAACGGTTAGGTCAATGTTTTAAGAAATCCCAGAAGGGGTTGATTGCGGAGCGGAAGGAATTAGGGCCGGTTAAATTTTATGAAAGTAAGCTTGATGTGACTTGGTACGGTTGTTCACAAACGTATGATATTATACATGGTTCCGATTTCTCTGAAATCAGGCCTGTTTTAGACAAATGTTGGTGGACACCCGATAAACGTTATTTTGTTTCGGAGTATAAATACAAGTTAGATTTTACAAGAACTGATTAAAATTAATTAGCGTAATGTGTGTTATTAGTAGAAAAGTTGGGGAGTTAAATTATATTATGATAAAAAATACACACAGAATTGTGGATATTAAACTTGGTGGATATCAACCAGTAACCTCAGTACATAATAGAGCCGCCGAAGTTCTAAAAATAGAGTTAACTGAACGAGTTGGTGATGATGTAAATTTTCAGGTAGATGGAAATATGACTTTATCTTCTGGTATTAAGGCATTTGACTTACCTAAATTGGTTGAGAGCGGTAACTTATCAATGTGTTATTTTGCGTCAAGTTATTTGGCTGATAGAGTTCCTGAAGTGGCGATTTTTGATATGCCCTTTGTTATAGGTAGTCGCCAAAAGGTCTATCAAGCTCTTGATGGAGAACTTGGCAAGTTATTTGAGGAAAAATTTCTTAAAGAAATGGGTGTTCGTATTTTAGCTTTTTGGGATAATGGATTGAGGCACTTCTCGAACCGTGTAAGAGAGATAAGAAGTCCAATCGATTGTGAAGAGTTAAAAATCCGTTCCATGAATTC
>ENA-UOXV01003501-UOXV01003501.1-marine-metagenome-genome-assembly--contig:-NODE-3501-length-18964-cov-6.843514_pt1 | contig 18964 bp, 32 predicted proteins | sample MGYA00238165_ERZ766961 | MGnify/ENA primary metagenome ERZ766961 (study PRJEB28924, sample SAMN03173240) | marine metagenome | biome: Marine; feature: Water; material: Subsurface seawater | place: North...
TACGAAACCAAAAAGCTTTGTTATACCCCTTACTTGATAACACACTTTTGACCTTACGAAAAGCCAGCACAATATTACGCTTTCCACCTTCAGCAATTAGGTCAATCATCCAAGGTATATCTCCACCACCATCATAAGCATTTGGTGGGAACCTTAAATCCTGCAAATAGTCTGAAACTTGTTTGTTATTAGGAAACCCCCAAGTTGCAAAAACTAACGGAACACGCCCCTCATCCCTTAAAATTATATACTGATTAAGCATTAGCGGCGTTCTAATATAATCGTTTACCTCTTTCACACTGTACCAATCATGGTAACTGCTGCGCTGTAGCAGATATAAAATGTCATCTATATCTTCTTTTGTAGGTGTCATAGCGAAAACGGATTGTACTCATTAACCGCGATTTGTTGCGGTGGGCGAACAACAGCTTGTCTATTCTCCATCCCAACAGCCAGATACCTAAACGCATCCGCAGCATGAGAAGTGTAATCATGCCTTGGATGATCTCTGAAAGACTTTCTTTTTTCATCCCACTCTTGCCTATATTGTCTAAGCATTTCAATGCCTTGTGTGCATTTGTCCTTATCAAAATGGCATTTAGGTATCATCATTCTAGCTGCGTTGATACCGTCAGCCACTTTCATCTTTGGTATTACTCTGAAACGGATGCCAAGACTGAACGCAGTTTCAAGTCGGCTTTTGCCACTACCCAACTCACGGACTTCAATATCGTGAGGAGCAAGGTGATCACCCCAATGATAATCTTTTTGACGCAAGATTTCAGCATAGTGGTCAAGCCCGACACCGCTGCTTTCATAGTAGTCAATAACATTGATTGCTCCACTTCTGAATATCTGGGCAAACCAGATGGCTGTTGAATCGTTTATTCCCAAATCCCAAGCGGTATGTACAGGGTAAGCGGGATCATATGGAACTCTTGCAATCCTTCCATCATCATCAGCATCAGATAGAAGTTTGCCGTAGTACGCCCCTATGATGGCAGCAGTAAACGAACATTCATATTCCTGTTCATATTGCTCTGGGGTCATCTGCGCTTGAGCAGCTTCTAACTCAGTGTCTTTAACTAAGCCGGTTTCACTGGCTTTGGCGATCTTCCAGTACCATTGGTCAGAACCATTCTCTGTTTCATCTTTGGCTGTTTGCAGTAGATCAAAAAAATGATTATGCCCTGCCGGTGTACCTAGAAATACAGCCGCACCCTCTCTATCGGATAGGGCTGGTCTAACAACTTCCCCCCATACCCTTGGGTTCTGCATACCAAATTCATCGAACACGCATAGGTCAAGGTAGATACCACGCAAGCTATCTGGATTTTCAGCAGACAAAAGCATTAAACGTGAGCCGTTAGGGAAGTCTACCCTCAACTCTGTTTCGTTGAACGTAACCCCTGGAATAACACCGGCATAGTATTTGACGTAATCCCAAGCAATCCGCTTTGCCTGAGTAAAGGTAGGGGCTACAAACGCAACCCTTGGTCTGGGAAGATCACAAGTAAGAGCGTGCTTAATAAGATGATTAACAGCCCATACTGTCTTGCCAAAGCGTCTGTGCATCACCAGCACGTTCCAACGCTTTACGCTCTGGTGCATCTCTGCCTGTAACGCCCTTGGCTTATAAGGTATCTTAACTTGCATCTGGCTCTGCTGTCTCCCACAGAATACGAACCGTACCGTCACTAACCTCTACACCAGCCCTACTCTTAGCCTCACCATAGCGGTCAGATATAATCTTTGATGCCTTCCACCTTACATGAGTAGCATAATCACGCAAGACATTAGGATCATAGTCCTTACGCTTGTGCAAAGCATCAGCATATAACTCATCTAACTCCTCTAACGCCTTCTCAGCACTCTGCCGCTGCGCTGTACGAATAGCACTCTCAAACTCGCTATCCTCTCCCATGCGCTTGTAAAGCATAGAACGATTAACTTTAGCTAATGAACAAGCCTGTACCAAGCTGTGACCGTCTGTCACTAACTGCTGCACTTCATCTTGCTTTGTCTTTGTAAGCCTTGCCATAGAACCTCACTGCTGGCTGTGTGTTGGAAGGTAGTATTTAACACATGGAATGAGAGGCCGCGATCGTGCGGGGTGCCGCCCTTTTTTTATGCCCCCGCATGGCCTGACATTTTGCATTGCAGCAAGAATATATTGCCGCTTCATTGCCGCGCAAGCTTTGTCTGTGCTGTGCGTGCAAGCGATGGCAATCCACTACAATTCCAACGACATATCACTACCAATTAAAAGCCTGATCACTGCAACATCGCGTTGCCTTTATGCAATGCGTGCAATGAATGCTTGTAACAAATAGCATGAATACCGTTGACAGTATAGATGCACAACGTGCGTCACTCTTATATATACAGGCCGCAATAAAAGCATTGGTTCAATCGTCTATCTATTATGCCTGATAAATTAATTTGCTTAATAGTGTTGACAATACGAACATTGTTCATTATTTAAAGCTTATCACTAGCAAACGAAGGGATTAAACAAATGACAAAACCAATTATCACAGTAAAGCAATCAAGCCATGTGACGACTGTAAAGTTGAAAGGCGTTCCATTCGCTTATGTAGTCGCAACAAATGCAGACCTTGCAAAACATGGTATCATTAACGTGATCAAAGCCAAGATCAAACGCTGCAATGAACTAGGCTATAACAATGTAGTCGGCAAATATGAAATGCTTTTGACAGCGTTAGGGGCTTAATCATGAAAAAGACAACAATCACTGATCTGGCCTTTATCTTAACCGGCTTTCTTTTCATCATGGCTTTACCGATCAGCGCGGCTTTGCTGGTCAATGGCTTTGACCTGTTAAGCATTGCTGTTTTCATGGCTTGCGGCTTTGCCTTTCTGGCAAGCATGGCGGCAATGCTTATTACTGCCGATAAATAATCAACACTAGCAAAAAGGATACAATCAAATGATCACGTTATTTTTCATCAAAAAGACAGTTTATGGCAATGACCTTTATTATCCAGATTGCGAGGCAACTAAAAATCTTGCCAAGCTTGCCAAGCGCAAATCGTTTGATTTGCAGTCAGTCAAACTGTTAGCGACTACATATTGTTTTGACTGCCAATTGAACGCAGAACAAATCACATTCTAATCAACACTAGCAAAAAGGATTTAATACTATGACAAACGCAAAACAGAATTGTTGGCATATCCAATATAAACTTAATGGCGAATGGAAAACCGAAACGTCAATGCCATTGACGCAATGCCGGTCAATCAATGGCAATCCTGTTAATCCTCATGGCATCAATGATGATCTGGAATTTTGCATTAATGAGGCACGCTGCGCCATGCTGGTAAACTATAAATCAAAATGGCAAGTTGGCGGCAATATAACCGAATGGCGTTATATTCCAGCATACGATCATTTCAACCGGAATGCTTGGTCTGATCAATCATGGTCATTTAAATTTGATCATATCGTTATAAATGACACTGATGAGGCTTAATGAGCCGAAACCAGCCGCAAGGCTGGTCTGTCATAAGACAAAACACTAGCAAAGGATAAAACAATGGCTAAAACAATGGCTAAAACATTCACAAAAAAAGATCGCTATCAAATGGTTACTGATATGGTTATTGATCTAATGGACAAGCATGGATCGAACTGGACAAAGCCTTGGCAAGCAAGCGCGGGCAATAGTCATCACAATGTCGTTAGCGGCAAGCCATACCAAGGCACCAATATCTTTATGACTGCCATCTCATCATACAAGAATGAGTTTAAAAGCAATCAATGGGCAACATATAAGCAATGGGAAAAGCTTGGCGCAACGGTTCGCAAAGGATCAAAAGGCACTGACATTGTTTTCTTTGACAAGGTAATGATCACTGACAAGATCACTGAAGAACAAGCCATGGTGCCATTGTTAAAAGGCTTTTCTATCTTTAACGCTGATCAAGTTGATGGCTTTGATGCCAAGCCGGTTGAAGAACAGCCAGCAATTGCTTTTAATCATCACGACACTGAAAAGCTTGTCTCTGATACTGGCGCAATCATCAAGCATGGTGGCGGCAAGGCATTTTATGCGCCGCAACCTGATTTTATTCAAATGCCGGAAAAGGCCGATTTTAAAGGCACCAAGGACAGCACGCCGGAACAATCATATTACGGCACGCTATTGCATGAACTTTGCCATTGGACAGGCCATAAAACGCGGCTTGATCGTAAACTGATTGGCCGTTTTGGTTCAAATGCTTATGCTTTTGAGGAATTAGTCGCAGAAACCGGATCAGCGTTTCTTGCAGCTATGCTTGGCTTGGAAAAAGAGCCAACGCCAGACCATGCAAAATATCTGAATAACTGGCTTGAAGTTTTGAAATCAGATAAACGCGCTATGATGAAAGCTTTTGGACAAGCACAAAAAGCCGCTGATTTCATCCTTGCAAGCCAAGCGCAAGCCATAGCCGCTGAATAAAACAATAACAGGTGGCACGCATTGCGCGTGCTGCCCCATGATTGCATGGCAATGATCATGCAATGATGGGGCAAATGCCCTTAACACTAGCAAAAAGAGGATGATATGAAATTGCATCATTTGAAATATAAAAAGAATTATCGCGCTTTCATTCTTGATATTATCGATCAAGATGCAAAAGAGGATGAAATCAAATTGATTGATGACAAAGCCAAGATCAGGTTTTTGTTTAATCGTTTTTATTCGGAAAGATCATACGATATTAAACGCAAGGGGAAACGCCAAGCCATGATCGATTGGCTGTCTGGCCTTGCCTTGTCTTTGCCTTGCTATAATGGCGAAATAATCGATCTTGCTATTGCCATGGGTTCGATAGATGAAAACCCATCCGATCAGCTAATTGATCGCGTGCTGGAAAATTATTTTCCATTCATGGCAAGCATTATCTTGGATATGGAAAAGGAAATAAATGTCTTTGCCGATCCACTCAATCAACCGGCTTTCCTATTTGAAAGGGCATAGCAATGATCAAAGGCTTTTTCATTGGCGTGCTGTTTACCTTGTTCAATTTGATGATCGCGTTTCTGTTTATCAATATCATGACAGGTTGCGGCTTGGTCAATGATTGGAACGCGCCGCAATGCGTCACACCGGCTCAATTGATAGGGCTAGGCTAACAAACTACCGCTGACAGTCAAAGGGCTGTCAGTGGCTCTTAAATCGCCAGCAATGGCATAACACTAGCAAAGGGATAAAAGGCAAATGAAGATTTCAATATCACAATCAGCGCAAGGGCTGCTTGCAATAAATATTGATGGCAAGCCAAGCGATTGGAAAATTTCAAATCAATCTGGTACTGGCGTTTGGCGATTATACAAGGCCGGAACCGCTTTCATGCCACTTGTGCAATTAGAAAAGAACCTTGCTCAGTTCATTCACAAGCCAAAAGAATTGGCTGGCATAGTTTCTGAATTTATCCAAAAAAACAACGATTAGCAAAAGAGAGAGGGCAAATCATGTCTAAAAAAACAGATCAAAAATTTCTGGAAAAACAGCATAAAAGAATAGAAATCATTAGCCATCTATCGGCTATAGCTGGCCCATATGATGCGGCAAGGATTAACATGAGCGTTATCGCATGGGGGAACGATAGCGGTGAGTATTGGCTGCGGCTGCTGGATATAGATGGGCAAGGCGATAAGCTGCTTATTCATATTGACAGCGAAACTGCATCAAGCAGGGATCGCTACTATGTCCATCAGTATATTTCAGAACATGGCATTGACCATGCAATCAATAGCTGGTCTGAGTTTATGGAAGATGACGCTGCATAGTAAAAGAGAGAGGGCAAAAAAAGGCGGTGCAGAATTGGCTAATGCACCGCCTCGCCCACTAGCAAAGAGGACACCGTAAAGGTAAAGAAAGGTATAGCTATGGAAACGACAAAGATCAAGCTGGAAAGATTGCAGCTAGGACTAAACCAATCAAAGATGGCAGAAAGGCTGGGCGTAGGCTTGCGCTGTTATCAAAACTATGAGGCAGAAAGAAGGGCAATCCCCAAGCCTGTCTTGATGTTACACCAAGCCTTAAAGAGAAACGCCATTTTAGAAAAGAATGAGCAATACTATCTTGAAAGGACAAAAATCTAATTAACCTATTCAATGCCGCGTGGCATTACTGCACTGCAATGCACTACTGTATTGCAGTGCTTTTTTTTATAGAAATTTAGGAGAGCAAAGTATCAATGCGATGCAGTGTAGCTGCGCGGCTTTTCTAAGAAACGGCAGAGCCGATTTTATCAACGCGAAATTATCTGTCAACCCCATAACTTTCACGCGCAATGTGAAGCCAAGTTTCAAGAGAGATTTCGCAAGTAAGATCAGGATCATAAGAGAAATTACGACAAACAGCCATGAGTTGCAGCACGCAGCGGATCGGCCTGTTGTTAAATTTATAGATCAAAACAGGGAAGCGGTCAGTATTTGCAGCAGCTTCAATAGCCTGTTGCCACCAAGCTTCTTTGTAAACGCCACCAGTGTTAGCGTAAGCCTTACATTCTATAGACCATCCAGGTATTAGTATGTCGGCTTCACCCTTGATTTGATATTGAGAGAGATTGCGTTTAGGCGTTTCAACAAGCTTATCACCAAGGCTGTTTTTTATAGATGTGATAATGCTTCTTTCAAAAGATGCACCTTTTTGCCTACTATCCGTCATAGTGACTAATCTCTGTTTCTAAATGAAATGTTTTTCTATCTACCTTGCCGTAGGTTTCATTGTCATCAGGCACAACATCATCAGCAAAAGCATTGTCAGGTAGACTATCAGAGATAGCTTGCCATGCTTTTTTATCTTTATCTTTTTGCTTACTGTACTCAAAATTGGTTAAAGGCTGGTAATTAATCATAATACGTTTGGCTTTTAAACCTTTAGGCTTTCCCATTTTTATCACCATAAACAAGGTTGCACGTTTTGCATTGTAACGCACCGTCAAGAAATGTGTTACATCTAACGCAAGTGTCGTTGGCTATGCGTTTAGCAAAAGAACCATCGCCTTGCTGAATTATGTCAGATACCAAACCAGAGCCATCACAATATTCGCAATCTTCCGGCACAACTTCAGTAGGATCAAAGTAATCCCTGACATAAGAGAAACCTTTGCCTTTGCATTTACTGCATGGCTTGGTTAAAGAAGTCATTTGGCTTTACCTCACCGTTAGTTGCTAAAAATATCCGGCGCATTGTTTCTGCTGTAGGGAACCGCTTGCCAGAAAGCAGAAGACAAATGGCAGAGCGAGACAACCCGCACCGCCTTGCCATCTTTGCTTGGCTGATATTCTTTGATGATATGTAATCGTTTAACGTCATAATTTATTTATGCCTTAGTGTTGACAGCCTGTCAATTGCTTGCTACTGATTGTTTACACATTGAACAAAACGATACGTTTTAATACAGAAAGAGACATGATGAAAGAAGCACCTGTATCACTAAAGGACATGGGATATTACCATGACAGTGCGTCTGGGGCTACCGCAACCAAGGATGAAATGTTCTTGAAGTTGTGGTTGCGTAAAGAGCATAAAATGAATTTCCCTATGGCAGCTAGACCTTGGGCTGGCATATCTGTGCAGCATGGCGCGAACCTCGCGCTTGGCTTGCAAGACTATAATGAGATCATTGGGCAGCAAGAAGGTATGCCCATTGCTGAAGCCACCAGACATATGATGGCAAAGTATGATGAATATAAACCGCGTGATTGGGATGATGGCAAGGACGCAGAAGAATATGATGCGTTCCGTGAAGTGCTGCCAGAAATGATGGCGCATTCTATTGCTGGCGTTAAAGAGTTTTTTCAAGGCGCAAACCAGATTGCCGGAGAGCATCAGCGTTGGCTTGATGAACCGCGTAGCGCAGTGCCTATCATGCTGTACCAAGACTTTAGTGGCGGTGGTACACAGATCGATCTTAAATGCTCACTGCCAATGCGTAATCCTGTTAAGAAGGATGGCACAAGAACTTGGCGCACACCAAAGCCAAGGACAGAACCAACTTGGCAACAAGTAATTCAACAATCAATCTATTGGAAGGCCACTGGCGAAACACCAGCATTGCTGTTCGTTACAGGATCGGGCTACCATATTTCCACACCAGAAAATTGTGATGCGTTGTCAGAAGAAAATCTGAACCGCGCATACAATCAGGCCGTTCAAAGCTGGGTTATTACTCAGAACTTATTGAAGGCCGCTAACGGCTCATGGAACACGCTGTTTGGTCTTGTCCAGCCGGACATAAACGAAATAGCGCGTAGACATGGGCCATCAATCGTAACACTAGCTAAACAGGCATGGAGTATCTAATGTATTATCTATTAAGATTGTGGAATAAGGCTGTCGGCAGAGAAAAAAGCTTTGCCGGAACCAAGCATGGCAGCAAGATTAACGCCCTCAAATCTCTTGATGTTGGTGACTACATTGTTGCTTACACAAAAGCTGAACGCAAATCTATCCATCGCGCTGCCTATGCCGCCTATGGTGGTGGTCACATCAAAACCAAGTTTAATAAAGGAGTCGGGGGCTGGATATGCACAAGGGTGAAATAGTCGATCTGTTTGATACGCCAGCCTACAAACTAGCAAGGCGTAATGATCCGCAAACCAGCAAGGATGCGGCTAAAAGCATAGACGCAAACTACATGGAGCAAGTGGTTCTGGATGCAATTGAAATGTTTGGTGCAGCAGGGTGCATCTCTGACGAGGTACAGGATGCCCTGCCGCATCATCGATATAGCACGATCACCGCAAGATACAAGCAGTTAAAAGAAAAAGGCTTGATAAAAGTTGATGATCGTAAGCGCAGGGGCAAGTCAGGCAGAGGCCAGCTTGTTATGTGGGCTACACCATTCTACAAGGGAGAAGAAGTATGAAAATAGACTATATAAAAGAACTGTTTTATCAGGGTGAAATTAAATTCACAGGCACAGGCCATGTTGATATGGATGCTTTTGATGAAAATATGCACACAGAAATGCAAACTGTTGCTACGTTTTACAATGAAGAAGCAGAAAAGCTTTGCCGACCTGTCTTAGAAGCTTACGGTGCAGAACTTGAAAAGCGAAACAAAAGTAATCCAGAAGCAGATAGAGTTAGCATCGAAAGAATTGTTGCCACAGATAACGATCTAAAAGGTAAAAAATTAGACATATCTTTTTTCTGGGGTGTTGGAGATTGGGAATATAATGGCAGTATTCTTGATTTAGGCATGGGCTTTGACCCAACCGATTACGGCTGGGCTGAAGATGCAACCGATATTAATGACAAGCCTTTTGATTGGAATACACAAAATGTTTATTCGCAAATTCCAAAGGAAGAAGATTTTATTCTAGTCTGCCAGAAAGAAATTGCTCAAGAACTAAGGTTTGGTTTTCACAAAGATACTGATGGCTCGACACCAGAAGAAAATGCTGATGATGCTATCGAAAAAATGCACCGCATGATTATGCTTCATCGAAATTTATACAATCGTGATTGGGATGCCGCATTACAAAAATGGTATTGGGAGTAAGGCCATGACTAATGAAGAACACATTGAAGATTTGCATACCCAAATGGCTACCTTGCAAAACGAACACAACGAAGCTTGGCAGCACGTTGATAATCTTCAAAAGCACGTTGAGCAACTAAACGACAAGGTTGCCTCACTTGAAACCGCACTGTCTGTATTTACGCATTTGATTGCAGACAAGCTTGGCATAGAAAGGACATCTCACTAATGGCAGAGAACCCATTAAGCAATGTCATGGATTTTGTTAATGAATTAAACAAATCGCATGGCGTAACGCAACGCGGTGGTAAGAAATACACACAAGTTGTGCATCGAATGGAAGCGTTTAGGCGTTTCCTTGGCCTGGATTATGGCGTTGATACACAGATCATGGTTGATGATGGGCATCGCGTTGTCATCAAAGCCACTATCACTGACAACAATGGCAACCAGATTGGTTCTGGTATGGCTGAAGAAATCAGGGGCGATGGTCATGTCAACAAAACATCTGCTTTAGAGAATGCAGAAACATCAGCCATAGGACGCGCACTGAGCAGCCTTGGCCTTGCCGGTGGCGAGTATGCTTCATCTAATGAGATGGATGCTGTCACGCGCAAATCTGAGGCGATTGCGGCAACATCTGCGCCAGCACCGCAGCCCACACCGCCAGCACCGGCACAAAAAGATGCTGAACCTAGCGAGTGGGAAGCATTGTTGCGTGAAATTGATGTTAAATTGAAGAACACCAAGACCCATAAAGAGTTATTGGATTTCATGGGTGGCGGTCACTTCAAAGAAAGAATGGCAGCTATGCAAGCGGCTGATCCAGATAAGTACCAAATCGCTAGAGATATGCTTGTCCGTATGAACACTAAATTAAAACCACAGGGGTAGATTATGAGAAAGTATGAAAAAGTTTGTTCGATCCGTTTGTTCAAGAATGATGATGGCAAAGCTGCCTATTCCAACAACAAGTGGAAACCTTATCGCGAAGGTGCGAATGCCGACATTATGCTGCGCGGTGACAATACCTACAGCGTCAAAGGGTTTATCAATGATGATGGATCAATCGGTGTAAGCATTAGCCAAGTGATTGAGTATGAAGGCACTGACAATCCCGCTGACAACATTTCGCAAGGCGGGTTTAAGAGTGCGGCGCAAGCTGTGCAAGCCAAGTATCACCCGACAAAGGAGCAGCTAGATGACACAGACGTTCCGTTCTAAGCCATATGATGACAAGATATTTTATTCTGTTTCAGAAGCAGCAGAAATATTGTTTGGTAGTGCAAGCAAAGCTAGGTTTGTGCGTAACTCAATAGCTAAAGGTCAGATCAAAGCCCAAAAATTCAATGAGCGTTACTATGTTCGCATAGACGAATTGATTAAAAAGGGTGGTGATCACGCTCAGATGAGCAAGGCAATCAATGGCAAAGAAGAAACAAACTAGCCATTACAGCAGAGAAATAAGCGTGGTGCATTGTGACGATTGTGGCAATGCCCACGACTTGCTTGTAGGCCAATGGATAATTAACGGTGAGGGAAGGTTATTGTGTCATGGCGCAGGAAAAAGTTGTGCAACTCAGCGTTACCAACGAGAGGCAACGCCAAGAGGCTAGAGAAATAGCCTATGATTATTATATCCACCTGATAAACAATGGCTGGGGATTGTTCCGTATACTTGAAGAACACGGCTACGAAAGCCATCAGCCCAAACACATACCATCAATAGAAAAAGAGAAAAGTGGCTGGTTAACTGAGCCTTATGTCATTGATTGTTTGGCGCAGTATATCCTAGATGGATACGACTTCTTGCTCTAGCAATCCCACTTACGCAAAGCTTTATTAATACGGCTATTAGGATCACGCGCTGTCTTTTTGCTAGTCAGCTTCTTCTTCATGCCCTTCATTCTAGCGCAGAAACTCTTACGCCTTGCGGCAGCTTTGGGTGATTTCTTGGCTTGCTTCCTAGATACAGGGGCTTTTAGGTTCATTCCCTGACGCTTGGCAGATGCCCTGCCCTTGGCGTTCAACCCGCCTTTAGGGTTCTTCCCCGCCTTGCGCTGCCATGCCGGTGACTTAGCCATCTTCTTTTAACCCATGAACATAACCGTTGTGCTTGTTGTATGTCAGCGTTTCGCCGCGTCCATTCTCAACATAGCTACAGTGAACCCATCCGCTATTCCCGCCAGTATAACACTCAAGGATTAGCTGATCGAATGGTAAGTTCGCTTCAATCCATCTGGCTAGTTCGTAGTTATCTACACCAGCCACCTCAAAATCTGCCGCCTGTCCTTTAGCGTGCTGGCTATTGATTGTGCTGCCAATAGCTAGGCATAGTTCTGGTGATCTAAACCCAGACGATACAATAAATGATCCAAACTCATCGCGGATTGGCTGTAAAATATTCTCACAAAGCATAGCCATAGCGTGTACTTGAACATCATCAGGCGTGTTTGGTATGCCTTTACGTTCAGCAGTTTGGCTCTTAATCATTTCAGCTAGGCTAAAGTTTTTTGATAGCTGCACTATTTTTTCTTCTTTGCTGTCTTTGCTGTCTTTGCTGATTGCTTAAATGCTTTTGATGTAGGCGCACCCTTGCTTCCAGGCTTACGCATCTTCTCACCAGAGCCAGCAGCAATACGCTTACGCTTGGCGTGGATGTTTGAATAAAGACCTTTTTTTGGCATTACTTTTTCCTTACATACTTGCTAACCGCACGATTACCAAACCAGAATGACATAATCGCAGCAAACAAACCTTGCGTGTCACCACTCCATAATAGTTCTACAGCAGCCTTCCAATCGCCACCACTCTCAAGAACCTTGATAACTATAACAGCTTCTACAGCGCAAAACAAAAGAAAGAAGGCATAAGTTATGACAGGACGTACAGAACCGCGCAGACCATTAACAAAACTTCCCGCATCAATACTTCTGTCATGCTCATAAATTCCTTTGGTTTCTGCAATATCAGCTTGTTTGTCTAACTCTTGAAGCTTTAAAGCAGAGCGTTTCTCCATCAACTCCGCTTCCATCTTCATAGTCTCAAGCTTTTGCTTGTGTTCCTGACCCGCCTTGAAGAAATTAAGGACTTCCGGCAAGAAGCTGGTTCCAAATCCTAGTAAACTTCCTAGCAAACTCATCATGTGCTTAATTTCCCTTTCGGCAAAGCCTGACATTTCCATGATATTGGCTTGTAGCCTCTCATGTGTACATGAACGCTTCTTGCCATTTCCATAGCCCTAGCCTCGCACCTTTCATAAGACCTATACGGCCCTCTTTGATCCTCTAGCTGCAAACATTCTGTCGGCTGAAAAATCATACAAGTAAGAACAAGGGCTTGAAACATATTACTCCATTACTTTTTGCTCATCCAGACTGACGTACCCATGTATGCACCAACGATACCAGCACCAGCCAAATAAAATAAATTGCTAATGTCACCCAGCGCATTAACCCGATCAAGATCAACAAAAAACATAGCTACAGTAAACGCACCCATAGATAATAATGTAGCTGTAGCCATGCGCCTCTGGGCAAGCAGCTTACGAAGCTCTGCTTCTTCTTGTTTTATTTCTTTTGCATGGGATAATTCATCATCAGTAATTACTCCATCACCATCGAGATCGTACTGAGAATAAGTTGTATCTTTCTGAAATTTTTTTGTCATACAACAAACGCCCTTGCTACACTAACCATTAGAAAAACAAACAACGCAAATGCCACAGCAATAATCACACCAATTAAAAGAAACTGTTTAACACCTTCTTCAAACTCTCTGTCAGCCTGTATCTTCTTACGTTTAGCTGCGGCCTCTGCTTCTCGCTGTTCTTGGATACGCTTTGCTCTTTCTGCTATAATACCAGCCCATGTTCCATGCCCAAAGCGGAAGTCCACAAGTCGAGCCACCTCAGCAAGATTTTCTGCTGCAATTTTAGCATCAATGATTTCTTTAGCTACAGTATCAACACCAAACTGATCGCCCAAACCAGTGCCAGACTTCTTGGCTCTAGCTTGCTGCACCTGTTTTTCACCAGTAAACAGATCATCTATCTGATTTGCAATCTGCCCTATGTCTTGAACAGTGCTAATGTTTTCTTTAATAAATTTTACGGATTGTTGCACAAGTGCAATACCTGTCAGCACCTCTGCAATTACCATGTCATACTCGCAGGATCACGCTCAATAGCAATAAGATCATAGTACCAGCAGTACCGATCATAATGTGTTCAATGCGTTTAATACGCAAAATTGTTTCTTTCCAGCGTTCAGCGCATACAGCTTCATGTGTGTCTATCTGGTTTTGTACAGATGTGGCAGTTGGTTTGCTCATTAGATTTCATCAGGCCAATCGTTAATGGGTGCGTTGCCAGTTGGATTGCCATCGCTATCCACAGGCGTATTATACAAAGCTATAAACGCAGCAAGGTCAGCCGCATTAGTAATCGCTGTTTCGATTGTGCCGCTGGCTGTACGAGCCGCAGCCCTATAATTTGTTACCGCAGTGGTTAGCGTCTTGGTGCTATCTTCTTGCAGCCGAATAACCATCCAGTCTGTCGAGGCTAACTTGTCAGCCGCTTGCCGCTTAACCAAAGCAATCGCATTTGACTTCAGACCAAGCGTGACTATCTGGTTGCCATTCTCATCAAGCAATGCGTTGCCATCTTCATCAACTTCGTTTACATCATCCAGTGACCTTGGGATTAACGTGCCATCAGCCTGTCTACCCCAATAGAACCTGTTGTCATAAGGTGCGGGGTCATCTTCCCAAATTAAACCCTGTGCTGCCTTGCTTTCATCATCCCAGACTGATGCCCAGTTCTTTGGATGTGTTGCACCGTCACTATCTGTCCACGCTTTGCCAGCGCGGATAATACGACCTGAGTATTTATATGCCATCGGTTATCTCCTATCTGGCGTTGCTGTATTTTGCAGGCGTTTCTGCAAAGGCGAAGTAGAGGTATGTACCGCCGCTTGCGTTTTGTGTTGCGCCGTTATACCTTAGCTTAAAACCATTACTTAGAAAATCGAGGGCAGGATAGAGAGCCGCACCATTATTGTTTTCTGAGTTGTTTGATTCTGCTTGCAAGTAGTTAAAATTAACACCATCATTTGTGGGTTCTCTTACAGAATCAAACATATTCCACCAATTTGCGCTGTCTGTGCGTTTAATTATCAAAAACGCTGGCCGGAACCCTGTGTAGACAAACGTGCCATCTGCGCTGCCGTTGCCGGTGTAGGAACCCGCCTTGATAATGTCGCTGTTTGCGAAACAGTAGGCTATATAATCATAACCTACATAATTAACTTCGCCGTAGTAACCCACCGAAAACGTATTACTGTTAGGTAATGTTGCAGAAGTACCGCCAAATATGTTAGCTTGAGTTGCTTTTGCGTTAGTGAGACTAAGGTAAAGGTTCTCATTTGCCCCAAAATCTTTGTGCCAAACTACCCAATTTTGAGCACCGTAGCTAACAGCATCATAGGCTTTAACTATAATTAGTGACGGTGTATTTCCTAAGCCGTGACCAATTGACTGAGTGGTTGGGGCAGTGGAATTACCGTCCCATCTGACTATAGAAAACCCTGCGTCTGTATTCACCGAACCGCTTGAGGCTATTGTTGCACCATTGCTTCCTGCGCTGTTGCTAAAGGATGTGCCAGCTTTCCATAGCCAAGACACTTGTGGGTCGTTCAAATCATCAGCGTGAACAGTAAAGCCGTCACTATCAAGCGACATATTTGCAAGGGTGTTTTCCTTGTTTGTATTGTTGGACTGCAAATACTTTGTTTCACCACGCACATTATCGTGCAAGATATGCGAATAAGCTGTGTCTCTGGATTTACTCCAGCGAAAATCGGGGGCAAACCCTGCACCTGTTACAGCTTGCTGTGAACCTGTGCCTGAGTGCAACATAGTTGTGAAATGTTCCGACCCATCAATAATCGTAGGTTCAGGCAATGAGGCAGACGCTAATGCTAAAAACCCAGACGGCACAGAATACTTGAAGTCACCCACGCCGTTGGCATCTGAGTTACCGCCAGCAGTTGTTCCGCCAGCAAAGGTGCTGTCTTGACCGAAGTTATAAACAAGGATGCCGTTGTACGAAGAAGAAGTAGGTGCATAGTAACCTGACAGCCCAGAAAACATTGTTCCTTGACTAACATTGTTTACATACAGCGTAAGCGTTCCAGCATCCATATCTAAAGCAAAAGCATATACGTTGCCTTGCGAACTGGTTTCTGATGAATATGCTGCCGCACCAGATGAAGAATGTTTATTGCCGTTTGCCGCATAATATTCAAAGCCAGTTGAGCTTGTAGTATTGGATGTTAGTGCCGCATCGTTATCTCTAATCCCAATCTTCCAAAAGCCACCAGTTCCAAGCTGATAAACTTCCCAGTACCACTTGCCCGAATTTACAAACATTGTTGCTCTGGCTTGATTTATCCAAGAATTAGTCATTAGACCTATTTCCAGATTACCTTCAGAAATAGTTGCAGAGGAATACTTGTCAAGGGTATTCAATGTAACCCAATTATTCGTAGGACTATCCGGCACATAATCGTGCGCTGAAATATTATTGGCAGTCCAGTTGTTGCCGTTGCCACTGCTGTCGTTGGTATTGCTGTTGAACTCAAGATGGAAACCGTTGGTTCCATAAGACCCAGAGTAGGACTTTGGAATCCACGTTCCGTCCTTTTCCTCACCAAAGCTGGTAGGGTCTAAGGCTTGACCGTCAATAAAGTGGATATTGGATAGGTAGCCGTCCAGGTGTGAACTAATGCGTGGAAACTCTCCAATATAATGCTGTGCTGCTGAATTTATTCTAAAGTCAAAATTCTGACTTGGCATTGTACTAGAGTCAAATGCTGTTATTTGTGTACCATTTACATAATATCTTAAACGACTGTCTGAAGCAGTTGAACTAGATTGTGACTGCGTTGTATCAGCTACAAGAACAATGTGATACCAGCTAGACACATCTCTAAAAACTTGAGTTGAAGTAAAATCTGAACCGGAAGAATATCTGAAGTACAATTTATGGGTAGTGGTAAACCCAAAGAAATCTTCACTTCCATCACCAGTTCCAACCGCAAGAAATCCTTCGTAACTGGTTAAGTTAGCTCTCTTAACCCAAAAGCTATAAGTCCAAGTCTTGCGGTTGCCAGCAGAAGACGGTGTGCGTGTTAGAACTGCGCTGCTTCCATCCTCAAAACGCAAGCTGTCGTTGATTTGGGTAGGGTAGAAACTATCCACCCCACCACCAAACCAATAAGGGCTATTTGTTAAAGACATTTAGCCCTCCTTTAAGCTGCGTTTACAAAGTTTAATAGTGGCTTGCCTAGCATAATGTTGCTAGTAGACCTTACAAAATACGGCACAATATCTACTGCACCCGCTGTACCAGACAGAGTAAGCGCACCACCATCAATAGTTTCATACTGGTTTTGTGGAGATACTGTTCTGCCAGCCCCGCTATGCGTAAAGATAAACACACCTGACATACCAGCTATCTCTGTTGATGGATTACCAAGTGTTATATTCCCAGTAAGCGTCCACACAAAACTGTTGTAGTTTTGAAAGTCTGGATAGTGTGTTCCTGTGCCTTGGTTTGTATCTAAGTGAACAGAACCAACTACGTTTTCATAGGCTTGAAGATAATTTTGATAAAGAATTAGACCAGTAGAACCACCTGTGACTAAATTAATTTGGTTTGTACCAAAGCCTAAATAAGTATCAGTGTCAGCATCGTGATATAACTTATCTCTAAGATAAATATCTTCAACGTCATTGATAGTATTGTTACCAAGCGTTAATGTGCCTGTCATAGTCCCGCCAGACTTAGGCAAGGCATTGTCAGCTAGTGTTCCCTGTGCCGCTGTAGCATAATCTGCACTGTCAAAGGCTTTAACTTGTGCAAGGTTAGTAACCTCACTGTCCATCAAAGCACCAGCGGCAGTTACATTTGTAGTATCTGTTACATCTGCACTAGTTTCAATGCCAGTTAGCTTTGTCTTTTCAGCATCAGTAAAGGCGTTAGTATCTGCCTCACCTTCATAAGCTGATTTGATTTCTGCGCCTGTTTGGTCAGCCGTTGCACCAGCCTCAATGCCATCAAGTTTAGTTCCGTCAGCCGAAACATCACGCCCATCAACAGTCTCAGACCCAGAGAATGTAAGGTTGCCTGTTAGCTGCCCACCAGACAAAGGCAAAAAGCCAGAACCAGCAGTTACCCCAGCTTCCCAAGTAGTTCCATTATAAACCTTCAAAGTGTCAGACGTTGTATTGAAGAACAAATCGCCTTCATCTAGGCCGGTTGTTGGGTCTGTTGCACCGCTGCGATACACTTCTGCAAAAGATGTAACGCCGGAAACATTTGCAGCAACGGTTTGAATAGCGTTAGTTGCTGTTGTTCCATCTTCAATATCAGCCAGTGTCGCAATGTCAGTAGCGCGGTCAGCAAGTGTATCCATATCCGTGACAATTGCGGCAGTACCTAAAGTATTCATATCGGCAACAGCGTCAGCCGTACCAAGCAATCCTACCTCTGTAGCAACGCCAGAAACATTGCTTAAATGCGTTGTGTTAATTCCAGCTACAGTTGTTATGTCACTGTCAATTCCAGCGACAGTTGTTACGTCACTTTCAATTCCAGCAACAGTGTTAATATTTGTTTGATTAGAAACCGTAGGTGTTAACTGTAGCCAACTTGTTGTGGCTAAGTTGTAAACCTTCATCACATCATTAGTGGTGTCAAAATATAAAGCACCGTCAGCGAGAGCTTGACCATCATTATCAAGAGATGGGTCTGATGCCTTGGCTCCAAGCATTGCATCGTCAAACAAATCTAGCGCAGCTTCGGCTGCTGTTTGTGCAGCTTCTGCGTCTGTTTTTGCAGCTTGTGCGTCTGTTTTTGCTGTTGTAGCAAGTCCAGCTTGTGTCACTGCGTTTTGAGTTTGAATAAGAGTAGCATTGTAATAATGCAGAGCAGAAAATCCTGTGTTTCCATTGCTCAAAGTGTACTGAACTTCAAAATTATTATTTACTATTTTATTTGCGTCATCTGCATCTGTAGCCGCAGCCGTTGCACTATTTGATGCGTTTGTCGCAGATGTTGTTGCAGATGCAGCATCAACAATCAAATCCCATTTTGCGCTATCAGTGTTTGTTGTAAGAGGCTCAGAGCCAGAAGATGTGTGCGCTGTGTTAGCAATAAAAATATTGTTTGTGCTTGTGTCTTTAACAATATCACGCGCAACAAATGCTGTTCCTGATGACCAATTCCCTTTGAAAACACCTAACTCTTGAGCAACATTAATTTCACCGTCGCCATCAAATGCTAGAATTTTATTAGCACGATCCGCCGCACCAACAGTAAATTCTGTTGAAGTCATAGTATTTGTGCGAGACAGTTTAATTGAACGGTCAACTTCTTCTTGAAGCTGCTGAGAAATAAA
>ENA-UOXV01003506-UOXV01003506.1-marine-metagenome-genome-assembly--contig:-NODE-3506-length-18948-cov-7.197639_pt1 | contig 18948 bp, 17 predicted proteins | sample MGYA00238165_ERZ766961 | MGnify/ENA primary metagenome ERZ766961 (study PRJEB28924, sample SAMN03173240) | marine metagenome | biome: Marine; feature: Water; material: Subsurface seawater | place: North...
TTCATTTTTTTTTGTTGCCATTCCTTTCAATTTTAAATTAACGATCATTCTATAAAATAAATCATAATCTGAAGAATATTTATATTTAGTATTATAATATCCAACCCTTTTTTGAACATTGGATTTAATAAAAAAACCAACCGAGTGAGAAGTGTAAAATCCGAACGTCCAATAAATTCTATTTGGATAATAACCATGTTGTAAAGTGTATTTGTCAACACTGCCAAATAAAAAATCTATTTTTTCAAACTCTTCAAAATACTTTTTTACAATAGATAATGCGTTATTATAAAAAAAATCATCTGAATTTAAAATACCTATTATATCTCCATTTGCTTTATCAATTCCTTTATTCATTGCATCATAAATACCGTTATCCTTTTCAGAAATAAAATGATTAATGTTTTTTCGATATTTATTTATAATTTCAACTGTACCATCAGTAGATCCACCATCGATAACAATATGCTCATAATTTTTATAATTTTGGTTCATCAAACTTTGAATATTTTTTTCAATAGTCTCTTTACTATTTTTAACTACTGTAATAATTGATATTTTTGGATTTTTCATTAAAGCTGTCTTACTGTAAAAATAATATATAATTAATATAATAAAAAAAATTTATTTCTATGAAAATTTATTATTGGTGCCCATATCTCACTAATATAGCAACCATAAATTCTGTGATAAGGTCCGCAAAATCTCTTATTAAATATAATAACTCTAAAATCGTAAAAGAAGTGAGTATCTTAAATAGTAGTGGTGAGTGGGATTTTTTAAAAAGAAATTTTTTTGGTATTAAAATTCAAAATCTTTATCCTTTTAGTTTTCACAAATTTCTACTTAAGGAAGGTTTAATTCAAAGTAGATTATCTTTTTTGATTATTTTTTTATTCAATTTTTTTCCTCTTATATTGAAAATCAAAAGAAAAACCCCAGAATATTTAATCGTTCATTTGTTAACAATATTACCAATTATTTTAAGCCCAATATTATCTCGACATACAAAAATTATTTTGAGAATATCTGGCCTTCCAAATCTGACCTTTTTAAGAAAAATAGTTTGGAAAATTTTTTCTAGATATATTTACAAAGTGACAGCTCCAACAAAAACAACATTAAAATTGTTGCAAAACTCAAAAATTTTTTCAAAAAATAAAATTAGTTTGTTACGAGACCCAGCTATTGATGAAAATGAGATTAATGAAAATAAAAAAATTCAGATAGATAAAAGATTCAAAAATAAAAGATTTCTTTTATCAATCGGTAGATTAACGGGTCAAAAAAATTTTTCTTTTCTCATCAATATGTTTATAAAATTTAAAAAAGAGATAAATGTTGATCATCTTATAATCTTAGGAGATGGAGAGCAGAAAAAAAAATTGCAAAAAATAATTAATCAATCAAATTTTAAAAAAAATATTTATCTATTGGGTTTTAAAAAAAATGTTTTTAATTATATTAATAATTGTCATTCTTTAGTATCTACTGCTGAATATGAGGATCCAGGTTTTACTTTACTAGAGGCCGCTTATTTAAAAAAAAAGATTATAACCTCATTGGTAAAAAATGGACCTTTGGAGATGAAAAAAAATGGAGACTTGTGTTATTTTTTTAATTTTAATGACTCAAAAGATTTTTTAAGAGCAGTGGAAAAATCCAAAAAAAAAGATGCATATAAAATAAATAGAGCTTACTCATATTCAAAAAAATTTATGATGTTGCCACATTATAAAAATTTAAAAAAAATTTTAATCTAGTCTTTTTATTGTTTTTTTAAACAAATCTGTATTTTTTTTAATTGAAAATCTATATAAATTTTCTCTACAATTAGTTGCTTTGGAAAAGAAAATTTTTGGATCTTTGTAAAATTGCATTATTAATTTTGATAACTCTTTATGGTCCCCTACTTTAAAAATAGATCCTGCATTACCATTTTTAAAGATCTCATTAGAACCTGTTTTAAAATCTGATGAGATAATTGGCATACCATAACTAGCAGCTTCAACTACCGTTGTTGGCAAACCCTCAAAAACAGATGTGCAAACATAAAGATCATTATTCTTATAGAATTTATCTAATTTGTTTTCTTTTGTTAAAATTTTCGCATTAATTTTGTTTACTTTGATGAATTCTTTTATACTTTTCAAATTTTTACCATATCCCACTAAAGTTAAGTTTATTTGATCTTTTAAGTTAGTGTGATTAATTGCTTTCAGTAAAGTAAAATGATCTTTTTGACTCTCAAATCTTGCAATGTTTAATATCCGAATTTTTTGTTTTTTTTTGTAAGCTCTTTTTATTTTAATAGATTTTTTGTAACAGGGATTATAAATTGTAATTACTTCTTTATTTACATATTTGCTAAGATCTTTTGACAACTCTTTAGAACATGAAGCAATTATATCAGCATATTTATATAAAAATTTAACAAATATTTTTAAAATTTTATTTTTGATTAATTCTTTATAACTATTATAATAATTAAAGTAACTTACTGGAAGTACTTCGTATATAAAAAGTTTCTCTTTTAATATCAATTTTATAAAAATTACAGACCAAACATTTACAAAATACTGTGTAGAAAAAAAATATTTATTCTCATGAGTATCTTTTTTAACAATATTATAAATCTTAAAAAAAGCTTTAAATGTAGAAGAGGAATTGATTACTGTGTTTTTAATATTTTGTTTATTAAATTTTTCAGTTTTTTTGAGTGATAAATATTCAATTTCATAATTAAGATCTAAAGAAAGAAAAAATCTTTTCAATGTAGTGTCTACACCTCCTAAGCTAGGGTATGGATTAAATAAATAAATTTTAATTTTTTTTTTCACTAATTTTTATTTTTCAGCAACTATTAATATGCAGATAGGATAAAATTTGTTAATTCTATTTTTATGGAAAAGAGACAAAAAAATATCCAATAAATAACAAATTGTTATTAAAGGATAACAAATTAATGGGATTTTATTCAAATAATCAAATATCATTGAATAAGAGACCATAAAAGGGCCTGTTCCTAAAGATAATTTTTTTTTAATTTTAAATTTTTTAGATTTCAAGATTTTTTCAAAATAATCTGAGGTATATCTTTTATAGTCTCTTGGTGCTTCATGATATCTATATAAAAAAGGTGTTGAAATATACAATTTACCTTTTTTTTTTAATAATCTTTTTAATTGATCTAAGGCTTTTGAGTCATTGTGAATGTGCTCTAATACATTAAATGCAAGAATATTCTTAAATCTTTTTTTTATCTTATTTTTGTTTTCCAAGTTAATTTGAAAGTAATTATCTTTCTTTAAATTAAATAAATTACTAAAATAAATTTTTATTTTATTTTTTTTATAATATTTGATTAAACTTTCTCTATAACTATTTGATCCAAACTCTATAATTTCATTGTGAATATTTTGTTTTTTTAATTCTGTAATTTGGTAAATTTTACAAATACTAAATCCATAAGAAGTATAATAAATTAGTTTTGTTAAAAATTTAAGATTTTTAATAAAGTTCATTTGAAAGCATCTTTTTTATTACCTGATTAATATTTGTTTTTGATCTCCATTTTAATTCTCTATAAATCTTTTTTGGATTTGTCCCAACTTTAATTATTTCATTTGACCGCAGTGATTTATAGGAATTTATTTTTAAAAATTTTTTATCAATCTTTAATTTTTTAAAAATTTTATTAACAATATATCTTAAAGATTTAATTTTACCTGTCCCCACCACATAATCTTGAGGTGTTTTTGATGAATTAATTTTATATATCGCCTCTACATATTCTGGTGCCCAACCCCAATCTCTACTAATATTAATATTTCCAAGTTTAAGGTAATCTTTATTATGGTTATTTGCAAAATTAACTATTTTTTTTATTACAAAATGATCATTTCTCAAAGGGGACTCATGGTTAGAAAGTATTCCACTTTTTGAGTGAATTTTGTAATTTTCCCTGAAATATTTTGTGAGCCAAAAACTAAAAAATTTAGCTCTAGCATATGGACTTTGTGGAGAAAAATAATTTTTTTCATTATTGTAAATACTTTTATTTTTTCCAAAGCAATCTGTGGAGCATGAATTATAAAATTTGATATTATAAAGTTTTTTTAGTCTTAATAATTCTAATATTTCAAAAAGAATTTTGTTATTACTTTTATAAGTATCAAGAGGTTTCTTAAACGATTTTTTTACTGATGATTGCCCTGAAAAAAAATAAATTTCATTTGGTTTTATTTTTAAAATATCATTTAGTATAATCTTTGAATTTCGTTCTAAATATTTTCTTAATGTAATTTTATTGATAATTTTTAAAGTTTCTAAATTTCTCAAATTTTTTTTACTCAATGATCTTGTGTAGCCATAAACCAAATATTTTTTTCCATATAAATACTTACTTAAATAGGCTCCATCTTGACCAGACACTCCAACAATAAAAGCTTTTTTTTTTTTCATTTTATTGGTATCCAATTCGAATCCATTCTGTTGGAACTATTTCTATTTTTTTCTCATCGACTAGCCCACTCCATTTCTCTGGAGTTAAAACTAATTTATCTTTTTGCTTAGAAAGCCAACATGCCCACCAAGCAAATGAGCTATTTGGAATTATAAAATTTTTAAAAGAACTCATTAAATACAAATAATCATAAAACTTGTATCCGGCAAAATCATGCTCAACAAATTCTTTATTGGGAATAAAAGTTAGTTTTTTTTTGCACCAATCTAAATCATCGGAAAAAACAAAAACTTTTAAATCTGGACCTATCATATCGTTAATTTTTGAAATTGCATTTTTATAATAATTAATATTTACAATATTATGTTCTGGATTATTTATAAAATCTGTTCTCCTGACGTTTAAACATACACTTTTAGAAAAATTTATTTTTTTTAAAAAATCAATATTTTTTTTTTTATCTTTTATTTGATCAAAATTATACAAATTTAATATTTCTTTTCTAAAGTTTTTAAAGTATTTTTCAGTTTGCCATAACCCATCTAAATATATATTTTTAAATTTATTGTTAAAAACTCTACTATTGTAAATTCTTTCTTTTTCATAAAAATTTGATAAGTTTAAATTATCCATTACTATAGAAATACTTTTTCTTATTTTATAAATATTTGAAAATTGTAGTGTCTTTATCAAATGTAATTTTTTAGCTTTATTTTTTTTAATACCAAAAATATCTAAGTCAAAATCTCTTGATACGTTTCTTGGAGGTGGATTAATTTTATGTTCTTCCATAAGCCTAAGATCTAAATAAAGAGGAACATTTTTAATTTTTGATAAACAATGTCCTAAGGCGTATTGGAACATTTGGTTCCCAAGACCTCCTTTTAAATTTACGATAATCACTGTAAACATTTATTATCAAAAGTTGTAAATAAAACAATTGTTGATATATTTCTGTTACATTTATTTATCACCTTTATGAAAGATACCTTAGTATTTACTGCTACTTTTAATGAAAAAGATAATATTAATGATTTAGTAAATGCAATTTTTAATTCTTCAAACGAAGTAGATCTACTTATTGTTGACGATAATAGTCCAGATGGTACTTGGCAGATTTTGGACAAAATTGCTAATGCTAGAAGTAATTTTTTTTTTATTAAAAGAGAAAAAAAGCTAGGTTTGAACACTGCGCATCAAATAGCTTATGAATATGCTATAAAAAATAATTATAATAACTTAATTACCCTAGATGCAGATTTTTCTCATGATCCTAAAGAGATTCCAAAGATAATTAAATTATTAAACGAACATGACTTTGTTATTGGGTCAAGATATGCAGAAGGTGGAAAGAATACACAACCACTTCACAGATTTTTAATAAGTTATTTTGGAAATAAAATTATTAAAAAAGTTTTAAATATTCAAATGACTGAATTTACAACATCTTATAGAGGTTTTAATTTAAAAAAACTAAATAACTTCAGCTTAAAAAATATTAAGGGTAATGGTTATAGTTTTTTTATGGAAACTGTGGTAGTCATATATCGTTTAGGATTTAATTGTATAGAATTTCCCATTGTGTTTAATGATAGAAAATTTGGAAAATCCAAAATACCTAAAATTGAAATTTTAAGAACACTAAAAAACTTAATATTTTTAATTTTTAAAAAATAAATTTTTATATGTTATTTAAAAAAAAATATAATTATTTTCTAATTTTAATATTTATTTCATCCTTATTTTCAATCATGAATATGCAATATAACCTTGTTAATTATGATAAAAATATAATTTTAGAAGATAATAAAACAATTCACCGCATGATTAAAAATGATAATTTAAGATATTTTTCTCATGGCGATGAAATCAAAAACAAATTAAAAAATAATGTTAATTATTTTGAGACTGGAAGAAACAATTTTACAAAATATTTATATCCTAGATTAATAGCATTATATTATTTAATTTTTGACTACGATCTCTATGAAAACAATGAAAATGAGACAATAAAAATAGGAGTACATAAAAATTTTCTTTATTTTCAAATTTTACTATACTACTCCAGTATAGCTTTTTTATATTTTCAACTTAAAAACAAATTTGATTTAAAATTATTATTTTTTTCAATTTTTTTCTTATGTTTAGAGCCAACTATTTTTCAGTACCATGGTTCATTTTGGTCTGAGTCTATTTTTTTTTCTTTGCAAATCTTAATAATGGGATTAGTTCTAAATAATAAATCCTCTTCATTAAGGTTTTTTTTTATTGGAATACTATTGTCTCTTTTAGCTTTACAGCGAACAAATGGATTTTTTTACATCATTCCAATTATAATCTATTTTTTTTATGTAAAAGAATTTAATTTTTTTAAAAAAATATCTTTCCTGATACTGGGTTTTATTTTATTAATTAACTTTGTTGGTTACCATAATTACAAAAAATCTGGTGAATATCATGTAATACCCAAAGAAACCAAAGCAGTACTACATGCTTATGTAATTACGAGCATTTTAGACAAAGAAGATTTATTAAGTGAAAAAAAGAAAACTTTAGAACTTATTAAATCTAAGAATCTTGATATTGATTATGATGAACTTAAAAATATTCCTTACAGAAAATATTCATTTAAGTTTTGTCATCACCTAAATAAAGGAGATACTAATCTTAAGGAATTAGAAATATGTAAGTATTTAAACAAAAGATCAAAGACTTTAGTTTTATTAAATCCAATAAATTCTTTTAATTTTGTAATTAAAAGATCGTTAACTTTTTCATTACTAAACCCTTTTCATATTTATTCAGATCACAAATTTCTTTCAGGAAAATCTTACTACAAAAGTGACCTACATAATAAACTTTTACCATATAGGGTTGTATATAGTTTTATTATATATGTTATTTGTCTTATTGGATTAATTTACCTGTATAAAAAAAAAAATAAAAAACTTTTGTTTTATATTATCATATCCTCTCTATATTTTTTTTCTATTTTATCCTGGCATGGAAATAATAGATATTTTACACCTATATTGATCTATATTTCTTTTTTATTTAGTGGTGGTTTTTTATCAATTTTGAATTATTTTTTTAAAAAAAAATATCTTAAATCCTAATTTGTATGAAAAAATTAATAGTAATTCCTACTTATAATGAAAAAAAAAATATTAATATTTTATTAAAAAAATTAATTAAATTATACAAATCTAATTTTAAAATTTTGGTAATTGATGATAATTCACCTGATGGCACAGCATCAGAAGTTTTAAAATTTAAAAAAAAATATAAATTTATTCAACTTAAATCAAGACATAAAAAATTAGGCATAGGCTCTGCTCATAAGTATGGAATTAAATATGCTTTTAAAAATAAATTTAAAATTTTGATTACTATGGACTCTGATGGAACTCATGATCCAAAACATATTAAAAAAATTTTGTTTTTAATTAAAGATTATGATCTAATAACAACAAGTAGATTTTCTGATAAAGATTCTTTAAAGGGTTGGCCAATAGTAAGGATAATTTTAACAAATATAAGACATCTAATAATAAAGTTTTTTTTAGGTTTAAATATTGATGCATCGGGTGCTTATCGTTGTTATAATTTAAAAAGACTCAAGATTAAAGATATCTTGGCTGCAAAAGACAATGGATATTCTTTTTTTTGGGAAAGTATTTTTATACTATATAAAAAAAAATACTCTATTCATGAAATTCCTGTTAAGCTTCCCTACAGAAGTATTGGTTCATCAAAAATGAAAATTAAAGATATTTTAATTGCTCTAATATATTTATTAATTGTTTATCTAAAAAAATCAAAATACTAAATTATTTCAATATCAGGCAATGGTAAAATAATTTTTCCTCCGTTTAGCAAATAATTTTTTTCTTTTTGAATAATAAAGTTTTTAAAATGCCAAGGCAAAACAAGCATATAATCTGGATTAAATTTCTTAATTGCCTTTTCATCTGTTATCTTTATTGAAGTGCCTGGAGTAAACTTATTTTTTTTGTCTTTATTTACATCAACAATAAATTTCAAGTCTTGACTATTAAAGTTACAATATTGCAATAAAACATTTCCCTTAGTGGATGCTCCATAACCAATAATCTTTTTTTTCATATCCTTTAAATTTAAAATTAAGTCTCTTAAAAGTTTTTTATGTTTTTTAACTTTTTCGAAAAAATTTATATGTGTGACTTTTAAATTGTAATTAAAAATATCTTCTTTTTCTAAAAGCCAATTAACAATTCTAGAATATTCTTTATAATTTGATTTTTTTTTGGCAACCGTAATTGCAAAACTTCCACCATTGATATCGTTAAATTCTAAATCAATAATTTTAAATCCCACCCTGTCAAATATGTATTTGATTGATTGAAGAGAATAATACTCCAAATGTTCATGGCATATTGTATCATAAGATATATTTTTGATCATTGATGGCATGTAGCTTTGTTCTAAGTGCCAAACTCCGTCATCATCCAGACAATTATAAATGTCTTTTGCAAATTCAATCGGACTAGGCAAATCATAAAACATTGAAATTGAACTGATAATCTTTGCTTTTCTTTTTTTTAAAAATTTATTTACAACTTGTTCATTAAAAAATTCTGGGATTTTAACAATATCTTTTCTATAAAATTTACCTAATTTTTTTATTGTAGGATCTATTCCAATTAACTTATAAGAATTATTGTAATTAGATAAAGAAGTCCCATCATTACTTCCAATATCAATTACAATATCACCTTTTTTTAAATTGGAAATTTTTTTTAATTTTTGAGATTTTATCTGTAAATGTTTAACCATATGTAAATTTAATGAAGAAAGGTAACCATAATTCTCTCCATACATAACATTGACATCAAATGAGTCTTGTAATTGTAGCAATTTACATTTTTTACATAAAACCATAGATAAATTTCCCTTTGGTATTTTTTCATTTTTAGTGCTAGGAAAAATTCCAGTAAAATATTGAGATCCCAATGAATACAAATACTCAAGAGAATTGTTTTGACATGACCTACAATTTTTTATTTTCATTTAAACCATAATAGTTTAATTGATGCTTAATTAAAATGAAAAAAATAGTTATAACTGGTATCAATGGTCAAGATGGAATAATCTTATCTCGTATATTATTAAAAAAAAAATTTCAAGTAATTGGCCTCTCAAATAAAAAAAATATCATTCAAAAAAGATTAAAAGTTATAAACATAAAAAATAAAAAATTAGAATATATCAGAAAATTATTAAATGATATTTCACCAGATGTTATAGTACATTTCGGCTCAACTAATCCTTCTTATAATAAACCATTTAAAAGAAAGGATTATTTTGCAAATATAAAATTTACAAAATTTTTAATTCAATTTATTGCTGAAAAAAATATAAAATTTATTTACCCAGGTTCATCTGTAATTTTTAAACAAACTTTAAAAAAAATTACTGAAAATTCACCAATAAAAGTAAGTAATTATTATGCAAAATTTAGAAATGATACAATTAATTATTTACTTAAAGAAAAAAAAGAAAAAAAACTAAATTCTACAATTGTAATATTGTTTAATCATGACTCAAAATTTAGAAATAAAAGATTTTTACTTCCAAGGCTTATAAATTCTATTAAAAGAAAAAAAGTAAAATTTTTAAAAAAAATTTATCAACAAAATATTAATGGTGATTTTTCTCATGCTGAAGATATCTGTAATGCTATTTATCTTCTAATTAAAAAAAACCTAAATCCTGATAAAATTATTTTAAGTTCTGGTCAAAGAACATATATAAACGATACTATAGATTATTTTATGCCAGAATTTAAATACAAAAACTTAAAGGCAAAATTAAGTACTTCAAAGGGATTAATCGGTAATAATATAAAATCGTTAAAAATTTTAAAATGGAAAATTAAAAAAAAACACTTAGATGCAGCTATTGAGATTTATAATTCTTAAAAAAAATTCAAACTTTATTTAAGTTCTTAAAATATACATTGACTGTTCATTTTTTGAACTATATACACTTTTAACACTTTGAAATTAGAATGAACTCAATCACTAAAAAAGTTTTATTTATATTGACAGATAGTGATAGGCTCAAAGTTTTATTTCTATTAATTATATCTTTTTTGAGAACAATTTTAGATCTTTTAAGTGTGGGATTAATAGTTCCATTTTTAATTTTTCTTTTTGATGAAGATAAAAAGGTTTTGATTTTAGAATATTTTCCATATCTAAAACAATACTCCCAAAATGAATTGATTGTTCTTTCCATTATAGTTTTATTAATTATTTACCTTTTTAAAACTTTAATTGTAATTTTAGTAAATTTTTTAAATGAAAGAGTTGCTCAAAACTTAAGAGTTGAGATAAGCAGAAAATTGCTATTAAAATATTTAAATAATAATTTTTTATTTTTTATTGAAAACAATTCCTCTAAATTACTAAGAAATATTTCTTCTGAAACAATGATGTTTACTCACGGAATAGTAGTAAACTTTATAAATTTTTTTACCAACTCAATTTTTTTTATTGGAATTTGTACCGGTTTGATTATTTATGACATCAACTCAATTTATGTAATGGGTGTCTTACTATTAATTTCATCTATTATAATTTTTGCCTATAACAAAAAATTTTATGAATGGGGAATTATTAGAAGTATAGAGTCTGAAAATTTTATTAGAGAATTAAATGAAGTATTTGGAAGTATAAAAGAAGTAATTCTATACAATAAAGCTAATTATTATCTAGAGGAAACATTGGCACCCCTTCGTAAGTTTGCAAGATCTACAATTTACAAAGATTCTTTTTCACATACAACTGCACCAATCATCGAATTCATAGGTGTTTCAATTTTCTTCTTATTTCTAATTTTCTTAATTTTATTTGTAAAAATGGAAATAAATAGTGTTTTTGTACTAGTGGGTTTTTTAGCATTTGCATCTATTAAAATTTTACCTAACTTGGTTGCTTTAATTAAAAGTATTCAAAGCTTTAAATACAATATACCTGCTGTTGAAAATATTTATAAAGATTTTACTTCAAGAAAAAATCGTAAAAGTAATAAAATGTTAAATGATATCAAAAATATAAAATTTTCTAATGTAAGTTTTAAATATCCTGCAACCAAAAAACCTGTTTTAAAAAATGTAAATTTAAACATTAATAAAGGTGATAAAGTTGCAATAATTGGTGAAACCGGCAGTGGTAAAAGTACTTTATTAAATTTGTTATCTGGTCTACTTCTTCCATCTAAAGGAAATGTTTACTCTAATAAGTACAATCTAAAAAACTACCAATTAAATATTGGGTACGTCTCACAATTTGTTTATATGTCTGACAAAAGTATAATTAAAAATGTTTCATTAAGTAAAGAATTAAATCAAAAAAATAAGAAAAGAATTAATGAAATATTAAAAAATTTATCTTTAGGTAAGCTCACAAATATTAAGAAAAACAAAAATACTGGTGAAAGAGGAGCAAAAATTTCTGGAGGCCAAATTCAAAGAATTGGAATAGCGAGAGCAATTTATAGAAACCCATCTATTTTAGTTTTAGATGAGGCTACTAATTCATTAGATGCAGGTGTAGAAGAAAAAGTATTAAAATATGTATTCTCTAATTTTAAAAATAAGATAATTATTTTATGCACTCACAAACAAAAATTAATCAAATATTGTAATAAAATTATAGAAGTTAAGAATAATAGTGTAAAAATAAAAAGATCTTAAGTTTAAATCTCAATTATAAAATTCCTGTTCTAATATACTTGCAATTTTTTGATTTGGACTAATATTTCCATCTGCCAAAAGTTTTTTATTGATATAAGTAGAGTAATTTTTTATAGACTCTTTTAATTTATTATCTAATTGGGTTTTGTCCAATTTATTGACAGTATCTATATCGAATGAAACTAGGCCAAGTTGTTGGACATATTGTCTTCCAATGTTAGACATATAATTACCTAGATAGCTTGATCTAATATTTATTATACTTTTCTTTAGCAAAACAGCGTTCAGGATCGCACTTGATAGAGTAAATATTACAATTTTAGATTTATAAATTTCTTTGTCTGTTGAATTTTTTGATATCTCAAAGGTTTTATAAAAGGGGTGATCAGATTCATTTTTTGGGTGCTTGCAAATTTTCACAGGCATCTGGTAAAGTTTAGAAATTTCCAATAAAAAAACTTTTAGATTGTCGTAAAAAAAATTTTGTTTATTTTTGTTTAATTTACCTTCTCTGTAAATTTTGTCTAAATGATCAAAATGGGTATCAACATATACTATATTTTTATTTTCTTCCTTAATTTCATTCTTAATTAAATTAATGCTATCAAAATAATTACTATTTACTATTTCTACTTTTTTATAATAAGAAATATTAAAAGGAAAAATTTTTTCAAGCTTTCTGCTTCTTGAATTTTCAATATAACTTTTAATTTCAAGATTAGACTCAAAAAGTAAGTAAATTTTTGGAAAAACGTTAATAATGGTTAAAAATCTAAATAAATAGTAAAAACCTTTATTGAAATAATGTTTATAAGCAGAAAAGATATATTTAAAGTTAAAATCAATTGTCATTTTATTTCCAATTTGACTTAAATTCATAATCATAAATAGTTTTATGTTTTTTCTATTAATCAAATAATGAATCAAAAAATAACTAGGATCTTTACCCAAAAAAACTAAGGCTAAAATTTTTTTATCCAAAATAAATTCTTTAAACTTTTTAGAATTATTAAAATTTACAATAAAAGTTTTATCATTGATCTGATAATCAGAAAAAAATTTTTTTTTTGTAAAAAGTTTCAAATTGAATAGGTTCAAAAAATAAATATTTTCAAATTTTTTTGAAAGTTGACTTAATAAAATTTTATTAAATTTATATATTCTATCTATATTTTCCTCAGCAACTATAAAGTAAATATCTTTTTTTTGCTTCAATTAAATCCTCTTAAATATTGTTTTGGAATAATATTATTATTTTTAATTTGGGAAACTTTTTCGAAAATCCATCTTGGATTTTTTAGAAAAGGTCTTCCAATAAAAACGAAATCGAAACTTTTATTTTTTATACCTTTTTTTATAAAGTTTAAATCATCAAGCATACCTGTTGTGCTGACTTTTAATTTTAGTTTTTTTTTAATTTTCTTTGATATTCCTGCTCTAAAACCTTTTTTAAACTTCATTTTAGTTTTGGGAATTATTCCACCGCTTGATACACAAATATAATCGAAACCAATTTTTTCTAATTCTTTAGCTAAATAAATAGCATCTATTTCTTTTATACCGTTCTTAAGATGATCTGAACCTGTTATTCTTGCACCTAAACATTTTATTTTGGGCCAACGTTTTCTAACTATTTTAGATATCTCAACTAATAATCTACATCTATTCTCTAAAGTTCCACCATATCTATCATTTCTTAGGTTAGTAATTGGTGACATAAACTCATGCAGTAAATAACCGTGTGCCATGTGGATTTCTAAACAGTCAAACCCCGCTTGATTTGCGGCAATTGTAGATTTATCATAATTAATTTTTATTCTTTTAATATCTCTATCGTTTATTTGCTTTGGGATAGGCCAACCTTTTGATCTTCGTATCGCAGAAGGTGCTAAAGTTTTCCATGAATTATTTTTCAAAGGTCTACCCTTTTTTATCCAAGGAAAATTTGCTGATCCTTTTCTTCCTGAATGAGAGATTTGTAAGCCAATAGGGATTTTATTATTCAATTTCTTTAAATATTTAATTAGTTTCTTTATTTCGTTGATTTGTTTTTTCTTAGAAATAGACAAATCTCCATGAGTAATCTTTCCTTCATTATTTATAGCCGTAGATTCAAGCATTAACCCTCCTGCTCCAGAATTTACGAGTGAGGATAGATGGTGATAATGCCATAACGTTGGTGATCCATCTCGAGCTGAATATTGACACATAGAAGAAACAATAATTCTATTTAAGAAACTCACTTTATTTATTTTAAATTCATTAAAAATCATATTTACAGACTACAAATTCATTATGTGGATGAAAAATTGCACGAGGATATGACCAATATGTCTCTAAAAAATTTTTACCTAATGCTCTACCAAGTTTTGGTAAATGAGGCACATTATCGCTGTCAATCATTGATTTCATATCTGTAGCTATTCTTAACCATTCACCTTTTTTTTGATTTTTATAAAAAAGACGAACACGTAAAGCTATATCAACTGGAACAAGTTCATAATTCATTTTTTTAATTTTTTTATAAACTTCTTTTAAAGTTGTAGGTTTTGTAAGACCTAAATATTTCAAGTTTAAACGAAATAATATTACTTTTTTTTTAGTAATTTTAATTTTATTTTTTTTATTTTTAGCAATATCTAATATCCATGGGCTTAGTATTACTTTTTTTTTTTTTAATTCTTGAATGCATTGGGCTATATTTTTAATATGTGATTTACGAATGACTTTCCAAGGTTTTTTCATAAATTTTTACTTCCCAGCAGTCCATCCACCATCTGATAAAATTGAGGAACCAGTTATACTTGCTGATTTATCAGTTGTTAAAAAAAATACGATATCTGCTATTTGTTTAGTTGTTGAAAATTTTTTTAAAGGTATCTTTTTTTTTATTAAATTAAGCCTTTTTTTAGTTTTAATTCTTTCTTCTTGATTAACTATAGTTTTGGTAGGAGCAACAGTAACAGATCTAATATCGTATTTACCAAGATCCATTGCCATAGCTTTGTTAAGTCCTTCTAACCCAAATTTTGACATACAGTAAATACTTCTATTGTATGCACCTATGTGACCCAATTGAGATGACAAATGGATTATTGATCCTTTAATTTTATTTTTAATCATTTTTTTTGCAAAAATTTGACTGAGTAAAAAAGGAGCTTTTAAATTTACATCAATTAAATCTATTAACTCACGATTACTAACCTTGATAAAATGCTTGGTATTTGCTAATGCAGCATTATTAATTAGATTATTCACTTTTTTTATCTTTAAACTTAAAGAATTTATAAATTTAATATTCTTTAGGTCTCCAACAAAAATTTTAAAATTAACCCTTTTCTTTTTTAAAACTTTGGTAAGTTCAAACTTTTGTTTTTTTTTTAGAACTAATAGAATTAGATCATGTTTTTCATCAGCAAATCTAAGGGTAATTTCTTTACCTATTCCTCTGCCTGCGCCCGTTATTAAAGTAATTTGTCTCATGTTTTTATCATTTATAAATTTGTGCCCAGGAATTTGCATGTTTTTTTCCTAATATGGTTCCTTCTGCATTGCATGAAGTACATGGACTATTTATTCTTTTTCCATTTATTAAATTTTTTCGATATTTGTTCATAATTTTACCATCCCAAATATCAAAAATATGTTCTTGCATCATATTTCCCATGGTCACTCTTCTTTGCCAGTCCTGCGGACATAAAAATACATCCCCATTCCAATCAATCAAAAATTGATACGAGGGATAAAAACACTTTGTAAAAGTTCCTACTTTCTCTTGTTCACCAATATTTATTGTACCAGTTCTATTTGTTAGTTTAAGCCCATAATCTTTTGATGAATCATACCATCTATCTCTTAAGATAACGAAGTCCTTAGGCACCTTTGCTTTTTCAATCATTTTATTAAATTTTTCAATTTGATGCTCACCATCATACATACTAATTAGCAATTTATTAACATTATTAGCATAGAGATTTTTAATTATTTTTGGACTTAAAGTATCTCCGTTTGTAACAATTTCTACAAAAGAAACTTCAGATAATTTTTTACAAATAATATTTACCTCCTTGTGCAACATTGGCTCTCCATAACCACATAAAACAACCGATCCTTTATATTTCATCTCTGTTAATTCATTGCATAACTTATCTATTAGAGATAACTGCATTCTTTGATAAGTGTCTGGTGCAATTTTTGGATCAACTTTCGGACAAAATGAACATTTTCTATTACATACATCAATTATACTTAATTCAATCCAACTAGGTATTGGTTTACCATTATATTTAGACAAAACATCATTTACAATCACAGTTCTTCTTTTTATATTAACTTCAATTGTCTTAAAAATAGGTTTAGTTCTTGTTTTATTCTCTTCGACCTCTATCTTTTTTTCTACATCAAAATTTTTACTATTATGACCAATAAGAGAATTTTTATTTATTGGAATTTTTTTCTCGATACTTAAGCTATCATATTCTTTCATCATTCTTTTCATGAAATTAATAGCTAGTTTTGCTTTAACTGATATTCCTTGAGGGGTTAAAATATAAATATAATTAATTTTTTTTTTATTTTTTTTAAAGTTTTTAATTTTAATTAAACCTTTTTTTTGTAGTGCTTTTAAACAATAATTTAATTTGCCGAGACTATATCCAAGTTCCCTTGAAAGTTCTCTTTGAGACGAATTTGGGTTCTTTGCAATTCTTCTTAAAATTTCAAAATCTTGTTTGTTATTTTTTGAATCATTCATAATTTATACATACCGTTCATTAAATGAACGGTAAAGAAATATTTTTTTAAATTTTAGATGCAATATTATTAAATAACCCTCTTATTAGCTTAGAAAGTAAATTTTTACGAGATTATTTAACAAAAAAAACAACAAATTATATTCAAAATCTTGGCTTAATTTCTATTAAAAATTATTAAAAACCAAATGGAAATAATCACGGATATAAAAATAATCAAAGCTTTAGAAAAAACTAAATAATTTTTTTATTCAATTTTATTTCTTCAATACCTTCTTGTAACGAATTTGTTATATCTTTTGTAATTTTATCACTTGAAATTAAATATCTTTCATTCGTTTTCATTAATTTAAGATATAATCTTTTATCTTTTTTTAATTTCTTAATTACAATATTATACCAAAATTTTTTTCCATATTCTGAATAAGGATGATTGAATAACTTTGTGCTAACCTCATTTAAGTCATTGGAATTTGAAAAATAAAGTTGTTTAAAATTTTTATTTAAAATTTTTTCATATTCTGATTTAGTTTTCCAGTTATTCGCCATATGAAATTTATCTGACCATATTGTTGCAAATGATGAAATACATTTAAATCCTGAATTCATTCCTTCTAAAAGAGATGTTCCGTGATGTGAAATCAATATTGTATTTTTTTTTAAACTTTTAAGAAGAATATTATTTTCAACTGGTTTGTTTAAAAAAATAATATTTTTAGAGTTATATTTATTGAACAATTTCTGAAAAATTTTTTTATCTATATTTGAGTATTCACTTATTTTTTTATTATAGAAATTAGGATGAGCTTTCACTATCACCTTATTTTTATTATTATCCAGTTTTTTTATGGTAAATTCTAACCAATCTTTCATGTTTAAAAAGCCGTCATAACCAAACCATAGTTGTCCATCAAGAAATGAATGAGTATAAATCACGTGTGATATATTTTTTAAATCTTTAAGAAATTTTTTTTTTGTTTTTACAAACTTTGTTGATTTCATCCATGGAACTAATTTAGGATTTTTAATAATTTCATTAATAAATCTATTTTTCTTATATTTAGATTTTTGATTGTATCCAATATTTTTTTGAATTTTAATGATGTCTTCTATTTCTAAATTATTAACAAATCCCTTTCTAGTATCTATATGATATAATCCTCTTGGATAGCCATTGCTAAAAATGATTTTTTTATTTATTAAAAAAACTTTAAAATACAGACCATTTAAATAGCCAATATGATCAATATAAACGAATTTGACTTTTTTAGAAAGTTGATATGCATGATCAATAATTAAGCCTCCTATTAAAAAAGATTTTATCAAATTTTTATAAAAAAAATAAATATTTCTATAGCTTGAGAGATCTCTGTAAACATGAGCCAAAACATGTCTTCCTATCAAACATCCCTTATATCTTATTTCAATTATTTTTTTTGGTCTAAAAAGGTTTAAGTTTATTAGATTAAAAAAAAAAATACAAAGAAAACTAAATGTTATTTTTTTTGGAGTATCATAAAAGATAACTTTTGTATTATATTTTTTTTTTATCTTTAATTTTATAGCCTTAATAATATAGTTATAAAAACCACTTTCTTTTCTAGTAGAAAAAAAAAACATTAAATCTCTTTAGTAAAGTAATTAATTGTATTTATAATTTTTAACAAATTTTTTTGTGATAATTCGGGATGTACTGGCAAAGAAATAGCCTCACTATAGTATTTTTCAGAATGTTCAAATTTTTTTATCTTTAATAACTTTTTAATATATGGATGATAATGTAACGGAATATAATGAATATTTGCGCCAATGCCTTTTTTATTTAAAAAAACATAAAGTTTATCCCTATTTATTTTTTTATTTAAATATTTAAATCTTGCAACAAACAGATGATTTGTTGAATTATTTATTTGTTCAACTGATGGAAAAGTAAAAAATCTAGTATCCAAGTTATTAGTATAAAATTTTGCTATTTTTTTTCTTTTCATTGCAAA
>ENA-UOXV01003507-UOXV01003507.1-marine-metagenome-genome-assembly--contig:-NODE-3507-length-18948-cov-5.282009_pt1 | contig 18948 bp, 9 predicted proteins | sample MGYA00238165_ERZ766961 | MGnify/ENA primary metagenome ERZ766961 (study PRJEB28924, sample SAMN03173240) | marine metagenome | biome: Marine; feature: Water; material: Subsurface seawater | place: North...
CCAACGACAGCGGGTTTGGGTTCACGCGCGCGCTCGAGGGGGGCGCGCACGACGCGTGGGGAGGTCAGCGCAAGGGCGCGGAGGCCACCGCCGCCGCCGCCAAAACGAACACCCGCAAGTCCATGGCGCCCGTGCCCCCGGGCAACAGGCGCATGACCATGGGTATCCAGGGCGTGCAGGGTATCGCGCACCCGGCGGACAGGCGCAAGAGCCGCGCGCCGTTTGCCATGCCGAACGCGACGCAGATGCTGGGCGAAGCGACGATGACGGTGGATTTGGACGGCAGGGGTAAGAACGTCATGGGCACCAACACCTTTGACTTTGTCTACGGCGGTAACGCGTTCGGCTCCACCCCCACGGTCACCGCCATGTTCAAGAAGGACGACAAGGATGACAAGACGAACGAGGGTGTTACAGAGAAGGAGAATGAGGGTGTGGACCTGAACCTCTCGGACTCTTTCGAGATTCCCCCCGGAGCCGCCGCCGCCGCCGCGTCCGTCAAGACCAACGGCGTCTCCGTCCGCACCTCCGACACCTGGGACAAACCGCTGACCGAGTCGGACAAGACCAACCCGGTGACCGACTCGAGCGGCGGGTTCGACACCATGGGCGACGATACCATGCGCATGCTCCTCAAGATGAAGGATGGCGAACACGGCGACGCGCCCCAGCCCCTCTCCGACGCCGCCACCGTCGCCACCGACTCGACGGTTGGGACCAAAATCTCAGCACAGCCCACCGCCACGGCGGATACCTGGGACAAGTCCGCATCCATCGTTGAACCCGAGCCGGTGACCGCGCCCGTGCAATTCCCCGTGCCCACCCCGGGTGTCGAGGTTGCCGCGACGCCCGCGGATGCTTTCTCGCTGGATGAGTCCAGCGACGGGTTCACGCCAGGCCCGGAGACGCTCGAGATGATGGCCAAGCTCAAGGCTAAGGCGCACGGTAACGCCACGGTGAACTTTGGCAGCGTGGGCAAGAACCTGTGGTCGCAGATCAAGCCCTCGCCACTGCCCCAGCTGGGCGGAGCGCTCCCAACCGCGTTTACCCCCTCACGGGTACTCAACATCGCGGGGGGCGCCACCACCGGCGGTAAGTCCGCGGCTCCCTTTGGCGCGCGCACCGCCGCCACGCCCGCGTTCGGGTCCGCGTCCAAAAACGCCCGCTTCACCCCCGGCGCATCGCAGCGCGACGCCCTTCACGGCGCCAAGACTGTCAACGATACCAGGGCGCTCGGATTCCTCGGATTACCCGCGGACTTACCCCCGATTCCCAGCGGCTTGCTCGAAAACGCCCGGCCGGTTGACTTGGAGTCGTTCCTGCACGCGTGCGAGGTGTCCTTCATGGATGCCAAGAACCTGCGGAGGAAGTCGCTGGCGATGGAGTCCCTGGCGACCGCGCCGCCGCCCAGTAACGTCACCGAGGGTCTCAAGCTGGTTTGCCTCACCGCGCCGATGATCGAGGCGCTCGACCCGCTCCACGAGCACATGTCCGAGGCGCTGTCCCAATACGCGCGGGATGTGGACAGGCTACGCGCCGACGTCGAGGCTGCGCAGCCGCCGCTCGTCCGCCTCGCCGCGTCGGAGGACCCCGGCCACGTCGACGCGCTCCAACGCGCGGGTAAGGCGCTGAAGAAGGAGTGCCAGCTCGACGCCAAGGATGAGCACACGGGGCACAGGCTTCTCACCGAGCGCGCCGTCGCCGACTCACTCGCGCACGCGCGCGCCGCGCTGGAGAGGACCGCGTCCAGCGTGGAGCACTCGCGCGAGGTTGCCAACGAGGCGCTCCTCGCCGCAGACGCGCGGGAGCTGTCGCTGCGGGAGCGAATCGCAAAGTTGAAGGATGTCGACGCGCAGCGCAGCGCCAGGCTGTCCACGCGCAGAGGCGTCCTCACCGCCCTCGCCGAGCGCAGGGCCCACATCCGCAAGCTCGAGTCCGAGCTATCAAGCGCGAACGGCACGATCGAGCGGCTCCAGCGCCGCGGCGGTGAGATTGGCGCGGAGGTTGCGAGAGCCGCGAGCCGGTTGGCGGAGGCGAGGGCGACGGAGGATGCCGAGACGGCGGCGGCGGCGAGGGACGACGGCGGCGCGTCCGCGCGCGCCGCCGCCGCCGAGCGCACGCGCGCGGCGGGCGAGGCGGCGCGGCGCCTCGGGGAGGAGCTCGCGGTGCTCAACCGCGTGGCGCCGTGGCACCTGGAGGGCCTGTCCGGCGCCGGCGGGTGCGAACTGACGCTGCGGGTGGGCCGACTTTTCCGCGTCAACGTCGACGTGGGCACCGGCGCCGGGCGGGTCACCCTCGCGGAGAGCAGCGGCGTGTCACCCCAGGGTGGATGCGCGTTCGCCGCCGCGGTCGCCGGCGCGCCGTGGGCGTGGAACGAAACCTCGATGGACGCGTGCGGCGGCGACCTATCCGCCGTGTTGCAACGCGTCACGCCGCGGCTGCGACGAGCCGAGGAAATCCTGGACGAAGCCGAGGAGTGCCGAAGCGCGTTTCCGCGAATCACGCGGGTCCGATGCACCGCCGGCGGGGACCTGGAGATGTCATTCACGGACTTTACCATGGAACGGAAGATCGACGTCGCGCTCACGATGGCATCCGGGGCCTACCCGAGGGGTGCGCTTCGCCCACGGGTGTCAGTCGCGCACGTCGGAACGGGACCGAGTCTGCCCGAGGCGCGGGTGATTGAAAACGCCATAGATCGCGTCCCCGCGGGTGCGGTCGGTCGGAGGCTGCTGGGTATCTGCAGGCTGGTGGACTGGGTCGTGGCGCGGGGTGAGGCTGGCCTGGGGGACGCCGCGCAGGCTGCGGCGGCGGCGGCGAAGCCCGCGCCGGCTCCCCCGGCTCCGATGCCTCACTTGGGTATGCAGAAGAAGGGCGGGTCGGGTGGCGGGGTGTTGCCCGCGGTTGACAACGCGGCGGCGCTCGCGGCGGCGGCGGCGGAGGTTGCCAGGCTCAACGAGGCGGCGCGTGCGGCGAGGGAGGCTGTGACCGCGGCGGAGGCGGTGGTTCAGCCCGTGATGGAGGCGTCCATCGCGTCCGCCCTCGTCGTCCCCGCTGGCGAGGAGGATACCAAGGAAAACGGTGAGGCGCCCGCCGCGCCCACCACCACACCGGCCGGGTTCGAGATGAAGGGATCCAACCCGCTGTTTGAGGATTCCATCGATGCGTCCATGGACGTTGACGCGTGAGTGCGTGCGCGACGATAACATTGTTCATAACACCTGAGACTTAGACACTTATTAGACAACCGACGACGAGAACGAGTCGACGGTGGCGACAACAAAGTTCGGCCCACCTGATCACGCGACCGTTACCGCAGCGAACTGACAAACAATTTCAAACTGTCCGGTCATTCTTGGAGCGCTCGGGGCGGTGTATCGGGCGATTGACGGGCACCATGAAGGCTCGTATGGGCGGCATGGGCCGTGCGGATCCCACGGCGAAGGATCCGTCGTCGCAGTCCATCATGACGCAAGGTCAGGGCAGGGCTTCGCGGCTGTCCGTGATACAAGCGTCCGCCGAAGTCGTCGGGAGCAATCAAGGCTTCGTCTCGCCGCCCGTGAGCCCCATGCGCGGCGGGTACAGGCGACAGGCGCAGTCCAAGCACCCGATCGGCGAGCACGACAACGTTCCCATCGCGCCCATGGACGATACCGTCAACGCGATGCGGGAGAACTCCGGCCTGACGCGCGGAAACTCGCAGCTTCCCACCGAGCTCGGAGATCCGTCCGACGCGGACCTCGCGCATTACTTCCCAACTCAGGAGCACACACGGGGCGGGAACCCCTTCAGTGGGTCCTCATCGTTCAACCATCGCCACGCGAACTCCCCGAGGGAGTCGGCACACTCTCCCTCGGGCTCTGCTGAGGACACAAGCACGCCCATGAGCATGACGGCGAAAGGGGATATGAGTCATTCCACGAGTGCGCCGGAACAATGGACAGGGGGATACGTGCACGGCGGCGTGCACCGTTCCTCTAAGCGGGTAAACGATGACGATTATGACGATTACGCGGGTCAAGGGGACACGTGGGCGAACGTACGCACCAGGGAGGGAGACGAACCGTCACCACAGACGCCGCGTATGGAGCGACAGGCGTCGGTGGATCCCCGCGACATGCTCCACCCCGTGCCCGAGTCCACGCGTAAGTCCCCGGCGGGCGATCAGTACGTCTCGGGCGCGACGACCAGCACGGCGATGGACAAGGCGTCGCAGCTTAAGCCCTTCTCGTTGATGACAGGGGATGCCGTGGACAGGCCGTCGTGGGCGAAGCAGGTGCGGGACAACGACAACCTCGACGCCAGGGACGCCGCGGCGTTGGGGCTGGAGACTCGAACCCCGTACCTGTTCAACCCGCGCGGGGACTTCATCTTCCGGTGGGACTTGTTCGTGGGGCTGTGTTTGCTGTACACCGCGATATGGACCCCGTACGAGATCGCGTTTCACCAGGACTGGGACGAGGACAGCGTCAGCGTGGACTGGGTGCGGGTTTTATCGGATCCGCTGTTTTGGGTCAACAGGGTGGTGGACGTCGCGTTCATCGCGGACATCACGGTGACGTTCTTCCTGCCGTACTACACCCCGGACAACAAGCTCGTGGCTACGCACGGTGCGATCGTGAGGAACTACCTGTACGGCTGGTTCCCCGTCGATTTCTTCGCGGTGATACCTTACGACTTGATCGCCTACGCGGTTGAGTCGAAGGAGGCTTCGAATCTCAAGTTTCTGCGTCTGGTTCGGCTTTTAAGGCTGGCCAAGCTGCTGCGGATCGTGCGCGTGGGCCGGGTGTTCCGGCGGTTCGAGGCTAACCGGGAGCTCAACTACGCGGCGCTGGCGTTGCACAAGTTTTCACTGGGTATCCTCTTTTTGGCGCACTGGATGGCGTGTCTGTTTTACCTGGTGGCCATGTCCGAGGACCGGAGGGTTAACTGGACCACGGAGTACTTCAACGTTTACGAAAAAAACGTGGAGCCCGACGGGAGCATACGACCGGTGGACAACGGCTCTTTGTACATAGCCTCGGTGTACTGGGCGGTGGCGACGCTGTCCACGCTGGGGTACGGTGACGTGGTCCCGGAGACAAACGCCGAGCGTTTATACTCTGTGGCGGCTACGTTCATGGGAGGCGCGGTGTACGCGTATTTACTTGGCAGCGTGTGTTCCGTCATCACCAACGTGGACGAGGCTAACAACACGTTCTACCGGCAGATGGACGAGCTCAACAGGTTCATGCGTGAGAAGGGTTTGACCCAGGACCTCCGGGTTAAGCTCCGCGATTACTTCCGGTTCCGGCGCAACTCACGGGCGATGGTCGAGTGGTCCAACGTGATGCATTTAATGTCAGATTCGTTGCGGCTGGACGTCGCGGAGGAGGTGTTCGGGCGGTGGGTGCACGCCATGCCCATCTTCAGGGACTGCCCGAAGCGGTTACCCGGGCTGCTATCGGCGCACCTGTCCAGCCTGGTGCTTTCCCCGCACGAGGACCTCATGGCTAACCCGATGAAACGCGATTGTCTGTTCATCGTGGAGAAAGGTCTGGTGGCGCACCGCGGGGTCATACAGGAGACCGGCGCCCTCTTAGGGGTGGAGAGGATATACAAAACCACCGCGACGGGCCTCGCGAACGCGTGCGCACCGGCCATCACGCTCAGCCACTGCGTCGTGCTGTGCCTCGAGCGGGACGCGTTGCTCCAGGTGGTGAACGAATTCCCGAGGGTGGCGAGACACATGCGGCGAATGGTGGTGAGGATCATATTCAGGGAGGCGATCATCCACTACGCCAAGGCTGTGCGGAGCAGCGTGAAGACGGCGGGTGGTGTGACGTCGATGAACCGCCTTTTGGGGGTTCACGGCGCGGGGCTCGCGTCGCTGGCGGAGTCGCACCGGCTCAAGCTCGTCAGACGGGAAAACCCGGATTATTTCAAAAAGCTGTGGAGGGGCGCGCTGGTGGTGCAGAAGCTGTTCCGCGGGAAAAGGACGCGGCAGCTCCTTCGAACGATCACGATCAAGCAACAGAGCTCCACCCCGGGCGCGCAGGAGCTCGTGGACGTCCTCGTCAACATCAACATGCACCGCCACATCGGGTCCCTCACGGCGCTGAAGATTGAACGCCGGCACCTGACGGTGATGTCGGCGCTGGAGCTGTGCCAGGTGACACGCATGCCCTTCAGAGACGCCGCGGATATCATCCTCGCGGCGAGGACCGGGAGGAGCTTCCTGACCCCGACGACTTCCATGAAGGGTGGTGAGTTTCACGAGGCTGACACCGGCTTTTACCCCAACAGAGTCGCCGAGTCGGTGGAGTCGAGGCTTGCAACGCTGGAGCGAAAGCTGGACTCGATCGCGGGCGTTACAACGGGCGTTACAACGGCGGACACACCGGCGCCGATCGAGAAGAAGAAGGCGTTCGCGTTCACGCCCAGCATCCCCGCGTCGCCGTTGACGCACAGGCCGTGGGCGTCCGAGGTGCCGCCGACGCCCGCGCCGGGTGCCGTCGCAGATCCTAGCGAGACGGCTAGGCTGGAAGATATCGCCCTCATGCCCTCGTCCGCGTCGGTGTTCGCGGCGAGGGCGCTGAGGGGGGAGAAACAGGACGTGGGGATGCTGGTGATCGAGGCGGCGGCGAAGTTCAAGGAGGGAGGGGCGCGGTACAGGGCTCGAAGCGCTCAGAAGAAGTGACTCTGTTTTAAGCGCTATATCATAATTGAACGCGACCTCTCTACTAGCTACGACTTGGTCTCCCAGTCCGGTCCGTCGAAGGCTATTCGCATGGGCGGCGCGTCACCCGTCTTTACATCACCCGGCCCAACCCCGACGGTTCTAAACGCGAGGCAGTGCACGCTTCGCATCCGCGTGTACTTTATCCGCTCGAAACCCATCGACTCGATCGATGCCCTCCACTCCTTGAGCACCGGTAACGCCTTGTGCGCGCAGTGTCCTTTGTCCGTGGAGTGCGGTGTCACGATCAGTAACACACCGCGCCCGTCATCCATCAGAACCTCCCGTGCTCGACGAACCATCTCGCCACGTTGCAAAGGCGTCGGCACGTACGACAGCACCAGCGACATGACCAGCGCGCCGGCGTAGTTCCGAGGTATCGACTTCAACTCAACCGCGCCGTCATCTTTTGTCACCGCACCGGCATGGGTCCCGTCGGCTTGGACGACGTCGTACGTGCCGATCGTGACGTTCAGAAAGTCGCAGCGGAACACGGAGGCGCGTCTCGGCGCGAGGTCCAGCGCGAGCACGTCGAACGCGTCCTCGTGCCGACGGAAGTAGTCCCAACACGAACCGACGTCCACCAGGGTCGGCTTGGAATCCGTACCGCTACACACCCTCGGGTCCGTACCACTATCACGCGACCAGCGCCGACGCAACGCCGCGCGCAGCTCCGCCTCCGCGCTCTCCGACATCCGCGTCCCGTTCTCCTCGAAATGGACGCGGCGCGCGGACCTGACCGCCGCGTCCGCCGCCCCACCGCCGAGGACAAAGAAAGTGGCGACGTCGGCGCACCATCGCAACGCGTCGCCTACCCACGCGCGGTGTCCCACCTCCTCCGCAGCCTCCGCGTACATCTCCAGCCCGCCCCCGGACACGGCTCCTCTCCACCGCGTGTCCGTGGACGATGGTTCGGGTGGTGAGTCACCGGCCGGTGAGTCATCAGTCGGCGGAACCGCCACCGCCACCGTCGCTCGGAGCGTTCGGTGGTGCGATACGATGGTGTTTCTCCTCCACTGTGCGCGCGCCGCGTGTTGCTCCGCGCGCGCCACCGCCTGCGACGCGTCGATGGTCCTCGCCACGATGAGCTCATACGCGGTGGTCCAGTCCGCGCGGAGGGCGGAGGTGAGCGAGCGCACGTCGCGGTTGAACCTCGCGGGCGCGCTCTCGGCGAGATTCCGTTTTTCCCGAGGAGTTCCGGCCCTTCCATCGGGTCCATCGCCCGCGCCTCCATCCACACCTCGCTTTCGTCGACGCTTGGCCTCGACTTCACCGTCTACGTCTCCATCCCTCGCGTCCCTCGCGCGTGTCGCGGCATCGACGGCGATCGCACGGAGCGTATCGAGCGCTTCAGTGATGCCGTCCGAAGGTGACGAAAGATTGGTCGCCGCGACGTCGGCCGGAGAGAGGGTGGACGTCGACGCCGCGCCGCCGCTGTTGTCGCCGACCCGCCCATCGGCGACCTCGCGCGCGCGCTCACCCGCCGAGTGCTCGTACGCCCGGCGCAGTTGAAGCTCCGCGTGGGCGAGGAGGCCCGGTGGGAAGGGCACGTCGCGTCCACCCGCCATGGCCCCACCGCGATTGGAGTTTTGGCACTGTCGAGACTCGACTCCGCCTCCAAAATGCTCCACCGCCGCTGTATTTCTGGCGGCGGCGGCGCGCGGAGCCACTTCGGGACGAACCGACCACACGACGAGGCGAGATGGGAAAGAGGGATAAGAGAAAGAAAGGGGAGCTTCCCCTCGCGGCTCCGGGGGACTCGGATGACGAGCTCGTGCCCGACGACGACGACGTCGCCTTCGTCGAGTCCCATCGCGGCTACGCCAACTTCATGGGGAAGAGGCTCGAGGTCGAGGGCATCAGGAAGGTCCCGAAGCGAAGGAAGAAGGGCCCGGACGAGGATGACGTCACCGCGGAGTACGAACGCGGCGGAGCCCGCACGGCCGGCGCGTGGGAGGGTACCTACGCCGAAGACGGCCACGAGGACGCCGCACCGAAGACGCTCGCGCTGCCCGTCAAGCGGCTGGACGGCACCGTGATCCACGCGCCCACCGCGCCGGCGCCCATCGAGGGCGCGGGGGTGGACGATAACATGCACAACATCACCCCAGCCGCACGAGCCGCGCTCAAGAAGGCCAGAGAAGAGTGGGACAGGCACGACAAGGAATCCAAGGCGCTCGACGCCTCCGAGGGAGGCGGCGCCAAGAAGGGCAAGAAGGCTCGGAAAGCGGAGGAACTCGCCGCCGAGCTCGGCAAGACGGAGTACAAACAGAAACTGTCCGATAAGTGGTGGGACAAGAAGAAGGACGACGACGGCGACGACGACGAAACCGACGACGACGATGACGCCATTGAAGAAGAAGAAGACATGGACCCGGCGGCGCGCGCCAGGCTAAGCCAGGCGCGGGCGGCTGCGGCGTTGGAGGCGGAGATGGACGTCGACGAAAGACGCGAATCGGTCAAGGCCCGGTTGGGCGCCGCGTGCCAGGGCGTCATGGAGGACCCGGAAGGGCGGTGGACGGACCTGCGGGACGTGTGCCTGCTCGCAGAGGACAGGGACGGGGAGGTGGCGCGGCTGGCGGCGCTCTCCATGGTGCTCGTGTTCAAAGACGTATGCCCGGGGTGAGTTTTTCTTTGTTTTAATTCGTGTGTGGGCGATTGGACTGACGTCGTGTTCAACTCTTGCAGGTACCGCATCCGGCCGCCGACGCAGAAAGAACTCGCGATGAAGGTGAGCAAGGAGACGCAGAAGCTGCGGGACTTTGAAGCAGGTTTGCTGAAGATGTACGGGAACTTCGTGCGAGTGTTGGTGAGGTGCGGCGGGGGTAAGGCGAAGACCAGGTCGCAGCGCGGGAAAGGTGGACCCGATTCCGCGACAGCCGTGCGGTGCCTGAGCGTGCTCCTGGAGGCGCTGCCGCACTTCAACTACCGCACCGACGTCCTCTCCGCGCTCGTGCCCCACCTGAGCCACGTGGACAGCGCCGCGGCTGAGCACGTCGCCGGGTCCATCGCCAACGCCATCAAGGCGGACATGCAGGGCGACACCACCCTCGAGGCGTTACACATGGTGGCGCAACTCGTGAAGCAGAACCGGTGCTGCTGCCACCCAGCCGCGCTGTCCCCGTTCCTCGAGATTCGGTTCGACGAAGGTATCCTCGCGCTCGAGGCTCAGAAGAAACAGGAGGTTCTGTCCAGGAAGCAGAACAGGAAGGCACGCGCGGATGAGCGGGAGATGATCCGCAAGGCTCGAGCCGAAAAGGAGAAGAAGAAGGCTGAGAAGGAACGCATGAAGTCCTTCGGTCACCGCGACGACTCGGACTCGGAGGGTGAAGACCTCGAAACCGCGCTCGAGCGGGACATGGGCGAAGGCTCAGGTCGGATGGACAACGCGGCGAAACGGAAACTGCAGTCCCGCATGCTCGAGGCTACGTTCGAGATGTACTTTCGGGTTTTAAAAAACGCGGCGGGGAAGAACCCGGCGCGGAACGGAACCCTCCCGCTGATGACCCCGGCGCTGGTCGGCCTCGGCAAGTTCACGCACCTCATCTCCGTCACGTTCATGGCGGATCTCATGGAGGTTTTCCGACAGCTCCTCGCGGGTGACGTACTGACCACGACACAAAAGGCGCGGTGCCTGCTCACCGCGTGCGAAGTGCTCAGCGGCCACGGCGAGGCGCTGCAGGTTGACACCGGCGAGTTTCACCGCCAGCTGTACGCCATGCTAGGCCAGCCGAGTTCCGGATCGGCCGGGTGGGGTTCCGTGGGAGAAACCGACGGGTCCGCGGAAGGCCACGCCGATCGAGGGACGCTGCGGATCCGCGCGCTCCAGCGTTTCCTCGGCGGGTATTCCCACGTCGACCAAGGGCGGGTCGCCGCCTTTGCGAAGAGACTCGCGGGCGCCGCGCTCTGCGCCGAAGCCGGTGAAGCCGTCGGCGCGCTCGGCGTGTCGCGTCAGCTCCTGGCCGCGTACCCCCGCACACGGTGCTTACTCGAGAACGAGCGCGTGGGCACCGGCGTGTTCAACCCGACGGTTGACGACCCGGAGTCCGCGGTTGGATTGGCGGCTGTGCTTTGGGATTTGTCGTTGCTTCGTATGCACTACCACCCGGCGGTTGCGGCTGCGGCGGATGAGGTGGCGCGGATGCCGCTCGGTGGCGCGGTCCCCCCCGCGCTCGGCAGCCACGCCCCCGCGGAGCTCGCGAGGCTCCACTCCACGGTGCGCGGTGACTTTCGGCCCGCTATTCCGCCCCCCAGGGTTGGCAAGAAGGCCCGGACGTCGGTGCTGGACCGTCAAACGTCCAAGGGTGGCGAGGCTTCGGTGCTGTCGTTGGGCGTGACGCTCTCATCGCTGATCGAGTCGGACATTCACGAACGATCGTGCGAGCGATCGGGGCTGGACCCGGTGGTGTCCGCGCTTCGCAGGCACTTCTCCGAGACGAAGGAGTTCGGCGTCAACGCGGGGCTGCGAGCGGAGGTTGCGAGGCTGAGACGGATGTCGACCAAGGCGCGGGAGCACGCGGAGGAACTTAAGAAGGCAAAGGCGGAAAAGAAGGAGAAGAAGGAGAAGAAGGAGAAGAAGGAGAAATCGAAGAAGAAGGTCAAGGCGTGATACGACGATCTAGGCTTTCTTTTTATTCAACGACCGATCGATTCAACACTACACTACCACGTTCGATGCGCCTGCGAGGTGGGAGGCGGCGAGAGGGAAAAAACGTTCAGCCGGGGAAGTCGGGGAACTTTGCGGAATAACCGAGTGGAATGTCGGACCGCCTTTTACAAGCGAGTGGCCGTCACTTTGCCATCGCTCAAGAAACATCATCCGTTCTGATTTCGGGGGGCAGTATCGCCGCAGGCGCCGGTGAGCTCACAGCGCCCGTGCTTCTTAACCCCCCACGGGTACCGCGATGAAAAAACACAAAAAAAAGTAAAAAAAGTTTCTCTCGAGCGTTTGCTCACCTTAAACGCTGCCCAGCCAGAAGTGCAGCGGGAACTGAAGCCCCGCCAGCACGAGCAGCACGTAGTTGTGCCTGTTCCCGTCGAACCCGTGCGACCTCGCCTCGCTGAAGATGATCCGCTTGGTCGTCTTCACCATGAACACCGCGGACGCCAGAGCGCCCCATCCCCCGGCGAGAATCTGACCCCAATACGGGAGGAACATGATCTTCGTCGCGAGGGCCGCCGCGACGAGGACGAACATGTACCCGGTGTACGCCGCCAGGTCCATCATCGGCGCGCTGACGTGATTATGCGACGACGACAAACTCCGGAGCGCCATCCACACGAACACCGCCTCCGCGGTCCACAGCGCTAAACCCCAGCTCGCGTGCACCGCGACCCCCTCGGGTGAAAACTCACCCCGTCGCACCTGCAGCGTAGACGCGGCGAGGACGTAGGACCAGAAGCCCATGAGTGGGATGTACAGGTCCGGGGCGTTGATATCGTTCCGCGGGGGTTTGAACGTCAGGCCGCCGGCCACTTGTTCCGGGATCCGGGCCCACGAACCTTTATGCAGAAACGGGCACGCCACCAATTTGAGTTTGTTCCACGCGTACGCCTCGGTGACGTCGAAGTAGTACCTCGCCGCGCCGCCGCCGAAGTACTTGGCGTAGTACGCCTGGCCCGCGCCGAGGACCTTGTCCCCGTACGCGCCCAAGCCCACCCTGGCGAGGGACTTTGGCGAGATGGGTAAGCCCCCGGGGATGCCGAACCCGTCCAGCCCGCCCCCAGGTCCGCCCATCGGACCGGCCGACGGGGTTCCCGCGGGGTGCCCGCGGTAGTGCACGTCCTGACCGGGCATCGGCTGGTTATACGCGGGCATCGGCTGCGCGTTGGGGCTGTAGTACTCCCCGCCGCCCTGTTGGGGACCGCCGAAGCCCTGGTGGGAGGAAGGCGAGGGAGGGAGGCGGTAAGAATCGATCAGGTCGCGAAAGGAACAACAACGGTCAAACGAGGGTGACGGACGCGACGTGTGTGCGTTGGGGTGGGGGATCGGGGGAAGGTTGGAGTATCCGCGCACCTGCTGCGGCTGCTGAGCCCATCCCTGACTCATGTCGTCCGCGTGTGCTCGGTCGGCACGCGACGTGACGCTGCGTGTGAGCGCGCGTGGCCCGACGGGCCTCCTCACGACAAGCTCGAATCGTTCGCCAAACTGATGGAAGCCAAGATATCGTTGGTCCGTCCAATAAGAACCGAAGGACCCGCGGAACCGCGGTCATAAACGCGCGGGCGGAGCGACCGAATCGCATCGCCACGTAAAACCCCCGGGTCGCCACCTTCATCGGCGTCCTCACCGCGCCAAGGACGCGGAACCCACGCGCGGCGGGCTCGGCGAAGCGACCGAGGCACCCTCCATTCGACCGGTCGAGGGGTCACACAGCGGAGTAGAGAGGAGTAGAGAGGAGTGATGGCGCTGCGCTCGTCGCTCGTCAGGCTCGCCAGGAGCGACCTCCTGAGCAAACCCGCGGGCGCTCCCGTCTTTTCCAAGGACCTGACGGAGGCCAAGGCGCGCTCGAAACAGTTCTTCCGCGACGTGAGTGCCCCGACCCAGCACCGATCAACGCGCCCCGTCGTCGAAACCCTCGCCCACGCCAAAACGAGTCTCGGATCATTTTCATCAATCCGTCGAGCCCGGGGCTGCCCGCCTAAACCCTATCCCATCCCCCTGACCCGATACCCGTTCATCGTCTCCATCTCTACACAGGTGTGCCGCCAAGTGCCGTGGGCCATGAGGGAGTTTTTCCTGGAGGAGGTGACCACGACGGCCAAGTTTCGGTCACAACTCGCCAACGAGTGGCGCAGGTGAGCTTATTTTTATCACGTTGTACGGGCAATTAGACTGACGGGTAAGTGTTTTGTGTGCAGGCACCAAACCGACGACGGGCGTGTCATCGACGTCATGCTGTTCAAGGGATCGCAGGAGCTCGTGACGGTTCTGGCGCATCACTTCCAGAGGCACCACCTCATCACCAAGTACGTCGCCCCGGAGAGTAACGCCATCGTCAGGAAATCACTGACGGGGAAGCCCCAGAGCAAGTTTCTCTCATCGTTCCTCGACGGCAACGCGACTGAGTAATTAGGTGAGAGAGGCTTCACTGTCGTTTGACCCTGTTTGGGGGGTCAAGGCGGGGTACGCACGCGCCGCCCTCCCTCGTACATTAGCACCACAGTTGTTTTCATTATATACACACACCCAGTCCACGGTTCATTCAGTTAGAGAAGCTCCGGGCTCGCCGACCGTCCACCGACGCTTCTGTACCAGCTGACTCTGTGTCTCTCCGAGATAGATTCAAAAACTTGGTGGAGCTCCTAGACCACGACGACACACTCCACGGGCGCCGGTCGACATGTCGTTGGACTCCAAGGAACTCGCCGCGCTCGAGGTTGCGATCGCCGCGGATCCCACCGCGTGCGCATCCCTCGCGGGGGTCGTCGCGGCGCTCAAGGCAGCGGCGAGCGGCGGTGCCTCGACGGTGCCCATCTCCGCGACAGCCTCTCAGCTCATCCCCGTCGCCGCCGCCCTCGCGGCCAAGCCCACCGCCGACGGAATCGCCAAGCCCACCGCCAACGGCGCGGGCCCTACCGTTTCCGCCGTGGACTACAAGGAGAGCGACGTGGTGTGCAAGTCGACGACACAGATCTCGTTCAGCACCCCGCGAGGAAAGTTCGAGTGCAAGTCTCTGGGCGACGGGCGATGCGTCTTGGAGCAGCGCACGGCGAAAGGGGTCACCGCGTACGAGGTGCGACCCGAGCACGTCCGGCGTGTCATGCGCCTCGACATCGGCGACAGCAACAACACCACATACGTCATGATCGCCATCGACCCGGACCACGCGCTCGTCGCGGGGAAACAGAAGATGCCGACTCTGCTCACGCAGGTCCGAGGTAAGGACAATCCCGTCGCGGCCGAGTTTCTCACGCAGAACGGGACGTGCCCAGGGCGTGCGGTGTACGAGGAAAGGATGGGAAAGGCTGGGGATACCCCCGCGGGTGCGATGTGCTGCCTCGTCGAGCTCCTCTTCGGCCTGTGCGCCGCCGATAAAAAAGTAGCGGCGCCGAAGACGGACAAGGTCTTCGCGGGAGTCGGCGGCCGCGGGTGCGTCAAGGCTAACCACAAGTTCAACCAGGGCCACCTGTTCATGTTCGACGACGGGTTGGCGTTCGGGGAGAGGCCCGCGCTGTGGCTCCCGTGGAGCGACGTGGCTGACCTCCAACTGCAGCGAGCGGATGGAACGAGCGGCACCTTTGACCTGCGGGTTACCCCCGAGGGTTCCGCCGTGCCCCACGAGTTCGCCGCCGTGAGCCGCGAGGAGCTCGAGGAGGTGCAGCGGTACCTCGCCAAGCGGTGCAGCGAGGCTGGCGACGAAGATGAGCGCGAAGGGGTGGACGGAGGCGACGGTGAGGACGGCGAGAACGCGGCGGATATGCTCGACGACGTGGACAGCGACGAGGACAGCGACGAGGACGACGAGGACTTCAACGCGGCTGGGGTCGAGGAGGATGACGAGGATGACGACGATGACGATGACGGAAGCGACGAGGAAGGGGATGATGATGACGATGATGACGACGATGATGATGATGACGGGTCTGGCTCGGATGACTTTGCGGTTGAGACTGTCCCGAGCGGTCGCAAGCGGGCCAGGGACGTCGACGAGGACGACGACGCCGTGGCCATACCGGGAACAGGCGGCGTGCAGGCCATGGACGAGGACGAGAGCGAGGAGGAAGAGGAGGACGAGGACAGCGACGACGACGGGGCTTTCGAGGTTGTCGCGCACTGAGTTGCTTACTTTTTTCCGCGTTTACATTCGTACGATAAAAGCGTCATATAAAATTGTCAGACGTGAGACCGGTGTTGATCCAACCTCGTGTCGGGGGGTTGGAATCGACGTAGTACCCGATCCCCTTCGGCCCCTTCTTGAAAACGTACCCCTTCTTGACACCCATGAACTTCGTGGCGCCCTGGAAATCGGCCAACTTGCTCTTCTTCGCGGCATCTGCGGCTTTACGCTGCTGCTGCTGCTGCTTGCCACCCTCGGGCGCGTTCTTCACGGAAAATCCATGAGGTCAAGGGAACTTGCGACTCGGCGCGTTCTTCACGGAAAATCCGTGTCCAATCATCTCCTGTGTCTCGCGTCTCGCGTCCCTCCGCCGGTCCACCGCGGCGCCTCTCGTCAAGCAGCACGGAAAAACCCGCGCGTACTGCGGCGTGACTCTTTGCTCGGTGCACGGCGCGTCCCCCCACCAGCACAAACCCCCGCACGGTTTATAAAAGCACGTCGCCACGTAAAGCGGAACGATGAGCGGCAGACACAAAAGATTCTTGAAACCTTCGACGAACGGCTCGCAGTAGAAGCCCGGTTGGTTCTGGAAGTTCACCTTGGCTCTGTTCTGGACGGCGCAGCAACACCCGAGTGGCGCGTGGTACGCGCCTTTGTCAAACTCCGGGTGGCCAAACACGGGACACATCACGAACCCAAAGTTGGACTCCATCGGGTCGCCGAGCGCGTCGGGCGCGCCGCGGAAGACGACCCCGGGGTTGATGACCGACTCGCTCGTCACCCCGTGCGCTTTTCTGTACGCGTACTCCTTCAAGAATCGAACGACGTGCGCGTGTCCCTCGCGCTCGGCGTCTCGCAAAGGCGTGTTCCCGGCGGCGTTGGGCGGCCGGAGCGGATCGGCGCCGCACTCGATCAAAGCACGCACCGCGTCCAGCTGGCCGAAACTCGCCGCCCACCCGAGCGGTTCGCTATCGTACCAATCCGTCATCTTCGCGTTCGCGTCGAACCGATTCGTGCTCACGGTGAGTTCGCGTATGCGGTCACACTCACCTCGCATCGCGGCTCGGTGCACCGGCCATCTGTGCTCCCATGGGTCGTGACTGTCGAACCAGTCATACGCGGGTCTCTGCATCCCGCGCGGCCCGCCGTTGGGCGCGTCGTACGATCGCACCCATCGCGTCAACTCGGCAGCGTTCGCGGCAGCCTCCTTGGCGGCGTGTTCCTCCTTCGCGGCAGCCTCCTTTTGCCACTGCTTCGTTTCCCCCTTGGCGGCGTGCTCCTCCTTGGATGGCAGCCTCCTCTCCTTGGAGCTCGCCGCCTTGCCCGGGTCCATCTCGTCAGCCTCGGCCGCCTTTCGCTCCTCGTCCATCAGCGCCTCGGCCATCTCCGCGTCGGCCCGCGCCTTCTTCGCAGCCTCCCTCGACATTTTTTCCGCGTGTGGGGGTGTCAGTGGAAACTTACCCGGCGCGGGAGGGGGAGGCGGAGGCGCGGAAGGCAGAGGCGCGGGCTCGATCTCGAGCGGACGACGCACAAAGCGCGCGTTTCGCTCAGACGCCCCCGTCGCGGCGGCGTTCGCGGGGCCCAGGTTCGTGACCTCGTTGTGCCTCTTCGCATCGTTGGGTGGCTTGCCCCCCCGCGCGGTGTCCGCCTGCTGCCTCGCGCGTATGTTGGGCGCGAGCGTCTTCGTGGCGAGCGCCGCGCCGGACATCGGGGAGGTGTCATGCTTTTCGAGCCACGCCGTCACCGCGGACCGCTCGTACGTGTGCCCATCCTCCACCAGCAACACGGGATCTTCGAAGAGTTCCGCGGTGATGGGACACACGAGCTGCAGCGCGTCCAGGTCCGCCGTCTCGTCCGCGGACATGGTCTCCGGCGTTCGCGGTCGAGCGAACGCGTGGACGCGTGCGTATCTCGGGTGACCTCGCCGGGCTCCTGGGGGCGCAACGCGCGAGGGCGACTCTTGTGACGCCCGGGTTAACAATCGCGCTGACTCCGACGAGCTCGACGAGATCAGCCCGAGCCGCCAACGAGTCTTCGTATCGGTGAGCTGGACGCGCCACTTTCGGTGACGCGTGAAGATGCACGCTTTAGCTGCGGCGGCGGCGATGCGCGCGCCCACGTCGACATCCGTCGCTCGAGCTCGTCGGATCCACGGACCCACCGCGCCCGCCGATCTTCGCCGGGGACACGCGACCGATCCGTGCTCGAAGCGGGAAAGATTCGGTGGCGCGCGATCTTCCGGAAGCATCGCGGCCCGAGCGGCGGTCTTCGACGGCGGCCCGGACGGGGTACCGTTCTTCGCCCTCTCCGACGCCGACCGGGCGTCGGAGCTTCGTGCCGACACCGAGGCGGTGCGGGCGGCGGCGGATGACCCACGGGCCATCCTCCTTCCCTTCGTGTCCGGACGCGCGCTGGTCGTGGAGGTGGATCCTGATGACTCCCGCCCCGGGGTGCGATTCGCGCCCGCGGAGGCGAGGCTGAAGGACGTGAAGGCGCCCGCGGACGACGACGGTACTGACGAGGATCCGCTCGCGTTCGAGAGGCTGTCCTTCCTCGGGTTCAGAGAGGAGGACGGCGCGCCGGTGTTCTGCGCCGAGGTCCAGGGAACTTGCGAGTCGCGAGTGCGGGACGCGGTGGCCAGGAACCCGGCGGTGACTGGCCGGATCAAGTGGGGCACGCTGGACACGGCGACATCGACGAAGGATGCCAAGTCGGTGGGACCCGAGATGTCCCGCAAGGATGCCGGTTTAGTCGCCGCGGCCGCGTCGCTTCTCAGGTGGCGCCGCAACACAAAGTTTTGCCAAAAGTGCGGGAGCCCCGTGAAGATCGTCAAGTCCGGGCACAAGGCGCAGTGCTCCGACTCGACATGCCGCGCGCCCTACTACCCGACCTTGATGCCCGCGGTGCTCACCCTGTGCACGTGCGGCGACTACGCGCTGCTCGGGCGGAACAGCAAGTGGCCCCGGGGGTTTTATTCGTGCCTGGCGGGATTCGTGGACCAGAGCGAGTCGCTGGAGCAAGCCGTGGCTCGTGAGGTGCTGGAGGAGAGCGGGGTGGTGATCGATCCGACGAGCGTGCGGTACGTCACGTCGCAGCCGTGGCCGTTCCCGTGCCAGCTCATGGTGGGGTTCAGGGCGGAGGTGGCTGCGAAGAAGGTGTCCGTCGCGGACGCCGTGTGCGACCCTGCGGTTGCGATGTCGACCGTCGTCCCGGATATCGGGTGCGAGGTGACGTTTCCGCCGACGCCGACGTTGGACATAGCCGAGCTGCGTGACGCGCGTTGGTTCCACAAGGACTGGCTCAGGGCGCAGCTGGGTAAGCACGTGGACCCACGGGAGGCCGGGACGGGCGGGACCGGACGTGGGGTCATCGGGAAGGAGATCCCGGTTGGCGAGGTTGCGCTCCCGGGTCGACACGCGTTGGCCAGACACCTGGTGGAGCGTTGGTGCG
>ENA-UOXV01003508-UOXV01003508.1-marine-metagenome-genome-assembly--contig:-NODE-3508-length-18946-cov-7.298290_pt1 | contig 18946 bp, 16 predicted proteins | sample MGYA00238165_ERZ766961 | MGnify/ENA primary metagenome ERZ766961 (study PRJEB28924, sample SAMN03173240) | marine metagenome | biome: Marine; feature: Water; material: Subsurface seawater | place: North...
CATATGTTTTTTTTAACTCTTCCATCTTATGTTTTAAAAAAGGTGAGACTAATTCTTTAAATTCATCTTTGATTTTTGATCCAGCCATGTTTTAAATAATATTTATAATGATTGATAATTAATATTCCTACAAATAAATTTTATAAAATCAAACTATATTTATATTAGATTATCAATAAATGCTATGAATTTTCAATTAAAATGATAAATGCTGATTAAATGCTTATAGGAAATAAAATTTTTAATTTATGTAAAAAACTTTGGCCTTTAAACAGAAGCATAACAGGTGAGGGCACAAGAGAAACATTGCGTCAACTTAAAAAAATTGTTCCTAAATTAAAAATTCATGAGATTCGTTCTGGAAAAAAAATATTTGATTGGACTGTTCCTAAAGAATGGAAAGTAGAGGATGCTTATATACTAACCCCTGAGGGTAAAAAAATTTGTGATTTTAAAAAAAATAATTTACATCTTTTAAATTATAGCACAGGAATTAATATTAAAATAAAATTAAACAAACTTCAAAAAAATCTTTTTTCAATTAAAGAATTACCAAATGCCATTCCTTACAAGACAAGTTATTATAATAAAAAATGGGGGTTTTGCTTATCTGATAATGAAAGAAAAAAATTAAAAAAAGGAGTATATCAAGTTAATATTAAAGCTTCACATTTTAAAGGCAGTATGTCATATGGTGAAATAATTATAAAAGGTAATTCAAAAAAAGAAATTTTTCTATCATCCTATATCTGCCACCCATCAATGGCAAACAATGAAATATCTGGACCTTCAGTTTTAATAAATTTAGCAAAATGGATTCAGAATCTTAAAAAAAGAAAATACACATATAGAATTGTTTTTATCCCTGAAACGATAGGTTCAATAGCTTATTTACATAAAAACTATAAATTACTAAAAAAAAATATAATTGCAGGTTTTAATTTAACCTGTTTAGGTGACAACAGAACATATTCTTATTTGCCATCAAGAATTGGATCATCTTTAAGTGATAGAGTTTTAATCAATGTTCTAAATAAAGTTTACCCAAAATTTAAAAAATACAGCTGGTTAGAGAGAGGAAGTGATGAAAGACAGTATTGTTCCCCAGGTATTGATTTACCAATTGCAACAATAATGAGATCTAAATTTGGAGAATATCCCGAATATCATACTTCTTTAGATAAGTTAGGTAGTGTGGTTACACCTAAAGGGTTAGAGACAAGTTATAAAACAATAAAATTAATAATAGAGTCTCTAGAGAATAATATATATATTAAATCTAATATTTTATGTGAGCCAAATTTAGGTAAAAGAAATTTATATTCAAAAGTTGGTGGTCTAACAAAATTTGATAAAGGATATTCAAAACAGAAAAAAAATCGTTTATATCTTGACGTATTGAGCTATGCAGATGGTAACCATTCATTAACAGATATTTCTAACCTTTGTAAAATTAAATTGAGTCAATTAAATCCAATAATAAAAAAATTAAGAGATGAAAAATTAATAAATTAATATTTATGAATAAAATTGTTACTTTTGGTATTTTAGGATTAGGAAGAGTTGTTGATATAAGGGTTGCAAAAGTTTTCTTAAACGAATTAAAAAATTCTAAAGTTGTTGCCATATGTGATAAAAATCAAAAAAAAACTAGTAAATTTAGCAAAATTTTTAATTGTAATAGTTATTTAAAAACATCAAATTTCTTTAATCAAAAATTTGATTTTGTTTATATAGCAACTGAGTCAGGAAATCACTACAAGCATATAAATGAGGCATTCAAAAAAAACAAAAATGTAATAGTCGAAAAACCTCCAGTTTTAAAACTTAATCAACTAAAAATTTTAGATAAAATTGCAAAAAAAAAGAAACTGAAATTTTATGTAATATTTCAAAATAGATTTAATAAGCCAATAATTTATTTGAAAAAAATTGTAAAAAAAATTCATAAAGACTTAGTTCTTGTTAATTTAAACTTATTGTGGTCAAGAGATCAAAGTTATTACTCTGATTGGCATGGAAACTGGAAGATGGATGGAGGTGTATTGGCTCAACAAGGAATTCATTATATAGATTTATTATGCTATTTATTTGGAAGCCCAATAAAATGTATAAGCCATTTATCAAATAAATCTAACAAACTGCAAGCAGAAGATACACACAGTTCTTTAATTGTATTTAAGAATAACCTGTCAATTACAGTAAATCTGACTACGGCATTAAGACCAGCAGATGTAATGGCAAATCTAAGTATTTTTACCAAGAACAAGGTTTATGACCTGAATGGTCTGTGTTGTAATAAAATAAAAATTTCAGAAAATGGATCAAAAAGAAAATTTAAAAAAATAGAGAAAGAATGTTCTGAAAATGTACCAAATGGCTATGGTCTTTCACATAAAATAGTATTTCAGCGACTTGTGGATAGCTATTTAAAGAAAAATAATAATTTACCTTCAACGGCAATAGAAAGTTTTGATACAATTAAGCTAATTAATATGATGTATAAAAGCTTTGAAGAAAAGAGATGGGTTTATTCTAAAGAAAAAATTTTTTTATCAAAACTAGGATCTTAATTTTGAATAATATAAACAACTTAATAAACAATAATGTAGATATAAAAGAAAAAAAATATGCACTTATTTTAGGAGAAGTACCATCCAAAGGTGCAAGATCCCCAGCTCTCTGGAACAAAGCATATAAAAAGATTAATAAAAATATAAAAATGTATCCTGCGGATATCAGCCCAAAAAATTTATCAAAGGTATTAAATTTTTTAAAAAAAAGTAATAATTATATTGGTGGTTCGGTTACTGCACCTTACAAAGAAAAAATAATAAAGTTCTTAGATAAAATTGATAAAGATTCAAAAAAAATTGGTTCAATTAATACTATTATTAAAAAAAAAAAAAAACTTTTGGGTTTTAATACGGATTATTTGGGTTGTTTGGAAACTTTAAAAAATATTCCTTTAAAAAAAAAGAATATACTGATAATAGGGTGTGGTGGAGCAGGAAAAGCTTGTATTGTAGCAGCTCTAAATCATTATAAAGATTGCAATTTTTTTATTTTCAATAGAAATTTAAAAAAAATAAAAATATTTATTAAAGAGATTAAAATAAAACATAATAGAGTAAAAGTTTTAAAAAATTATGAGCAATTATTAGGACTCAAAAAGATGAATCTTGTAATAAATACCTCTAGTGTTGGGTTTAATTCATGGATTAATAGAAAAAATAAATACTTGAATTTAAAGTTTTTTTCACCCCTTTGTGATCTTAGAAAAATTAAAATGACTAAGACCAAGAACTCTAGCAATTTTCAAAAAATAAATAAAAAAATTATAACTAATAGCATTAGTAACACTGCCTATTTTTATAAAAATAATAAAACTGCTTTTGTATTTGACATAATATACAACCCTCAAAAAACACTGCTATTAAAGCTAAGTGAATTTAATAGAAATAAACTATTTAATGGTTTATTAATGAACTTAATGCAAGCTGTGCAAGGTTTTATGCTAGTAAATAAAGTTAAAAGTTTAAATAAAGTTAAAATATATAAAGCGATGAAATAAATGGAAAATAAGTTCCCAGGTAAAGATATAACATTAGAAGATCTACAAACGAAATTTCCACTGTGTGCTAAAAAAAATAAAAATCATAAATCAAAATTTAAAATTGCAGGTATTGAGTTTGGTGGAAATAAAGTACCAATTTTTGCAGGACCAAATATGGTAGAGTCTGAAGAATTAATTTTAGATGTTGCAAAAAATGTTAAAAAAATTGGAGCACATTTTTTAAGAGGTGGTGCATTTAAACCACTAACTTTTCCATATAGAAGTAAAAAATATACTGAGACAAGAGAAGATGGAATTGAATGGTTAAGAAGGGCAAAAAAAAAATATGGAATACCTGTAATAACAGAAGTAATGGAGGAAAAATATTTACCTTTAGTTTCTGGTGTTGCAGATATTATTCAAATTGGCTCTAGAAACATGCAAAACTTTCCATTTCTTACAGCCTGTGCAAAAACTCAAAAACCATTGATGTTAAAAAGACACTTTGGTTGTTCCCTTCGTGATTGGCTAGGCGCCGCAGAGTATATTTTGTATGAAGGTAATAAAAAAGTACTTCTATGTGAAAGAGGCGTTAGTGCTCCACATACCCATAGATCAACATCAAGATTTTTACTTGATTTACAGGTTGTGCCGGCTGCCAAGGAAGTTACTCATTTGCCAATTATTGTAGATCCATCACACGCAACTTTTTGGAGACCTTGGATTGAGTCTATGAGTTTAGCAAGTGTTGCAGCTGGGGCAGATGGAATCATGTTAGAAGTTCATCCAGATCCTGAAAATTCAGCAGTAGATCCTCTTCAGCCTATAAATTATAAAGATTTCAAAAATTTAATTAAAAAAATGGATATCCTCGCAAAAAAAGTGATGAAAAAAACTGTTTTAAGTTAGAAATTTATTCTATGAAAAAAAGACTATTTACAGATATTAATATTAAAAGAATTGATAAATTTCTAGACAAACATTTAGATAGTGCACAGAATTTAAAAGATGGTGTGCCACCATTTTCATCTGTAGAAATAAGTATAAATGGAGCCTGTAATAGAAGGTGTTTCTTTTGTCCAAGAGTTGACAAAGAGGGGTACCCAAATATTCTAGATTCTCTCAATATGACATTATTTGATGAATTAGTTAATGATTTAGTCTCAATCAATTTCAAGGGCAGAATTGCATTTTCAGGTTTTTGTGAACCACTATTAACCAAAAACTTAAATGAATATATTTTCAAAATAAAAGAAAATTTAAATAAAACTACTATCGAAATAGTTAGCAATGGAGATCCACTTTTAGCAAAAAATGGTAAAAACAGATTGATGAGTCTTTATAAAGCTGGTCTGGATACTATTAAAATTAGTCTATATGATGGTCCACACCAAATTGAAATGTTTGACAATATTAAAAAAGATTTAAATTTATCAGATGATCAATACATTACAAGAAAAAGATATTTGGGTCCTGATGAAAGTTTTGGTATTACTATCTCTAATAGGGCAGGATCAGTTAATATTAAAAATGATAAATTTGAACTCAAGTCTCTTAAAGAACCATTAAAACAACCGTGCTATTATCCATTTTATAAAGTTTTGATTGATCATAATGGTGACGTTTTGATGTGTTCTAATGATTGGAAAAAAGAAAAATCTATGGGAAATCTTTCAAAAGGCTCATTACTAACAATATGGTCAAACAAAAAGTTTACCAAACTCAGAAAAAAATTAATGAATAGTGATAGAAATCACAAGCCTTGCAACGTATGTGATGTTAATGGTTTGTTGAATGGAAAAAAATCATTTAATAGGTGGAAAAGCTACCTTACTACATAAAAGATAAAATAATATGCAAATTGGAATTGTTGGTGCAGGCGATATTTCTGAGGAATACATTAAAATTATTAAAGGCTTTAATCATAAGATTATAAAGATTGTTACAAAAACAAAAACAAAAAAAAATATTGCATTTTGTAATAAACACAAAGTAAAACATCATTTTTTAGACTTTAAAGAAGCAATCGATGCAGAGCCAAGAGTAGATGGTTGGATAATTTGTTCATCCTGGGATTCTTTGGCAAAAAATTTTAAGATAGCAATAAAAGAAAAAGTTACTTTTTTAATTGAGAAATCAATTTTATTAACCTCAAAAGAATTAATAAAAATTAATAGTAGATTATCAGAAAAACAAAAAAAGAAAATATCGATTGGTTATAACCGAAATTATTATGATTATGTTCCCATCTTATTGAAAGAGATGAAAAAAAATAAGCCAAAACTTATAATAGCTAATTTGCCAGATAATTATTCAAATATAATTAAAGCAAAAGGAGGTAAGATAAAAAAAGATCTTGTTAAATATATTACATCTCATTGGATTTCATTTATTTTAAAAATTTTAAAATTAAATCAAATTAAAATTGATTTAAAGAAATTTAAAAAATATTCAGAAAACAACATTTTAAAATCTAAAACATTTATTTTTGATTTAAAAACTGGCAATAAACACATCCCACTTATAATAAATATAATTCCAAATAATCCATCAAATATTGAAATAGCACTTTACTGTAAGTCAAAAAATTTCATAATATCGCCATTTGAAAAACTAGATATTTTTGATGGTATTAAAATTTATAGAAATAAAAAAAAACAAAATATTTATGTACCTCAAAAAAAAACATATTTAGTAAAAAATGACTTTAAACCAGGTTTTAAAAAGCAATACTATGAATTTATAAATTATTGTGTTTTAGGGAATAAAAAAAATAATCTATTAACATCGGTGAATGACTTAATTGAAGTTTATCAAATTTGTGAACTACTAGATTAATTTTTATGGAAAACTGTAGAATTACAAATGTAGAAATTATTTTTGTAAAGTATCCTGTAAAAAAAAAAAGAAATTTTCCTTTCGCATATCATGTTATTTCTGGTTTTATATTTTTTAAAGTTAAAACAAATAATGGTTTAGTTGGATATGGAGAGCCAAGTCCATATTTGGGAAATTTTTATTTAATATCAAATTTATTCAAAAAATATTTATTACCTTTAATCGAAGGGCAAAATGTCAATTTAATTGATTTAAGTAAAATTAAAAAAAAAATTAATTTAAAGATTGATGCAAAAGTTGTTAATTGTATTTTGGCTGGTCTAGAGCAAGCATTTTGGGACATTAAAGGAAAAATATTAAAAAAACCAATTTGTACAATTTTGACCACAAGAATAAATATAGAAAGTCCAATAGATTTGTATGCAAGTGGTGGAATGATTTATGATGATCAATCTTATAGTATTTTATTAAGTGAGGCTTTAAAATATAAAGAGTTAGGTTTTAAGGGTTATAAATTTCGTCCCTCAATACCTAGAAACCAACTATCTCATTTTAAAAGAACCAAGAACCCCCCAAGCTTTGATATTAGGAAACTAACAGAGGCATGCACTAATTTTAGATACAAACTAGGAGATAACTTTAAATTGATGTTAGATACGGGGTGTAGAATTAGTACTGATGCAGACTTTTGGCATATTTCAAATTGTCTTAAGGAGTTAAATTTCTTTTTTTTAGAGGAACCATTTAGAAGAAATATTGAATTATACAAAAGAATAAGACGATTTAAAAAAGTTAAAATTGCAGGAGGTGAGTCTCTTCAGACTCAAAAAGATTTTAATATTTGGTCAAAAAATATAGATATTTTGCAACCTGATAGTAATATGATAACAATTAGCGAAATTCTAAAATTAAAAACTCATTTGAAAAATAGTAAAAAAAAAGTAATATTTCATAATTGGGCTAATCCAATCAGCATGTACTCAAACTTTCATTTATCAAAGATTTTTGATTCAAATTTAATTGAATATAACATAACATATAACCCAGTAATTAAAAATTTACTGAAAGAAACAATTAAAATAAAGAAAGGTCAATTTGTCTTTAATAAAAAGCCAGGGCTAGGTATGGAGATGAATGAGGACTTCTTAAAAAAATACTCAATAAAATTATAAATATGCATGATTGAATTTTTGAAAAATAAACCTTTAGTATCTATTATTATTAGAACTAAAAATGAAGAAAAATGGATAACAAGCTGCATAGACGCGATCAAGACACAAACATATAAAAATATTGAAATAATAATTGTAGATAATCAATCAACAGATAAAACTTTACAAAAAGTTAGAAAAAATAAAATTAAAACCTTATCAATAAAAAATTTTTTACCAGGAAAAGCATTAAATTATGGAATTAAAAAATCCAAAGGAACGATTATAGTTTGTTTATCTGCGCACTGCATTCCAGTAAATAAAAATTGGTTATTTAATTTAATTAAGAATTTAGATGATAGCAACGTAGCTGGCGTATATGGTCGTCAAGAACCTTTATCTTATAGTAGTGATTTAGATAAAAGAGATTTACTTATTGTATTTGGTTTAGATAAAAAAATTCAAATTAAAGATCCATTTTTTCATAATGCCAATAGTGCTTTTTTAAAAAAAACTTGGAAAAAATTCCCATTTGATGAAAAAGTAACCAATATTGAAGATAGGGTTTGGGGTCATGCAGTTATCAAAAATAAACTTAATATTGTTTATGAACCTAGTGCAAGTGTTTATCATTATCATGGAATTCATCAAAATTTAGACACAAAAAGAGCAAAAAATATTGTTAAAATTTTAGAAACAATAGAAAATAATTACAAAAAAAATAGAAATACAAATTTACTAAAAAAATTTAAAATTGCAGCTATCATCCCAACTAAAAATGATTTAGTTAAATTTAAAAATAAATATCTAATTCAACATACACTAGAAGAGGTTAAAAAATCAAAATTGATTTCAGACATATATATTGCAACTGACAAAGAAAAAGTTGTAAAAAAATTTACATCAGACAAGAAAATTTCAATTATTAAAAGACCAAAAAACTTATCTGAAGATTTTTTGGGAATTACAGAAGTCTTGAAATATTGTTTGGAATACCTCGAAAGTAAGAATAAACATTATGACTGCATTGTTTGTTTGACAGAAAATTACCCTTTTAGACCCAAAAAAATTATTGATAAAATAATTAAAAAACTGGTTAATGAAGGTTTTGATACAGTAATAGCGGGCAAATCAGAAAAAAGAACTGTATGGTTAAAAAACAAAGATAACGAATTGAACATGATATTTAACGGATTTATTCCAACCAACCTTAAAGAAAGTAATCTAGTAATGAGTTTGTTTGGTTTATGTAGCGTAACTTATACCACCAATATTCGAGAAAAAGATTTATTTTCAGGAAAATTAGGTATTTATGAAGTTGAAAACCCAATAAATTCAATTGAATTTAGGGGCAATTCAAAAAAAATATTTAACTATAAAGATTAACTTTATTTACAAATAATGAAAAAAAAAAATGTAGTAGCTATAGTGCCAGCCAGAGGTGGTTCAAAAAGTATACATTATAAAAATTTAAAAAAGATAAAAAATAAACCATTAATTTATTTTATATTAAAAACATTAATCCAAGTTAAAAGTATTGATAGAATCATAGTTTCCACAGAAGATATAAAAATCAAGAAAGCGGTAAGAAAACTTTTTCCAAAACTTGAGATAATCGACAGATCCAAAAAATTATCTACAGATAGAATAGCTTTAACAGAGGTTGTAAAGCATGTGGCTAAAGCAATTAATAATAAAGATTATAAACCCGACATAGTGTTGCAAGTTGCCCCCACATGCCCTTATATAAAAAAAAAAACAATTGAAGATATAGTTAAAAAATTAAAAAATGAACAATCTGATTGCGTAGTAACTTTAAAAAGAATTGAACATGAACATCCATACAGAGCAAAAGAGTTAAACAAAAAGACAAAAGTTTTTAAAAGCTTTATAAAATATATGAATGTTGAAAAATTTATTTCAAGACAAGAACTACCAGAGTTGTATTGTACATCTGGCGCCATATACGGAAGGACTTATGACTTATTACAAAAATTTAAAAATAAAGATTTTTGCTTAGGTAAAAATCCAGTTGGGGTAGTTGTCGATGATATTGAAGCTACAAATATAGATCGTCCTATAGATTTTGAATTTGCAAAATTCTTAGTAAAAAAAATAAAAAAATAAAACTATTATGAATTTGTTTCTTACAGATGAATATATTAGTGTTGATATGCTTTCACCAATAGTTCATCTACTTAGTAAAAATAAAATGAAAGTAGGCATCCTAAATTGCAACTGTATTCAAGATCATACAGAGGATAAAGTCTTAAGCTACCTCATCCATGAAGATAAAGTAACTTATTTCAAATTTCTACCACTTAATTTCCCCAACAAGATTATTTACTATTTTATAAAACTACTATTAAAATTACCAAAGTTTATTCTAATTAGAATGACAACTTTTTGGTTTTTTATTGCTAGAAAAAAAAATTTCATTTGTGATACAGAATTTAATAATTTTTTAATAAAGAATAATATTAAAACAATTACCATATGTGAAAACTTTCAAAAAAGAAATTTAGAAAAAGTAAGAAAAATTTCAAAACTTTTAGCAATTCCATTAATATTAGTTCCAAGTGGATTAAGACTAGACGAAGTAAAAAATTTAGAAATGAAAAAGATTAATTTCTGTGACTATTACTTAAATCCAAATAAGATACAAATTGATCACAATAAAACTAAAAAAAATATTATTATGGGCTCGCCGAGATACCATGCAGATTGGTTTAAAACCCTAGAGTCTATATACAAATTTAATAAACAACCAAAAACAAATGATAAACTAAAAATTGCAGCATTTGTTAAATCAGGATCTCACTTTGGAGAAAATGAGCTATTTTATTTATTAATTGATAAGTTAAAAAAAATTGAGAATATTCAAATTAAAATTAAAAATAAACCTAGTGATATTTTACCCAATAAATGCGCAAAATTTTTGGATGATGGGTATTCATCCTCAGAATTAATTGAATGGTCGAATATTATAATAACTGGAAGGCCATCATCAGTCTTGGTTGAGGCTATAATTAAAGATAAGTATATTTTTTTAATTAATTATGACAATCCAAAAATTGAAAAGTGTAATTTTTATGATTTTAAAATAATAAACAAACTATACAACGAAAATAATGTACTAGAAAAAATAATATCTTTTATTAGAGATAAGAATAATAAAGTTCAAGAATCTCAAAATAAAAAAATATTTTTAAATTCTTTTATAAATTTTCAATCCGCACATAATAGTACAAATATTGACTACATAAATTTTTATAAACAGTTTTAGAATTATGAAAATAAATAAAAATATTATTGCATATGGAAAACATAAAATTTTTAAAGAAGATATTGAGTCTGTAATAAAAATTTTAAATAGTTCTTTTTTAACAACTGGACCTACAGTTGAAATTTTTGAAAAAAAAATCAGCAAGTTTGTAAATTCAAAATTTGCAGTTGCTGTTAATTCTGCAACAAGTGCATTACATATAGCGTGCAAAGCACTACAACTGAGTAAAGGTGATTATTTGTGGACTTCACCAAATAGTTTCGTTGCATCTGCAAATTGTGGTTTGTATTGTGAAGCAAAAATAGATTTTATTGACATAGAATTGCAAAATTACAACATGGATTTAAATAAGCTTGAAGAAAAATTGATTAAAGCTAAAAAAACAAACAAACTTCCAAAAATCATAGTTCCAGTTTCATACTCAGGTCATTCAATTGATATGAAAAAACTGAAATCATTAAGTAATATTTATAAATTTAAGATATTAGAGGATGCTTCACATTCGCTAGGTGGAGCGTATCTGGGCAAAAGAATTGGAGGGTGCAAATACTCAGATATTACTGTTTTTAGTTTTCATCCTGTAAAAATGATTACAACAGGAGAGGGAGGAATTGCGACTAGTAACAATAAATCTTTATCCGATAAAATGAAAATTTTTCGATCTCATGGAATTATAAGAGATAAAAAACTTTTTAAATCTAAAAATAATAATCCTACTCATTATGAACAACATGAGTTAGGTTTTAATTATAGATTGACTGATATTCAGGCCTCTTTAGGAATTAGTCAATTAAAAAGAATTAATTTATTTTTAAGAGAAAGAAGAAAAATTAAAAAATATTATGATAAAAACCTCAAATCTTATCCTTTAATTTTACCCTGTGAAAATAAATATGCTAAATCTTCTTGGCATTTATACACAGTATTAATTGACAATAAAAAAACCATCAAAAATAAAAATCAATTTTTGGAATATTTAAGAAAACACAACATATTTCTAAACACTCATTATATTCCAATACACACTCATCCATATTACGCAAAAATGGGATTTAAAAAAACTGATTTTAAAAATAGTGTATTTTTTTATAATAATGCAATTAGCCTTCCAATTTATGTGGGATTAAGTATTAAAGATCTTAAATATATAATTTCAATAATTTTTGAATTTTTTAAAAAATAAATGATATCTTGTAGTCAAAAACATACTCTTAGCTCAATTAGTTTAAAATTTATGATAAATAATGTCTATTAGAAACGCTATCTGTATTATACCTGCTCGAGGAGGCAGCAAAAGAATAAAGAATAAAAATATAATTGATTTTAATGGAAAACCATTAATAACCTACTCAATTAATCTTGCAAAAAAAAGTAAACTATTTGAAAGAATAATTGTTTCAACAGACAGTGAGACTATTGCAAAAATTTCTTTAAAATGTGGAGCTGAAGTGCCATTTAAAAGGTCCAAAAAACTTTCAGACGATTTTACTGGCACAACCGATGTATTAAAAGATTGTATATCTCGAACAAATACAAAAAATTTTAAATATCATTTTTGTATATATCCAACCGCGCCCTTAATATATGAAAGAGACTTAAAAGAAGCTTTTGCTAAAATTAAAAAGAAGAATTATGACTGCATAATTGCTACAGCTGATTACGGATCTAACCCTCTTAGAGCATTTAAAACGTCTAATGATAAAATAAACTTTAAGTGGAAGAAATTTGCAAATAAAAGATCACAAGATTTGAAAACACTTACCTATGATTCAGGTACATTTTATTTATACAATACAAAAAAACTTATGAAATTGAGAAACATCCTGCCAAAAAGAACCTCTTACTATAAGATTGATAGATTTAGAGCAATTGATATTAATGATTTAGAGGATTTAAAATTTGCAGAATATTTATATAAGTTTAATAAAATAAAGAATAAATAAAATGAAATTTAAAAACAAAACATTTTTAGTTACAGGTGGAACAGGTTCGTTTGGTAAAAAACTAGTCCAAATTTTATTGGAAAAGTATAATCCAAAAAAAATCATTATATTTAGTAGAGATGAACTAAAACAACATGAAATGAAGATAAATAATTTTTTCAAAAAAAATATTCATAAACTTAGATTTTTTATCGGTGATATTCGAGACTATGAAAGATTAGATGATGCCATGTTCAAAGTTGATTATGTAATTCATGCAGCGGCCTTGAAGCAAATTGATACATCTGAGTATAATCCTTTAGAATTTATAAAAACTAATGTTCTTGGGTCCTCAAATGTAATCAAGGCAGCTATCAAGAATAATGTAGAGAAATTAATTGGCTTAAGCACTGATAAAGCCGTTTCTCCAGCAAATTTATATGGTGCTACAAAATTATGTGCTGATAAACTTTTTATATCATCAAATAATTATTATGGCATGGAAAGAAAAACTAAAATATCGATTGTTAGGTATGGCAACGTAATGGGAAGTAGGGGCTCTGTTATACCCTTTTTTAATAATTATGATAAATCCAAAGATATTCCTATTACAGACACAAGAATGACTAGATTTAATTTGACCATCAGTGAAGGGGTAGAATTTGTTCTTAGCAACCTAGATAAAATGCTAGGAAGTGAAATTTTTATTCCAAAAATTAAATCTTATAAAATATTAGACTTACTAGAATCAGTTAGACCGGGTGCAAAATATAAAGTTATAGGCATAAGAAATGGTGAAAAATTGCATGAAGAAATGATATCTAAAGATGATGCAAGAAATACAATCGAATTTAATAAGTTTTATATAATTTATCCTTCAAATATATTTAGTGATAGAAAATATATATCTTTCATAAAAAAATTTAGTGGAAAAAAAACCAAGAAAGATTTTAGTTACAGTAGTGATAATAATGAATTTCTGTCTATTCACCAAATTAGACAATATTTAAAGAGTAATAAATAATCATATGTCTATTACTGAAAATAATTAGAATTCTAAAGAATTAGAAAATCATTATTTATATTTACATGTTGTATTCTTGTTTTACCATTTTTGGTAATACTTTAATTTCAACTTTTATATTTTTTTGCATAATTATGATTTTTTTAGATCAAAAAATGATATTAAAAAAATACTATTAACATGCAAAGAAATATCAATAAAAGTTCAATAAAATTGACAATTTAAAGACAGGAGATATATCTATAAAAAAAAATATATATTTAATAACTCCTTTTTTTAATCACATTTAATTTGAGTTATTTAGTATTTAATAATATTTGAAAAATTTATTCATACATGCTGTCAGATTTTATATTTAATTTTAAATTTTTACTAAATAAAAAAGATAAATTAAAAATAACATTTTTGTTATTTAATCATGTAATAAATATTTTTTTAGATGTACTAAGTATTGCTTCAGTTCCTGCGATATTAATTTTTATTTTAAACAAAAATGAAATTGAGATAGAAATAAGTTTTATAAGCAAGATTGTAGAATATGGAGTAGAGCTAATTCACTCCCAATCACTCACAATATTATTGTTATTAATACTTGTTTTTTTTACAATAAAAACATTATTAAAAATTATTTATGCCTACCACATTACTAAATTTGCTCTAGACTTAACAGTAAATCTGTCAGGAAAAATAATTGAGAGAAAATTGAGTCGATCTTATTTAGATTTTTTAAAGAATAATTTTTCAAAATTTTTAAACTTAATGACAGCAATAGTTGAAGATTTTGTTCAAGGCAACTTTATGATTTCTTACAATATAATTATTAATATTTTCACTTTAATATTTTATTTAATTTTTTTATTAATAATTAGTTTTATAACAACTATTTCTTTAATTTTAATGGCTATTATTGCTTTTACCATTTATTATTTTGTTACCAAGAAAAAATTTATCTTTTTTGGAAAACATAAATTGATTTTATTAGAAAAAACTATATCTAATATTAAAGATATTTTTAATTCATTTAAAGAAATCAAAGTATACGGTGTAGAAAATTTTTTTTACAAGAGATTTGTTGAAACAAAAAAAAAATGGGCTTTAAATAAGTTAAAATTTAATTTCATAGCCATTTTACCTAACCTTCTAAAAGAATTAGGTTTAATATTATTTATTTTAATTATTATAGTAATATCCTTAATTTTAAAGATTGAGATTGAATACATAGTAGTCAACATATCTATATTTTTAGTGGCAGCTTTAAAAATTTTTCCAATCGTTATCAACTTACTTAAAAATGTTTCAAAAATTAATTATACCAAAAAAACACAAAGCATATTGATAGAAGAATTAAGCAAAAAAACTCAAATAGCTTCTGGTAATAAAGCTATTAAATTCGAAAATTCAATTATTTTAAAAGATGTGTCGTACAGTTATAATGATGAAAAAATTATTCTTGAGAATATTAATTTAAAAATTAACAAAGGATCTTTTATTGGAATTAGAGGTGAGAGTGGAGAGGGCAAGAGCACATTAGTGCATATAATTATGGGACTATTGAATCCCAGAAAGGGAAAAATTTTTATTGATAATTTTAATATGTCTAATGGTCTTAACAATCATCTTTCAAAATTAATAAGCTATGTTCCTCAAAAAGTAACAATCATAAATGATAGTCTAAGAAATAATCTATTATTTGGTAACGACTCAGCAAAAATAACTGATAAAGAAATTCTTGAGGTTTTAGAAAAGGTTAAGCTTGAAAGCATAGTTTACGATCATCCAAAAAAATTAGACACAATAATAGGAGAAACAACTATACGTGCTTCAGAAGGTGAAACCCAAAGATTTGGTATAGCACGTGCCTTACTTCAGAATCGAGAAATATTGATATTAGATGAAATTACCAGTTCTTTAGACGAAAAAAATGAAATAAATATAATGAAAGTTATCAAAAATTTAAGTAAAAATTCTACAATCATCATGATATCACATAAAAGTTCAACTTTAGATTTCTCTGATCAAATTTATGAATTAAAAGATAAAGAGTTACAAAAAATAAATTAATTAGCATTAGTAAAAAAATTACATTTTAATTATGTATAAAGATTTAGAAAAAATTATAGTAGATAATAAATTAAATAATGAATTTAAATCAAGTAAAATTAAAGTTTTATTTATTGATAGATTTAAATTAGATTTAGTAATTAAGTTTAGTCTTATAGCAAAAATATTTAATGAGAAGTATAACTATGAGCCAATAATATTTCATGAGTATAGAAAAGAATCTCATCTTCTAAGAATATATAAATATTTTAACTTAAAAAATTTAGTTAAAATTAACTTATTCAAAAATTATATAATTTATTTAATTCCAAGTTTTTTTATTACTTTAAAGGTAATAATAAAAATTTTTTTTAATGGATACAAATGGTTTATTGAAGATTTTGAAGTAAATAAAATAAAAGTAGGAGATTTAATCTATGATACATACACAAGATACAATCTTAATTTTGTTAGAAGAAATTATTTAAGTTGGTTTTTTTTTAAAACAGTTTTTTTATCAATAGTAAAAATTTTATTTTTTATTAATATTGTAAAAAAATATAACTTTAAAGTATGCGTTATTGGTCAGCATTCTTATTTTAATAGTAGTACAATTTTATTTAGAATATGTTCAGTTATAAAAAAAAATACTAACTTTTTTATAGCATCGGGACCAGAATTTATTCATTATAAATTTCCCAAAAATAATTTATTTACTCTCCCATTTTCTATTCGTCCTGAATATTTAAAAAAAGTTGACTTTAAAAGTAAAAAAATAATTAAAGATTATAAAATACACCTTGCTAGAAAAAATAAGGGTAAAATCATTCAGAACCATGACAATATGAATGCAAATTATAAAAAAAGGATGTTTAGCAAAATGCAAGTACTAAAAAAAATACATGTAAAAAAAAATGAGAGATATAAAAGTATTGCATTATATGCTGCACATGTATTTGCTGATGGTCCTCATGGAAGTGGAAAATTATTATTTGATGATTATTATGATCAACTTTTATTTACTATTGATAAAATGAAACAAAATAAAGACGTTCTGTATATTTTGAAATCTCATCCATCCAGTTTTTTGTTAAATGAAGAAGGATTTTTGGAAAATTTTTATAAAGAAAATCATATTAGTAAATACAAAAATATAAAATTATGTCCAAAAGACATAAAAACTAACGCAATATTATCAATTGTAGATACTGTTATTACTTGCTCTGGTACTGCAGGACTAGAATTGGCAGCATTGTATGGTAAAAGACCTTTGTTAGCAGGTGGAAGTCATTATTCACATCTTGGATTTACTCTAGACTGCAAAACAAGAAGTGAGTATTATAGATATTTAGCCAATCCAAAACTTTTACCTAAGTTGTCGAATTTGGATAAAATAAATGCAAATAAAGCACTATACTTAATTGAGAGAGTTGTAATGACAAATAATATGGGAAATTTTTTTCCAAAAAATATTAGAGTTTATAGATATAAAAAAATTTCATTAATTTCAGATAAAGAATACATTAAACAAATAAAAATTAATTCAAAAAAAATTAAAATTAAAAACGATATTTTTTTTAAATATTTTGAAAAAGTAATTAACTTTGGAATGACTAAAAAACTATCAAAGTTATTCAAACCAAATTTGGACAATTTATAATAAAATATTCAAGATAATGAAAAAAAATAAAGTTAAAATTTTAGATTGCACACTATGAGATGGCGGATACTATAACAACTGTAATTTTAGTATTGAATTAATAAATAAATATCTAAAAGTTATGTCTGAGATAAAAGTTGATTATGTTGAAGTTGGCTTTAGATCTCGAGATAAAAAAGAAATTTATTGATAAAAAATATTGTCTGGAGCAAAATACTGCAAAGAGAATTGGATTGAAATATTTTACTAATGATAAATAAATATTCAGAAATATGTGGTTATCCAGCCTCAGGTAAATCTACCCATTATTTAAAAATTAAAATTAAAAATATTTATAGTTTAGAAGATTTTTTTTTCTATAAAATTTTTGATGATAAAAATAAGTTAAGATTTTTTTTGCTATATTTTTTATTTTTATTTTGTAAAAAAAGCTTTTTTTATAATTTTTTCTTTAACAGATTTTATCTAAAAAAAAAAAATAATAATTTTTATTTTATAAAGATATTAAGAAAAAAATTTTATAAAATTAATAAAAAGAATAAAAAAATTTTAATTGTTTATAAAAAATTAGTTTTTTTAAGCTCATATTCATATAGTAGAAAAATTAGAAATATTAACAGATTTAAATATTATATAAGTTTATTTCAGTTTTTTATTGATGAAAAACCAGATTGCAAAATACAAATAGTTGAAGACGAGGGATTCTATCAAAAATTATTTCATCTTTATAAAGATGACTCGACAAAAATTTTTAAATATGTAAATCAATATTTAAAATTAATCCCTAAATTTGATGAACTTGTCATAATTAATACAAATTTGAAGATTTGTATTTCAAGATCAAAAAAAAGATTGAAAAATTTTAATTACGCTGATAACAAATACATTGAAAAGGTATTCAAAAAAATATTAAACTTAATTTTATCTAAAACAAACCAAAATAAAAAAATTATTTAGAAAATAAGTATATCATTGCTTAGCAATATGCTTGGCACTGGAGAAGATTTTGTATTAACTGAATACAATAAAGATAAATTATCTTAAAAAATTTTTTTTATAATTATAGACAAAATATTTTTATTATTAAATCTGTGTCTGTTAAAAAAATATTTAATTAGAGAGATTAAAAAAATAACTATTCTTGCTTGTCCATTATCTTTTCTAATTTGAATAGTTTCTAGAAAGTGATCAATATAATTTATTCTGCTAGAAAATCCACCAGGCCTAAATATACCAAAAATTTCATTTTTCTTTGTGGCAATACCATTTAATTTATGATGCACTATCATTCTGTACATATAATCCCAGTCTGCATGAAATTTATATTTTAGGTTGTAACGTCCAACTAATTTAGCAGCATCTCTCTTAATAAAAAAACCAGTTGAATGACCAGAGTAAAATGCCCATGTATAAAAGATTTTCCATTTATTATAACCATGAAGAATTCCCCAATGTTTTTTTACACTACC
>ENA-UOXV01003510-UOXV01003510.1-marine-metagenome-genome-assembly--contig:-NODE-3510-length-18931-cov-6.422017_pt1 | contig 18931 bp, 21 predicted proteins | sample MGYA00238165_ERZ766961 | MGnify/ENA primary metagenome ERZ766961 (study PRJEB28924, sample SAMN03173240) | marine metagenome | biome: Marine; feature: Water; material: Subsurface seawater | place: North...
CGAGCGATCGCCTGCGGCGAGGAGCCCGGGGAATCGTCCCCGGCCATGAGGAGCCTATTCCAACAACAGCGACACTGTGAATGAGGACAAATTCTGTTTCAACGCCGAGCTGTCAGGAAATACGATTATTCCTCGTGTCCTGTGTCACAGCTCACTGGGGGACTAGGAATCGCTGTCCTCCGTGCAGAGAGCTCTCTCTTGGACAAGTCCCTCTGCAAAAACAGCCGAATCGTCGATCTTTCAGGAGAAAGCACTACACACTACTGCAAAAACTGGTACAAGTGTATCGATCCACACCGTTTCGGTGCAACCAAGCGCAAGGGCGCGCGGCCCGGCTGGTGAAGGTCGACGGCGTCCGCCTCGAAGGAGCGATCTCGCCTTGAAAGTTAACTAAAGTTCCAGGACACTTTGGAGACATGTGGACTTTTGGAGTCGTATCGTTCCGGCGTTTGGAGAACTTTTGGAGTATATTGACTTTTGGACGGATCGATTGACGAACTTGAAGTTCGACGCCGGTGCGATGCAGAAGGGTGGGCCGAGGAATCGTGGCAGCAGAGGAGGACCGGTGTCCTTCGAGGAGCAATTCCAGTCAAACGAATCAAATTCGGGGGTTGGGGCTGCTACATCCTCCCCAGGCGCAGGTGATGGCGCTCTAGCCCTCGTTCCCCCGTTCATCCGCGAGTTTTTTGGTCACACCCCACCCGACGACCCCTATTTGCCTGTGCACTTCAACGAGATGCCAAAAACTCGGGGCAGGACGAGATATAGCTCACAGCTGGTCAGGATACCAATCTGGCTCAAAAATAATGCTCTGCAGGGTTTTCGGACGCAGCTGTGCGCTGCTGCACCTCTTCCCAGCCCATAGACGACTCGCCAGTGCGGAGCTCGCACAGCGATGGGGGGAAGTGTGGTGTTGGTTTGATCCTTCAGGTACATCACCTTGATCCCATCTCAAATTCATTTCCGTTACTGCATGCTTTGACGACCTCGAGATAGATGGACAGGGCACACCCTCACAGTCTGCCCCATCGCACAGGACGCTGCTAACTCCACATACAACGGGTACAACGTATCGGTCGCGTCCTTGTCGGCAGGAGGTACATGTCCCAATGTGCTGTGGAGCATTGGCCTTCCGCCCGTCCAGCGAATCTGCTCCGGTGCCTCTCACGCGATTCCTGTGTGCAGGACCAGCGGAAGCAAGCAATCAAATCCAGGCGGGAGACTGCTTGATAAAGATAGACGGCCGCGATGTGGTTGGAAAGCGAACAGGCTTTCACCCGCACTTTGAATGCACAAATGCATTGTTGATGACAAGCCACTGCGCAAACGCTTAGCCTCACTGCGCGATGTGCGAGCAGGCGAGCTGGCGGGCATGCTGCTGGGCCCTGTCGGCTCTGCTGTATCTCTACATATGCGGCGGGGGGCAGCGTGGAAAGGCGGCGAAGGGAAGATATACACGGTGGATCTCAACAGGCGCTGGGCCGCAGCGGGGCTTAAGGAGCTTCCGCAAGACTACTGACGACAAGCTCCATGCAGACTTATACCGGACCCAAAAGGGAGAGGAGGGACATCGTTCCGATGAAGTTTGGTTACTTGAAAAGCATGAGTCGCGAGGGAGAAGAGAGATGTTTATAGTGAGGGGAAGAGGGCAGGTATAGAGATGTACTCGAGGGAGACATGTTCCAAAGAATGAACATGAATTCGAGCCAGAGCCATCCTGAGGCGGGCTCGTCCAGCTAATGTTTCAAGGCGAAGCTAACAAACATCATGGCCTCGTGTCGCACATTGGCATTGGTGCTCCCATTTCTGTTGGCCGCCCCGGCGCATGGCTTTCTTGGAAATGGGCTGGCCCTGCGGTCGAGCGCAACGCAGATGTTCAGTAGCCAGTCGGCTGCTGCTGGTCTTGTTCGCAGGTCGGCTGAACATCTCGCACGCCGCCCCGCCCGAACTGCCCCGCTGCAGATGATGGCAGAAGAAGACCCCGTGGTACAGCCCAATTCGAAGCAGCTGGATTTTAGGGCCTATCATTGTGATCAAATGATCTGTGCGCTGCGATCGTTCGCATCTCTAGCACAGCTGAGTCACAGTTCACATCCTGCCCCATTTTTCAGTTTGCGAGCCTGCGGACAAAGCTCAAGCGCTCGTCGCTCTTCCTGATCGGTATGGATGGTTGCGGAAAGGAGGCACTTGCGCTAGGCCTTGCAAAGAAGCTAGGTTACAACTTTCTAGACACGAATTCCATCCTTGGGCAGCTTCTCAAGAAGCGAGTGAGTGCCGACACGTTCAACGAGATTGGTGAGGAACAGTTCACGGCGCTCGAGAGAGCGGTCCTCGACGAAGTTCAGGCCTACATGGATACAGTTGTCTCAACGGGTTCGTTGGCACCAATGCAACCTGAAAACTGGGCGAAGTTCCGCACGGGACTTGTTGCTTACATCAAAGTCGCAGAGGGAGAGCTCGACCCCAATGGGTTGCAGGCACCGCTTGCCAGCGAGGTGAGAGGAGTGAACGCGCGCATTGGGCATGAAATATGAAGTCATAGAGATCTGACACACAGCATGTGGTGGCTGTGGTCTTGTGGCAGGCAGCGGCGCTGCTTGATGTGGACGACAAGACACGGCTGGGGCTCCTGCTCGCGCAGCGCTCGGGCAAGTACGAGGAGGCAGATGTTGTGTTCGATTGTGCCGCGTTTCCAACAGAGGAGGAGCGCGTCAAGGCGCTTGCAGAAGCCTTTGCTGAGCTCATATCTGCGAACCCGCCAGCTGCGCCCAAGCTCTCTGAGGCCCACGCGCAGGCAAACGCCCTCCAAACGCAGTTTCTCTGAGCGTTGCACTAGTCCTTAAAGATGCCGGCTTCGCAAGAGACTGAATATTTTGAACTCGGCTTGTGCGGCTGCTGCTCACGCAAAGGCTGTGACGCAGGCACTTTCGCGGATCATGGACACAGACCCGTCCGAGGATGTTGAGGACAAGTTGCCGGCGACTTCGGAGCAAGTACCGCGCGAGCAGATCCAATCTCTCGAGAAGATGCTTGAGAAAGACTCGCCCGATGAGCGCAAGAGTGGGGAGGTCTGAGATCTTGAAGCAGGCAATAGTCAGATAGACTATGACCGGAGTGGCGTGGATGGGAGGAGGAGGGATGGGGACGAAACGCTAATGAAGAGTGTAATCAGTGTGCGCTTCGCAGATAGTATCGCACTTCTACAGCCGCAGACAACAGGCAAACAGGAAGAGCGCATTCGAAACGCCAATTTGAGGGGGTTTATTGAGTTTCAGGCAACGGCACGTTCCCCTGATTGGCATCACACGTCCGAGACCTTGCCCCAGCGACGCGTCCTACTCCTCGGCCACGGGCTTGAGAATAAGTGCGCAGCTCTGTGTGACCCCCACCGTCTCCAGCTACCGTGTGGCCCCCCTCTTCGTCAGTACAGAGCGGCCGCTGAGGCGCTCCGCCTCCAACCAGTCCAGAGGGGGGACAGGCGGGCGGGATGAAGCAGGGCTGTGCGAACTAGGGGGAGGGGACACGAGGTGCAAGCAAAGCAGCAGGGAGGGCGAGACCGTGACGTCGAGATCCTTGAGGAGCAAGCGGGGCATCGTGGAGACGAGGTGGTACTCCTCGTCGGCAAGTTTCGCGAGGGCTGCCTGCGGGTCCGCAGCGCGCTGCGCGGCGGCGTGGCGCTCGCCGTCGACGAAGCCGTGGACCTCTGCCACAGTTGAGCTGGTGGCGAAGCGCCGGGTAAACTGCGCTCCGTCCGGTGCACGGAGGCGCAGCATCACCACCCCGTCGCCCGCTGCGGGCTCTCGCTGGAGGATCGCGCGGCCCTTGTTCACGCGCTCCTCGAAGCGCGCCGCGGCGCTTGCAACGGCGTTCTCTTTTTCAGCCGCCGCCGCGTTCTTGGCGTCTATCAAGTCCTGCTTGCGCTTCCGATCCGCCTCCTGCGGCAACCCCGCTCCCGCTGTCTGAGCACCCTGGCCTCCAGCAGCTCCGCCACTAGAGCACTGGCGCAATCAAACGATTTGAAAGAAGGCTTTCTTCGTGCGTGAGAAGAGGGCACCTTCACGGCGTCCTCCACCCGTGCCTTTTCAAACTCCGCATCCTGCTCCGCCCGCAGCCGATCGCGCTCCTCTCGCTGGAGGTCTGCGAGCGTCACTTTCTTTTCCTCGGGCGCCTTAACGGCAAGCTCCGCCAAGCCAGGCACCAGTGACTTGAACGGGGCCCCGATCTGGACGTAAAAGTGCAGAAGCATCGCGGCACCCCTGCGAAAGCAAAGCACACGCGCATCGAACGTCAGGCTGAAGGCCTCCGCAGCGACCTGCAACTGCTGCCCTGGGCCAGAGTCAGGGCGATTTCGAGGTCGGTAAATGCTTACCAGACAATCACTGACGAGTAGTCGTCAGGAATCAGAGACCTGCAGCACAGCTGTTTGTCAGCAACTTGATACATAGGCCGCGCATTGATCAGAACCTGGACCGGTGTTCAGACTGAAAATGCCCCGGTGCACCCTTCCAGCTAGGAATGCGCAGGCCCGCGGGATCCTTCCGCCCAGAGCGTGCACTCGAGGCCGGGTGGTTGCGAAGCCAGAAGAGGAAGGAGACTAAATCCTCAAAGTTCTGCAGCCGGCTGCTAGATTCCTTTAGCATTGTTCCCGACCATGCACGGCTTGAGGCCGTCGGGGTCCGGACTTTACTCGTACCGCTTCGTCTTGAGTTCTTCGTAGATGCTCGTTGGGCCCTTCTCAACCTCTGCAGCGCCTTCCGACCCCGCAACTTCCTCGCTCTCACCACCCCGAAGATGAAGGGTCAGTGTGGTATCCGATGGTCTGGTCCTTGACTTTGTCCAATGCAGCCTCGATCCCGAATCGAGCCCGAATCCAGTTGGTGCCAGGGAACCCCCCGACGGGCCCCTCGCGGCTCCGGCGCAGGACGCAAGGGAAGAAATCGGGCAGTGTGTGAAGTGCGATTCAGCAAGCGACAATGCAGCGGAGATATAGCATATCAGCGTGTAAGATGCAAACACTCGCCGCGCCGCTGCGCCTCCTTGCAGATGCATGGCCCGGTGTGAGACAACCTGACAAACTTGAACTTTCGTGTCAAACAATTGTGTACATTAGAGATGCTGTGCTAAATGACTTTTGCTTCTTTCATGCAAACGCGGGGTGAACAGTGACCATTCAGCGCATGGTGGCGAAGGTTCGAGGCCGTTTCCTCCTGCTCACAGGATCCTCCACTGAATGTCAGATAGGCTACTCCGTGCATTCTTTAATGCCTCTTGTCCCTCTAGGCAGCGGATTGTGCCAAGGCCGTGAAACGCGGGTTTGGGTTCTAGAACATTAGAGGGTAGCAGCTTCCGGCCAGCCAACAGCTGCTGCTGGGCAAGCAAGATGCAGGATTTCAACCGCGGACCGCAGTAGTTCTCGCCCGGATCGCCTTCTCAACGCATGGCTGGAATGTAGTATGTGCTTTAGCTCTGTATGCTCCCCACCTTCTCAAGAGGCTGACTCGTCGAGCGCTCGCAGGCCGTCGCGGGGCTGGCAGCCCTTGCGGCTGTTGCCACACTGGCAGTGGTGATCATCGGGAACACAGCTGGTTCTGTTGGGGAGCGGAAAGTCGGGGATGTTGCGGCGCGGTTGCAGTGGACACAATCGCTGCTACTGCCATCAGAGGGTTTCACAGGGATCAACCCGTACCTCGCGCCGAATGACTTGTACCTTTTCTGGGGTGAGTCAGCGTCGACGGGCACGCTGGCCAGTGGGTTCAACGGCGGGCGTGGAAGAGCAAGCAGCGGGCAGCGCATTCGACAGGTTCTAAATTTCGGTGACTTCACCGGCAACGGGTGGGACTCCCCAATCTCGTCTGCTCGTGCACTGCCCCCAACCACCGCGGGGACCAAAACTCAAAGTTGAGCGCTACCAACTGCCGGACAGGTATGAGGATGACGTTACAGGGCACGGATATTTTCTCCGAAGCTGGGAGGGTCCACTCTTTCAGTCGGTAGGCCGCCTACCCATGTTGATCCTGCGAACAGCCGCGTTGGCGTGCAGCAGGTTGCTAATCGGACGGCGGTCTTGTGCAGCTTGCGGGAAAGTGCTGCGCGACGATCCTAGTGCCGCCAATGGAGCGCAATCTGCCAATTGCGCCGGAACACGCAGTCTTATCTAAGCGCATCCGCTCATTTGTCGCCAACGGTAACATGCTGATTCTTACGGGGGGTGACTATTCGTCGATTGTGTTCCTGAATCAGTTCTTTCACTACGACCTCAAAAAGACGGTGTTGGATGAGGGTCCGTTCGAGAAATTGCCCAGCAAGTTGCTGCCGAAGAATGCACGAAAGGCTTGGGAAGAGGCGCCTGAGACTCTGCAGCAGGATGGGCTGAGCGTGACGACCATCACCAAGGCGTCACTGCCGATCGACACAAAACTGATCTACGCGACGCCTGTGTCGTCGCCGGTGTTTGAGATCACCTACTGTGAGCGTAAGGTTTCGCCAAAGGAATGCCAGGTGATGCAGCCGCAGTCGCTGACGTGTCTGGTGGAAGTGATTCCCTCTGAGTGCGCCATGTACGAGAAGAAGGGAACGCCTTGTTCATGCGGGACGATCCTCTACGTCGGGCACGACTACGTGGAGCACCACTCGAACGCGATCGGCACAAGCCCTTGGGACGACGCGCTTCGCGCTGCAGTTGCCACCAGTAAGATTGGCAAAGCAGGAAAGTTCGCTGCGTTCAACGATTACAGCTGAGAGGGTCGCGGGGCGGTCAAATCGATGGCAGTGCAATGTAGAAATCGAGCAACGTGTGAGGTGCGAGGTGGTTGTACGGAAACGCGTAGGGTGTTCCCAATGTTGCCATTCAGCAATGCGCTGCTCACGTCTTGGCGACAAACGTTTCCAGCGCAGATTGTGTGCACAGCAACACCTCATCTCCTGCCTATGCGCGCGATTCAGCAACGCCACAGAGAGCATTGGCGCTGTGGCGATTTCACCTTGATAAGGGCGCCGCCATCCTTGAACTCAACGATCATGGCCGCTAAGCCGACCCCGTTCAGCGTGATTCGCCCCTGCTCCATTGCCGCGCTGGACCCGATGGTGGAAAGCAGCTCCTCGGCACTTGTGTTCCCTGCATCGGTTTCAGGGGAGCCGTGTCAGTAGAAGGCACGGGAACACTTCATCAGTTCAATGCAATCGGTGGCCAGAGTAACACTCCGTTTGAACAGAGGATTAAAACATGGTGCACCTCCAAGAAAAAGACCCTTCTCCCCGCTTTCGACCTTCTGCCAACTCTCGGAATCCCAGAGTCGCTGTAGCATCCAACCTGGTGGGGCTTGGAATCAGAAAGGCCGCTGGCACGAACACGGTTCAGGCGAAAGGATCATGTCAACAAGGAGCTGGAGTTGCCGCAAGAAGAGCATAGCTAGCAAGATTGTGAAGACTAGGCTGGAGTTGGCGACGCGGACCTCCGTCACCGGCACTCTCGCCGTCACCAGTGAAGGCGCTTACCTGCGAGAAACCCCGAATGGTCAACGCAAATTTGACTGCCGAAGAATCTGGTTCGCCCTGCACTCAAACAGGGTGATGGGCAGCATGCGGACCTTGGTGCCCTCCTTGAGCTGCGGAAGTGAACGGACCCTGCTTTCGACGTCAAAGACGTGCGAGTCCGTAATCTGTGATCCGATTAATCATGGACTGTAAGATGTCAAGTGCGTGAGAGTCTTGGAGGGCTGGCTTGTTCCACTAGCTGTTCCCACCGAGTGAGGCGCCCAGGTGCCGCGAGTCACTGGCGATTCTGCGCCTTGTGCTTGGCACCCCCGAATGCTCCATCTCCTAGCAGCTGCAGCCTAATGGTGCTCGAGAGACGAAAGGCGAAAGATTGGAAATGACCTTGAGGGCACGGAGCGCATCGCACAGGTTGTAAAGATACGCGGAGTTGAGACCGGAGGGGCCAACTGATCTCGCAACTTGGGCGGCAACCTGCGCGTGACAGCGCTTCTCATCTGCTGCTTCCACTCAATTTTTCGTTTCCACCGGTGGCTAGTCTGCTGATAACAAACCTGCTCGTTGGTCAGCGGCCCGAGGTACTGTGGATTGTCGTTGGTGGCCACGTACACCAGCACGCCTGCAGCCAGTCACCATTTTAGGGGTTAAATTCGCGGCAGCCACTGATTGGCTTCGCGGGCAGCACCGTGAAGTGACGGTTCCGGGCGACAAGTGCCATCTGGAGCGCCCTCCATGCGCAGATGTACATCAACACTCTCGCGATCGTAGCCGTCTTTTTCGCGAAAATCGAGGTAATCAATCACCTCGTCTCTGATCTCAGCTGAATAGCCATAACACATGCCCCAGCAAACCTCATCGTCACCGTCCCCTATATACTCCTACGTCTCGCGACGGTCCGTAGTGAGACAACCTTACACTGAAGTGTGTAGCAAGAGCAAAGTTGCCACTGCTGGGGATGAAAATCAGTGTGATCTGCTGTACTACCTTGGGAATATCGGAGTTGCGGAGAAGAGTAGCGACGAGGCCTGGAGCACCAGGCACACCACGATGGTCCGTCGAGCCCTGCCAAAATTTCCGGGTGTAGCCACGGATTGCTCCGGGTACACTATCTACCGGCGTGAATCCCTCCGGCGGCTTCCAGACAAGAGATCCATACCCGAATACCCACAGGAGACTCTCTGCCACCTCACGCGCAAGCCAGATTGAGCGCAAGTACACAATAATCGCTCTGAAGCAGGGGGTCTGAGCCCGCTGCGAGAACATTGACGCACGAGGCAACATTGATATCTGATTGTAACATGTGAGCAGGGCGCAATGTGTACCGTCAGGCATGGATTCCGGTCGCCCCCGGAGGGAGGTGGACGATTGCAGGGATCGAGGTGCGCTGGGAGACTTGACTGTCACAACAAGAGCTTCGGTCAAGAAAATTTCAAGCAATAGAAGACAGCAGAACCGACGCAGAATCGTCTTTTCTCCTTCGTCGGAACCGCAGTTCTTGATGTTGGGCACCAAGCTGCGGCCCCCTAGCTAGTAGCAAGAGCTGAAACTTTACAATGTTTTCCCAAGGAAGGAGAAGGAGGGAAGGAAGGTGCCCCGGGATGGCATCGACCAAGCTCGTGGCGGCGTTCACGCTCGGGGTTGGTGCAGCATCCGCTGCGGCTCTTGTTATAGAATGGATGCGGAGGCGCAACAAGGACGTTCGCGAACTGCTTGTCGATCAGAGTATGGAAGGTCTTGCGGCGCTCCGCCACGTCTCTCGACAGAACCCGATTCCGGTGCCATGTGCCTCCACCAGCCTAAAACTCGTGCTCAAGCACCAATAAATGTGCTGTTCTGATACGCTGCTTCATTTTGATCGCGAGGTGTGTCGATAGGCGCTTTCACGGGCCGTAAGTGAGATGGAGTCGGTCTCTGTCAAGTTGCTGGAGGCCATGGACAAGTCTGGGAACCTGCGCTCTGGAGCTGAAACCAGGCTCAATGCGCATCAGGTGCTCGCACAACCAGGATTGTGCCAGTGAAAATTCAGTGATTCATTGACCTGGCCCTGTCGATGCACATCCGGCGCTATGCCCACACAGCTTGAGATTTGTGCACTATCCGAGGAGCCGAAGCGACGTGTGAAACGGGTTCACAGTGTAACGTCGGGGCGGCGCCGGCACGCAGGTTGTAGTGCTGCAGAAGGTTGAAGAAGAGTTGGGAAGATTCAGCAACACCATGAGGTAGAGCCATGGAGCCCTGCTATTTACAACATCTCCAACTCACCATCAACCAATCTTCAGATCGTATTTAGCCCGCGCTGTTTGCCGATCGGCGCGTGCACGGGCGTGTAATGTATTTGGCTTACCTTCGTCCTCGTTGCAGCACGATTCTGGCCGACGCTGTTGTGAACTCCCTTCCACTGGCTTGTCACTTACGCCGAGGAGGAGACATTCCTCGTTGTGCAATGGATATCGGCGGAACTCTCTGCAAGGCAAAGCGCCCTAGCACATATGCGCCTAAGATATTCGGCATTTTGTGGATTTCCGGAGCATTAGCGTTTTTGCAAGTGTGTCCAAGGCCCCTGAGCATCTGTACAGGTTATAATCGTTGACAAGGGAAGTGAGCCGAAGACGCCAACCCCTTTCAGAGTATGCCTCTGCTACCCTGCGAACCCTTGGCAGTATGGGCATTTCAGTGCCCTGAGTTTCACTAAAGATCTGGTGGTGTACATTGCAGGAAGAGGGGGCTATGTCCCTCGAGTTCGTCGGCTGTCCCACGCTGAATCTGCGCTTCTTCACGTTCCCTTCATCACACGTGCCAGACCCACTTGGGCCCAAAGCCGAAGAATGTCGCTCAGACCGATGTCGTTTACCGGATTTTGTTACACTTCCGTCAATTCTGTAAACTGATTTGCGGCTGACAAACGATTCGCCCTTTAATCGAGCAGCTGGACCAGTGTATTGCATTTCTGCAGAAGCTTCAGATAAAGCACGACGTCATACCAACGACTGGGGGAGGGGGGCACAAGCACAGGGAAATGTTCTTGGACGCCATGGGAGTCCACCTAACTCCTGTTGAGGAGATGGCGTCTGTCATCACTGGCGCTAACCAACGGTTAGTGCTCCCGTGGACTAAGCGCCCTCAACTGCCGGCACATTCGTGAACTGTGCACCGCTGCAGATTGTTGTCTGGAGAAAAAGAGGTATTTCAATACCGATGGAAGAAGGAAGGTAGGCGCGAGGAGACCGCAGAGCCATCTCCTTCTTCGCGTCGCGACAGCGCGTGGGACAAAAGGTATACGAGTAAAACAAGCCTTTTGTGTGCATGGTCTCGTGCCGGCAGGATATCGCTGACGGCCGGCGTGGTCTGCCAGGGGGCTGGATGATCGCAAGGTCTATGCCAACTTTCAGGCGCCCCGCTCACCGTTTCCATATCTTCTGGTCAACATTGGATCGGGCGTTTCAATCATTCGGGTGGACGAGGGAAGTCATAAGCGCATTAGCGGCTCATGTCTCGGAGGCGGCTCCTTTTTCGGACTGGTAAAGCAGCTCACCGGTGCAAAGACGTTTGAGGAAGCAATTAAGGTGACCAACTTTCCGTGCTCGCCTACACGGTGCATTACTCCTGCGTGAAAACTTGCTCTAATGTGAAACCCGGGATCATCGTGGGTCGCTTCTTGCAGATGAGCCGAAAGGGGGATATCTCGAACGTGGATCTCTTAGTGTCCGACATCTACGGAAAGGGATTCTGTCAGGGTCTCGGATTGCCAGAAGACCTGATCGCTAGCAGCTTTGGTAAGGTGGCGGTGGCAGATGAAGTGGAAGAGGACCCTCGTAACGAGGACATGGTGCGAAGCTTGATCTTCATGTTCGCAAACAACATTGCGCAGGTTGCCGACCTGCTTGCAGAGCGAGAAGGTATCCACAACATCATCTTCTCAGGTGGATTTATTCGTGAGAGCCCTTACGTATGGTCCAAGATCTCTTTTGGCCTTGACTTCTGGTCAGGTTCCAAGCGTCAGGCACTTTTCATGGAGCACGATTCCTTCCTCGGAGCCCTTGGGGCTCTGTTTCTTATGAAGTAGTTGCAGTGACCTTTCTCCATTCACCACCACAAGATGAGATCGTGTTCGTGGCGCGGGATGGGTTTTTCGCTGGGAGAACGGACTGTGAGAGACAGGCGTGCACTTGGATTCTTGAATACACAGACTGATTACGAGAGCAGCGACATTTAAGTAACATGGTCGCTTTCACCGTGTCTCACGGCGCCACACCGGCTGGAGCCGGAAAAAAGGCCCAAACCCCGCGCCGGGCCCGCGCCCGAGATCCTGTCGACAGTGATAGAGCGTAGTGAGCAGCCCAGTGCTTCCCAATCAGCCGTGTACCGAGAGAAATGTGTAATGAATAACCTCGTAATCCTTATCTGCATAGGAGCCAACATGCAGGAAACAAAACCAGGAAGCCGTAAAAACCGTCTGAACCGTGCCAGAACTGGAACCGGGGTCGGCACTGTGATCTGACCTCGAGCCAGAGCCTGAGTCATAACCTGAACCTGAGCCTAGGCTGTAACCGGGGCCTGCACCGGGGCCCGAACCTATCTCTGAGCTTGGGCCTGCGCCTGAGCTCTCGCGCCCATGATCGCGTCAGTGTTCTCAAGAAGCCATCCGCTCCGTTGCGCCCGGATTTCACGTACGTAGTTTGCAGCGAATTCCTAAAACACTTTTTGTGAAGTTGGCGCCCTCTAGCAGCTAGCAGGCGCTATGGCACAGCCGGCGTGGACGTCCCCGCGGCGTCTCAAAAACCTTCTTGCTGAAGCTGTACAGTCACGGCGCCGAACGCTGAGCACTTCGCCTTCATCAAGTCCGCCCATGCCGAATCCAGGGAATGGTGCGTCCTCCTCTACTGCTCACAACAAACGGTCAACCCTCCCGGGCGACTCTGTAAGCGAAGTTTCGCATAGCTTCGTCAGTCAGTATGAAGCGACAGATTGGGAGGACAAGCAGCGTGGTCGCCGCATGCTTGCGGGGTGGTGAATTCCTTTCCGACTGTGCGCACCACTTTGCTTGGAGGTAACAACGTATCGATGAGGACTTGAGCTAAAGCCTGATTTTCCACCGTGTCTGGCAAACAGGTATGCCGAGGCAAAGACTGGGCGCAGCGAGCGGGAGGTTTCCCGACTTGTTGAAAGGGTGTGCTACCCAAAGATCTTGCTAATTCTGTCCCTTGTACGCGCTTACGCATTTTCGCCTGGTGAAAAACTTTGGCTGAACGCGCAGACTGAGAAGTTGGAGGCTGCTCGGAAGCAACAAGCAAAGCAGGCGGCAACACAGGTCGATCGTTTGTCTGAAGAGGTCCAGCGTATGCGCGAGTCTGCTGCGCGCCGCCGCTCAGCCGGTGGTGCGATAGCCGCGGGTAGCGGAGCTGCGGGAGTCAGCCGTGGGGCCCAGACATCGCAGCAAACGCGAGAAAGTACGGGTGCTCAGACGCAGAGCACTATTACAGTTGCATCAGCGCAGACGCAGAGTGCTCCAGCAACTCAGGATGGTGCATTTCAAACTACAGCTGCAGTCGGCGTTGGAATTGGCATCGGGACCGGGGCGGGTGACCAAGACGGGGACGGGCTGCAAGCTCATGCAGCAGTGCTGGCGGCACCTGGGCCTGGCCCCGCCCCCGAGATAGACACGGGGTCTACGCACAGCGCGGTGCCAGATGGTGGCTCTCCGACGTCGCCCTCAACTGCGGCACAGGCACTGGAAGCTGCGCTGCTGCGGTGTTCGCACTTGGTGCCGCAAGGTGATTGGCAACTTGAACGGGCGCTGGAGTCAGCACGTGACGCTGCGCACGAGCTGGAGATCGAAGAGGCTGAGCGGTGTCGCGCGCGAATATTTGCAGAGGAGGCGCAAGCGCTTGCGGCAGAATCCGTGCGAACGCTTGAGCGGGCGGTGGCAGAAAGCAAGGAGGCACAGGACAATTCCGCAAGGTCGCTCGCAGATGCGCTGGCGTTGGGGCAACAGATGGAGGAGGAACTGAGGGAGCAACGACGCATTCAAGAAGGGTTCGAGCGTGAGCGCACAAAATTATTGTTGGAGTTGAATGAGCTGCGGCAAGGCCATGCTCGCACCAGCACCGCGCTTGTAATCCCCCAGCCTTACCTCCCATCTGATGCATAGTCTCTTTCACAAGCGCATGCGAAAAGTGCTCGACCGTGGAATTCACACGCGATGTTTGAATCCGGTGCTGACAATACTTGTTGCGCGGAAGGACGATTCGCTGGGTGCTAGTGCAGTGCTCGAGGCGGAGGTGGAGGATTCGCGTTTGCGTCAGAGAGAGGCTGAGGAAGCGCTGCGGGAGGCTCTTGCGACCATCGCGACCCTAGAGGTGGAGATTTTGAAGTCGCATCAGGCACAACGAGCAGCAGAAGATGCACTATCCGTGAGCAAGAGTGGCGAGGAGAAACTCAAGGAGCACCTACGGAGCGCTCTTGATCAGGCGTGTTCCGCAGAGCCGAACCCTGCGCTGCAGCAGATTGCACCAGATGATTGTGATCCTAAAGTTTGCTCTGCGCATTCGCTTCAGGCTGCGACGGTACGCGCGAGTATGTCAGATGACGGTAGAAATCCTTCAGTCTTGCCTCGTCAAGATGGCGAGGCGGAAACACGTATGGTATGAGAACGACAATTGCTCCTGTCTTGTATTCCCAACAGTTTCGGTATTTTTAACTGCGCTGACATATGTTTCGAATTTGTTGGCAGCTCCAACTGGAGGAAGAGCTACTCGCATCGCAGCAGAAACTTGCTGAAATGGCCTCAAAAGTACGCCAGCTGCAGCTCGAGAGCTGGGACGGAGGCTCTGACCAAGAGAAGAGTGGCGAGACTGAGCAAGTGTGGCAACAGCGTTGTGCTGAACTGGAGAAAGATCTTTGTGCCTTAGAGTTTGAACGGAATGAAGCCAGGGCTGCGCTGGAGACTCGAGAGCTAGAGTGGAAGGAGGAGTTGCAGCGCTCTCGCAAAGAACTTGCTGACATGGAGGAGGATTTTAAGCGAAGCGGGGCGCGACTGAATTCGCTGGAGGAAGCGCTTTCTTCTCCGCGGAAGATGGTTGTTCGCGCGGTTGAGGGTGGTTTCGGCGCCTCAAGGCGTAATGCTGATAGGTCCAAGGAAGAGGTACCCGAGACCCAATTGATCAGCACCGCTGGGTCTGGGGGCAGGACGGCGAATGCAAATGCCTCACACTTCAGCGAGTCGCCAGCAACTCCTGGAGCCAGGTGCCCACGGCTCATTTTCACATTTCAGACCGGCTTCGATAGCTGGTTTTGGCCCTCTAGAGCTAGAACACGCGATGTTTTCGGAGTTGCCGCGCACGTGGCATTCTGAGATTGGCGGGGCAAGCAACAGGTGGTCTCCTGAGCATCGGACGGTCCGTGGCCTAGAGGAGTCGTTGGGTCACGCAGCAGCTGAGGTTGAGGTTCTTCGGCAAAGGACGGAACGCGCAGAGAGAGATAAGTTAGAACTGTCGAATCAGGTCCGTTTTCCGCAGCTGCATTTAGCGGACGAACTAAGATGCACTTACAGCTCTATCTATCCGGCGACGAGAGGTGTCTTACGATGCTCGGGTTGGATTGCGACGCAGGTTTCGTCGCTAGCTACGGAACGGGAAGAGTTATTGCTAAAGATCGAGGCAGCAAAACTTGCAGGCCAGCACCGTGCGTCGCAAGATGCCAAGCAGCGGGCAGTTTTCGAGGCGGAGGCGTCGCAACGTGAGAATTTGGCCTGCGAACGCGCAAAAGCTGCCGCGGATGACGCGGAAGAAGCAAAACGGTTACACGAGCAGGCAGAAATGGAGCGGAAGAGGCTAATCTCCGACGTGGAACGTCTTGAGATAGTCGCACGGGACTTGGAGACCCGTGCCTCTGGCGCAGAGACGCATCTAAACACTCTGCAGGTCAAATGCACGGAGACGGAGGCCCGCGCTGTACTTGCGGAGTCCTTGGTTGTGAGGCTGGAAACAGGGGCAATGGCGCATGAAGCTGAAATGTTCGAGTGCCAAAAACGGATTCAATCTCTTCAAGAAGAGGCAGAAAAGTTGCCTGTACTCGAGCGGGAGATCAACCGCTTGCATGGAGAGGCAGCGTCGGCGATGACGCAGCTGCGCGACGCGAAGGAGGAGACAGCGGTGATACGTGATGGACTCCAGCGCGACCTTGAGGCAGCACTTGAGAAGCAGCAACGCTCTGAGGCGCAGCGGCAAGAAGTCTCGTGCCATGCAGCAGTGCAGATTGCGGAGCTTCAGCAGAAAGTCAATGAGTATGAGGCCAGTGAGGCTGCGGCCACCCGAGCTCGGGAGCAGCAGACGACGAGACGTCTCAGCAGCTGGGCCGATAGCTTGAGCGTGCGTGAGCGAATCGCAGAGCTGGAATCCAAGACCGATCGCGAGGGCACGCTTCTGCGGCAGGGAAGTACCGGAAGTGAGGTCGCGGGCGGTCGACGTTTGGCTGAGCTGGAGCGGCGTGTTGCAGAGGCAGAAGAGCGAGAGACTTCGAGCGAGCGAGCGCATGCACAAGACCTGGCGCGGGCTCAGGAGGGTCTCGCGGCCGCGATCGCTGCAGCAGGTGCAGCGGCGTATGTTGGACCAGAAGGCGCACTCGAGGAGACTGTTCGCCTCCGGAGGGAGCTTGTGCAGCTGCAGCAAGACCTGAAGCAGAGAGGCGATGGAACTCGATTTTCAGGAGATCCTGTTGAGATGTCTACAATTCAGGACAGCGATGGGATTCGCGAGTGGGCTGCAGAGCTACGTGGTATGTTGTTGCGGATGGAAGCATGCCTGAACGGAACTGAGGATGAGTTTGAGGAGGAGCCCGTAGTGCAGGTCGATTTTTCTGGTGGCTGGCAGGCTGTGGTCTCGACTGCTGCCGCTGCGCTACGCCGTCAGATTCAGACGACTGGAGAGGATCAAGCACGCGCTGCTACAGCAGCCCAGGCGCTCAGAAAACAAAATGACACGCTTGCTCGGGAGTTGCAGGCGGAGCGAATTCGTGCTCGGGGTAGGAATAGTGCCCGAGCGGGCGGCAACACGACGCCACAAGACGGCAGTTCAGCTCACTGTTCAGAGTGTGGGCTTGTGAGCAGCATGGAAGTGGACCTTTCGCTACTGCAGGATCAGCATGATACACTTGCAAGAGAGCACCAAATCGCAGTCGACAAGGCACTCGCCGCGGAGAAGAGTCGCGCTGCGGCTGTTTCGGCGCTTGCACGGTCGCAGCAAGCACTGGTGCAGGAGAAAGAGAAAGAATTCAGTGCGCAGCGGAGTAATGACGTGGAGGAACAAGTGCATGAGAAACAACCTCAGTGCAGCGACGTTGAAGCGGCGTTCGAACAGCTGCAGGGGCGCTACGATAAGCTCAAAGAGGAGCACGTGGAGTCGAAAGCACTGTCGGAACAGAACATTACGCTGCTCTCAGATATGCTCAATGAGACGCAATCAGAGCTGGTGTTGCTGCACCAAGAGCGGCAACGCTGGCGCGAGATGGAATTCTCTCGCAGGGAATCGGCGGCATCGTCGCTGCAAGGAGGCCGCAGATCCAGCGGCTTGCGCTGACAGCGGCCGCATGGAACAGCACAACCTCTCCCTGCGCTATGCCATGATTATGCCGACAATCTCTGACAGTATTCTCGATGTTTGCTGTGACTCCGGTTTCTGGATGAATGAAGTTTGTAATGGTGTTGTCTTTCGAGTCGAGATGCACTCCATCGCATGCAATCTCGTATTTGTACGGAGAGGCTTTTCGGGATCTCATGAAGCTGCGCGCAACAAGGTTGCCACAACTTTCGCAGCTTCACGAGCTGCGCACTTGCGATTTGTGAGGGTGTGCGTGCGCTGAGGACGAGGCGTTTTGCTCCAAAGAATTGTCACTTCCAATCAAAGCCTTTCATCGACAATTTTTGAGCTGAGGTTCAGGACTCAACATAGCAAACATACGAGAAAGAGGCGTTCGTTAGAGTCGTGAAATCGTATTAACTTCAACAACAAAGGAAAGCTCGCCTCTACTCAAACAGACAGAGCATGATACTTGGGCTGCCTCGCTGTTGCCGCATGTGTCATCTCGGTTTTCATCTTGATTCCGATTTCCCAGGGCAGTCAAGGTCGCAGCAGCAGGTGTGTGGCCGATGTAGCCGGTGCACCTTCGCACCAAGTTCAAGCATCAATTCAAAAGCGCAACGTGTGTTCAGGCAGAAAGGCTCGTTCTGTGAGATTCAGAGATAGCGGTCAAACTCAGTCAAAAAAAAGGTTTGTGTTTGACTGAGTCAACTGACGATGTTCAGACATGGTGCGTTCCCGCGGCCAGCAGAAGAACATCGGGAACGCGTAGCCCGCTGGCAGCTTGAGCCTACTGTAGGAGGAGCTGCCACCGCGACGCGCAAATGTCCACCTCCGCCGTCTCACACCGTTGCGACGCCATCAAGCTCTGTGAGCACGGGCACCGCGGATCAGCGGTCCACGGCAGTGGAGCCTGCAACATTGAAGGAATTCAAGCGAGAGCCGCCGTTAAAGTCCGTGACAGGGAGTGTCTTTGGCGGGGGTCTGGCAAATAACTTGATCAATGCCCATCGTGACGCACCGAGGCCGAGAGCTGCTCCTGTGGTCAGCCAGTGGGAGCCTCGTGGAAGCCATTTCTACAAAGCACTGGCACAAGAGCAGCCTAGAAGGTACGGGGTCCGAGGTTCTCACGCGCAGTATGGGGGGGATGTACAGTGTCATGCGTGCGAAATTTTTGAGGCGGTCACTGTTGATCCGGCGCGCGATGAGGCTCGCAAGAAGCTGGACGGGTCGCGTGGCGATCGTGGCTTTGGCGGACGGGACTACGCGCAGGCTATGGAGGAGCAGCGGTCGCACGGACCAGGAGAGGGCGTACCGCGTGGCAAACGAAACTTCAAAACGCACAACGTATTAAACTTGAATTGAAAGATAAAACTGAAGCTTTCAAAAATATCGAAGCCGAAGTGAACCGAGTTTCGAATTTAATGACGGGAGCTCTTGGTGTCGACAATGGAGAAGACTTAAGGGCTTTAAATAATCTTGCCATAAGCACGATCGACTCATTAACGAAATCTAAAGCAAAGTATGAAGAGCATAAGAATTCTGTCGAGAGAGCTCAGAAAAATTTAACAGGTAGAGAGTCAGAAGTTTCGGACTGCGAGAAAAAGATTGCGGCGATTCAGTCACGTTGGGGAGCAATTACGAAACCACTACCAGATGGCATTGGCAACATGGATAAATTTATTTTGAAGTTGCCGACACTTCGACAGTTACTTTTAAAGCAGAATGAAAAAATCAAGATAACACGACGCGTAAGCGCTATGGAAAAAGATCGTGATACATTTTCTGACCAAGTGAAAGACTTATCAACAAAGCTGGATGAGCCTAGTGCCGACGAACCGCTGATTATCGCTCAAAAACTACAGAAT
>ENA-UOXV01003517-UOXV01003517.1-marine-metagenome-genome-assembly--contig:-NODE-3517-length-18918-cov-5.489530_pt1 | contig 18918 bp, 12 predicted proteins | sample MGYA00238165_ERZ766961 | MGnify/ENA primary metagenome ERZ766961 (study PRJEB28924, sample SAMN03173240) | marine metagenome | biome: Marine; feature: Water; material: Subsurface seawater | place: North...
CGTGGTGCGCCGCGCTCGGGTTCAACAAGGCGTGAACGGTGTGAACGGTGTGTGCGTAAATGTATCTCCGAGATGTGGTTGTCATACCCAAAGAGGCTATAGAGCTAATACCTTATTCGCGTGCGTGCGTTCATGTTCATCACCGAGTCGCCGTGTCCTACCCGCCCCACGCCTTCAGAGGTGCTCTGACCAGCGGCGTCGACATCGGCCCGCCTCCACCGATGATTGCGGACAGACGCGTGATGCACTCGCCCCTGTGGACGTGGTGCCCGCTCCCTTTGCTGATCCCCGCCACGCCGAACCCCTCCAACTTTGCCCATAGGTAGTGCCCCGTGGGTACAGGGACGTACACCGGCGGCTTGCCCGTGACTTTCGCCGTCAAGATTTGCATGGCGATGTCCTCGCAGTTCTTGTGCTCGTCGATGAACCGTCTCGCCGACGTCGGCAAACCCTGCGCGTACAGTGACATGTACCCCGTGCGCATGAACGCGGCTTTGGTGAGCACGATGCTGAAGTCCCCGTGTCTCCACAGGCTCAAATCGTCCCACACGTACCGCCACCCGCATCCGGTTGCATCCGGCACATGCGTCCGCGGGTAGTACCCCACCAGCACGTCTGCGTTCGCCCGCCACGCCTTGAACCCCGCACTCAGCGCGGCGCACGGCATCCTGACGTCCTCGTCCACGTTGAACACCGCGGTCGTGGAGATTTGTTTGGCACCCGCGGCTGGCGGATCGAACCTGTTCTGTATGGACGTGGTGGGATGGGAGTCGTACGTGACCATCGACGGCTTCGGGCCGAAGAACGCGCCCGCCTCCTTGTCTCGCGTCGGCGGCGGGGTCTGCTCGGACCATACCACGCGGATCTCGGCGACGTCCGGACACGTCGCGTAGTGCGCCACGGCCTTCTTGAGCAGGTCCGGCCGCTTGAACGTGTTGAGGAGGACGGTGAAGCGCCGGTCGTCCAGGTTCTCGTCGTCGCCCACGAGCGAGCGGAGATCGGCGGGCGCGGGCTCGTCGCCCGCCTCGATCGCGACTGGGCCGCAGTCGGCGCCGAGCGCGGCGCTCGAGGATCCACCGGCGATGCCACGTAAGGGCAGATACACCAGAAGCGCGAACGCCAGGAGCGCGCATATCGTCCTGCGAACGGCGGTGCCGGTGCCCGATCCCCTCCTTCGGGGCAGACGAAGGGAGAGCCCGAGGCTTCCGCCGCGGGCCTTGTCTCCGTACTTGGCGTCCATCTCGTCCCGCGACGGCGCTCTGCTCCAGGGCGCGCGCCAAGGGCGAACCGGGGAGGGGGCGGGGCGACGAATCGTGCGCTCCGAGAGCACCGCGCTCTCTCGGTTGTGCAGTCACCAACGGACGGCTTCGAATAAATTTTAGGCACCCTCGTCATCATCATTCCACGCCCCGAGATCCTCACTGTGAAGTGCGCGGGGGACCATGGAGGCGTGTGCGCCGATGAGCGCCGACGCGCTGAGGGAAACCGTGAAGGATCTGACCAAGAAGGCCAAGTTCGGGGAGGCGTGCGATCGCCTTCTGGGGTGGACAGAGGTCGCCGACGTCGTCGAGGGAGATCTGGGAAAAGATCTTCTGCAGGGCGTAATCAGGTGCGGGACCGTGCTGAAGACACGCCACGCTGAGAACTCCACGGGCTGGCGGCACGGTCTGCGCCTCTTCGACGCGGCGGTGATCGCGTTCGAGGGCCACGAGGATGTGGGTAAGGTATCGGAGCTGCTCGAGTCCGCCGCGCTGACCGTGAACGCCGACGACGAAAACGTCACCTCGACGCCTCGTGGCGAAGACCGAAAACCAGAGTCTGCGGCGCCGGGGACGCGAACGTTCGAAGGGCAGTTCTCGGGCGAGGTGGAGAGCGAGTTCGACAGACAACGGCGCACGGCTGGATCCGGCACGCGCGGCGGCGCCATCCCCGTCGAGCTCTTCGAGATGTTCCGCGCGCCGACGACGACGGCGGAGGCGAGGAGGGACGCCCTCGTGCGTTGGATATCATCGGAGCACCCGGAGGCGTCAGGCGAGGTGGACGTCCTCATGGACGTCCTGTCGGGTTTCGATCCGAGCTCCGCAGACGCGGACGACACGACGAGGAGTGCGAGGTCGGCGGGCAGCGACAGCCTGGCGGCGCTCGCGGAGCGCACGGTGACGCTGCGGACGCTGGAGAACGTTGAAGCGCTCGGCGAGTCGGAGTGCCCGATTTGTCGGGAGGACTACGCGGCGGGAGATCGGGTTATTAAGATGCCGTGCGCGCACACGCACGTGTTCCACAGGGAGTGCGTGGCGCGGTGGCTTCGCAAGGACGACAGCTGTCCGCTGTGCAGGTCATCGCTTCCAATATGGCTCGGGAGACCGCAGTACGCGTAGAGGCGATTAATGATTGAGCAACTTTATAAAAATTCATCAACGTCTGCGCTTCGTGTGCTAAGTCGTGTGCCGTCCCGTCGGATAAATTTGCCCGTTCGATCGGGGGCGTAAGCATCGTCCCCGAACGGACACCGTCGGATCACTCCGCGAGCGACGCCAGGAAGCCGCCGTCCGACTTGGGGCCCGCCTCCGCTCCTCCTGCCGCCGCCGCCGCGGCGGCCTTCTTCGCCTTCACACCCCCGACGGACTTGGCCGCCTTGACCCCGCCAGCCCGACCACCCGCACCGCCCGCACCGCGGTCCTTATCCTTCGCGCCATCCCCGGGCGCCGGCAGCGCCGCCACGGGCGCGGCGGCCGGGAGTCGATCGTTCGGGAAGTTCAGCCACTGATTCTTGAAACCCGGCAGCGTCACCACGGCTGCGTCGTACGCCTTGGCCGCCTCCGCCTCGGTCTCGTGGTACCCGAGGCTCTTCTTCTTGCCGTCCATGGTGATCTCCGCGCGCCACTTGATGGACACCTCGTCGTTCTTCTGCTTGTGCGAGTACTTCCGGACGCCGCGATAGTTGGAAGTCCAGTTCGCGTTTCTTCGCGCCTTGGTGTCAATCTCCTTAGCCTGGAACGAGTTGAAGTCGTAGGCGGCGAGCTTGGCGCGCTCGTGGTCGTAGTCGCGAATGTCGAGGTTGGTCTTGGCCTTGTCCCCTTTTTGCACGATCTGCGCGCGATCGTAGGCGCGGACGGCGTCCAGCTCGTTCGAGTGGTACCCCAGGCTTTCCTTTTTCCCATTGATCTGGATCTCGGCCCTCCACTTTTGCGTCTTCTTCTCTTTGCACACGCCGCGGTACTTGCTGCTGCCCTCCTTGCCGCTCTGGGCGACGCCCAGGTGCTTGCGCAGCTCCGTGAGGTCGTCCGCGGGCATCTCCTTGATCTTCGCCATCTCGTCGACGTCGTAGGAGGAGATGTCGAAGTTCTTCGTGTCCGCCTTGCAGCACCAGTACGCCTTGTCGTACGCCCTGGCAGCCTCCTCCTCGCTGCCGTAGTAGCCCAGGTGCACCTCTCGCGGCCCCCGGCGGATGCTGCACTTGTACTTGCCGGAGACGTTCTTGTCCATGTAGACGCCCTTGTACTGGCTACCTCCCCTCGCCGCCTTGCCCTTGAGCTTCCCCACGGGTACCATGCCTCCGTCGATCGCCGCCGGATCGACCACGGCCAGCGCGCTGCCGCCCGAGATTTGGTGGTCCAAGCCCCCGTTGGTGGAATCGGGCCTGGGAGATTTTCCATATGTGGACGGCTCCTCGGGCGCTTTGCGCTTGCCGGGAGCCGCCGCTTTCATCGCAGCCTTCGCGGGAACCTTGTCTACGACCATGCTACCCGCGATCTCGTCTCCGTTCAAGCCGGTCGACCCGAACCCGAGACGGAAAGAGTGGCGATCAAAGGTCGCCGATCGCACCGTAAACACGTAAAAACCCGACTCGGTGAGATTCCACCCAGTGCACAGGCTGGTTTTGGTCCTGTGCCACGCTGGATTCGCAGACCAAGAGTTGCCGAGCGGATTTTCGGTTTTGTTTTCCCGCGCGCCTGTGAGCGCCAGTCAGATCACAGCCAAGCCTGGATGATTTTCTCGGGCCAAGAACTTTCTCCCTTGTTGCCACACAGCCCCGCGCGCCGACGACGACCACCGCCGGACGCCATGGTCATGAAAAAAGCTGAAGCGTACCTGAACAAGGCTCGTGGCCCGAACCTGTTCGAGCTCACCGGGATATGCACCGGCCGCGCGCACTGGTTCTGGTGCGCTCCCCGCCTCTTCCCCACATCCTTCCACCCCGATGATGATGATCGTCGTGCGCCCCCGCTTTTTTTGAAGTCGTCCCACCCGGAACGGTTTGACCGAGGCTGACCCCGACCCACGTCGCTGTCGTGAAATCGATTCAGGAACCTCACGCTGTTCCCGTTCGTGCTCATCTACAAGTCCATCGTCATCTACCTCCTCCCGTGCATCGGCGTCTACGTCGGCCGCGCGTCCTGGGGCTTCATCGGCACCTTCTGCTGCTTCCTGTGCAAGTGCTGCGGGTGCTACTACTACAAAGACTCAGGGTTCGACGGCGTCGAGGCCATCGGAGACGCCGATGCGGTGAAGGACGTCGAGTTCGTCCGCGCCAACGAGCTCGATTGCGTCAAGGAGGGTCAGCGCATGCGTCTCTTCGCGGGAAAGATCGAGCCCGCGGACCTGTGCCAAGGTGCAATCGGCGACTGCTGGCTCGTCGCCGCGATGGCGAGCCTAGCGGAGCACCCCGGCGCCATCCGCAACTGCTTCTTAAACTGGGAGTACAGCGACAGGGGCAAGTACAGGGTCCGTCTGTGGGACGGCCGCGCCGGTAAGTGGTGCGTCATCACCGTGGACGACAGGATCCCCGTGCAAAAGGGCACCAAGCACGCCAAGTACATGAACCCAAACGGCAACGAGCTCTGGGCCGTGATTTTGGAGAAGGCTTTCGCCAAGTGGTGCGGTGGATACCATCAACTGGACGGCGGTCTCTCCCTCTGGGCGTGGCACGCGATGACCGGCGACTACGTATTCACGTTTCGCTTGCAAGGGACCAAGTGGGAGCGGCGGGACATGTACTTTGTCGGCGACGACGACGGGCCCAAGGGCCGGCGCCGAATCGGATTTGCAAACGAGGGAGACGCGGACGTGCTGGAAGAGGACAAGTTCTTCCGCGTCCTGCTTAAATACTCCTACAAGAACTCGCTCATGAGCGCCGCGGTGATTGACGGTCAACGCGAGGGCAACGCCGGCAACGGTATCGTCTCCGGCCACGCCTATTCCCTCCTGCGGGTTCGCAGAGCGGGCACCACGCTCGGCATGGGCGGGTTCAAGCTCGTGCAACTTCGCAACCCGTGGGGCTCGTTCGAGTGGACGGGCGCCTGGTCCGACGGCAGCGATGAGTGGAAAAAGCACCCTGGGATCGCCTCCGAGGTTGGGTACAAGGAGACGGACGACGGAACCTTCTGGATGGAGTACAAAGACTTCGCCAAGGTGTTCAACATGGTGGACATCTGCGACCGGACCACCAAGGAGGACCTCCGGCTGGACGTGAACGAGGACGCTGGGTGTTTCGGCCCGACGAAGGGGTGCGTCGGCGGGTGCGGGCAGTTCTGGTGCTGCTGCATGGGCGCGCGCGTCATCTACTGCGGTAACCAGACCTCGAGCGAGACGGAGAAGGGCGCGGGATGCTGCGTCAAGGGCTGAGAGAGTCCCAGCAAATTTTCAACCGAAAAATCAAGAAAAAGTAACAACCGATTTCGACGACGAGCTCTCACAGTCCCGTGCCCACATCTGAGAGAATTTCGAAAGCGCCCCTGTCAGAGCGGGCGGCACGGTGCGCGACATGAGGGCTCGCGACGTGCCCGCGAGCGTGCGGCGGGCGTACGAGATCGCCGGGAAGCAGTATCCGGGCGACGCCGGACCCCACACCGCGCCCGCGCCGCCTTCACCGAGATCCAACCGCGCGTGGGAGCGGCACGGGGCGCACTCGGGTCCGCATCGACGACGCACGCACGGCGGCGGCGGGGGGTTCGTCGGGTTCGGTCGCGAGCTCGAGGTCCTGCTGCTGATATGCATCGTGGCGTGCGTCCCTCTGCTCGGGGGCGTGGGCAAGCTGCCCACCTCCAGGCTCACCAAGCACGACCTGCGCCAGGCGACTGGCTTCGTCGGCGACTCCCATCATCATCGGGACCCGGCCGGGGGATGGACCGAGCGGCAGAGGAAACTGGCGCAGCGCGAAGGATACGACAACGCGAAGGCGGCGTACGATGGAGCACTGGGGCGCGAGGGGGGCAAAGACGAGGGAGCCGACGGCGGACGAGGGAAGCGCGCATCGTCCACCGATGCAAAGTCGCGTTCCTCGAAAAAGCCAAAACAGAAAGCTGGCTTCCAACGCAGGACACCGAACACGGGAGTCACGCCCCCGGGCGATACCGGGGACGTGTGCGGCGACGAAGAGGCTCCGGAGAGGGGTCCCGTTCGGATCTGGGACGGCGTGGAGATCCGTGGCGGGGATCTGCGCCGCGGGCCGCCGATCCCCGCGCCGGCGACCCGAGAGGACTGCTGCCTCGCGTGCATGGCCGAACCCGACTGCCGCGGCTGGGTGCTCGTCAAGGAGGCCGGCGTGTGCTGGCTCAAGGGGAGGTGGGCGGGTGACCCCGATGCTGACTCCTGCTGCGAGGGCGCGGACATGCGCCCCGGGGGTGACGCGCGGATGCGGGAAGCTGCGAGGAAGACGGCGGAGCTGGAGGAGCAGAGGGGGTACGCTCGGGAGGTCTCCTTCGGGACGAGGAGTAAGGTGGCGAGGGGGGGCAGCGCCGAACGCGCGGAGGAGCTTCGGCTCGAGCGCGAGCGCGAGGCGAAAGAGGCGCTCGCGAAACGGAAGGCGCCGCCTTTACACATGCCCGGGCGGATCGGCGGGCACCTACTCGTGTTGGTGCCGACGGTGGCGAGGCCGGGGGTCGATTACCTCACGCGAACGGTCGACTCAATTCTCGACGAGGCGCGTAAGGGTGAGCACGGCTTCGCGCGGGTGACGGTGCGGGTGGTGAGCCACTCGAGCGCGCAGGAGCACGTCGCGTTTCGTAAGATTCGCGACCGGCCCGCGGGACCCAAGGATATGCAAACGAGGGTGTACCTCGAGGCTGCCGTCGACGCCGATCGGCGACGGATGGACCCCGGCGCCGGTCGCGCCGCGTCCGTGGACGATAAGAACAACCCGGACGACGTGCCCGGCCCGAGGGTCCGGCAGCAGACGCTGGATCTGGTCTCCGTGCTGCGGGACGTGGGTGGGGTTGGCGGCGGCGGGGGTGCCGATTACGTATTACTCACCGAGGACGACGCCACGATGTGCGAGGGACATTTGGCGGGGATCGGGCGGAAGATGGCCGCCGCCGCCGCCGTGGACCCCATGTGGACGATGTTGCGCACGTCCATCGGGTTCATCGGCATCGTCATGCACCGAGCGGACACCAACGCGCTGGCCAACTTCCTCGAGACGCACTACCAGCGCAAGCCCCCGGATATTCTGCTCATCGAATGGGTGGCGGGAAACTGGGAGGGCGGGGTCCGGGCTCACGGCGCGCGCGCCAGGGGCGAGCAACTCATCCCCGACAAGAAGGACCCGACGCTCCGCGTGGTGTCCAAGTCCGCGGCCAAGATGCCGCTGGCGAGGGGGCACTTTGTCAGCCTTAAGAACGCGTTTGAGCACATCGGCGAAGTGAGCTCGCTTCGAGCCACGCACGCGTCCGTCACCCCCGACTGCGACGCGCCGCTGACCTCCTTCCTGTGGGCGTTGGAGCGGTTCAAGAACCCGGCGAGGTGTGCGGATGCGGGTATCGTGCCGTGCGAGCGTGCGGCGCCGCGTGAGCCGAAAGGTATTCTATGATGTTGAACAGGGTTGACATTAATAATCACGTGAAGCGCTCACAGCTCAGCCTTTGTCTCCGGGTCGGGTGAATCGGCGTCGGCCTCTCCTTCCTCCGCGTCCGCCTCTCCGTCCTCCGTCGTCTCGGCGGCCGTCGTTTCATCCGCCGACGGATCCGGATCGTCCTCCGGGATGAGATCCTGGTCCAGGGTCTCGCCCTTCTTCCCGCCGTTCTCCAGCAACAGCGTCAGGATGGCCTCCCGGGATTCCTTGGGCAGGTTCCACGCCATGTCCACCGGCGTCTCGCCCTTGGTGTTCATGGCGTTGATATCCGCGCCGGCGTCGATGAGGACCTTCATGCCGTCGACGTGATTGCCGTACACCATCCAGTGCGCCGGGGTCATCTTCAGGTACTCGCGTCCCATGGTCCGCGCGTCGGCGTCGGCGCCGGCGTCCATGAGCATCTTGACGATGCGCGGCTTGCCCGAGATCGCCGCGGTGTGCAGCGGGGTCTCCCCCGCGGGCGATCGTTCCATGACGTCCTGGCCGAGTGAGAGCAGGCGTTCGACCTCGGTGATGTTGCCGTCACCCGCGGCGAAGACCAGCGGGATGCTCGTCTTCATCATCTGCAGCGCCTCCTCCTTGGCGACCTGGATCTCGCGGATCTTCTCGCGTTCGGCCGTCAGCTTCTGCTCAAACTGGAACGGGCCGTTGAAGAACCGGACGACGCACGCGCCGACGATGATCAATCCGAAGTAGTACAGGAAGAACACGCACGGATCCTTGGGGATGAAGCGCCGGCGCTGCTTCTTCTTCGCCAGCTTGGTCGCGGCGAGCGCCGCGGCGCGTTCGGCCGGATCGCGCTCGCGCTTGGCTTTCGCGGGAGAACCGGATTGAGGCTTTGGGGTGGCGGGCGCCTCGTTCTCCTTGCCCTCGCCGTTCGCCGCCGCCGCCTGCTCGGCAGCCTTCTTCATATTGAGTTCCTTGATCGCCGCCTGGACGCGGTCCTTGGTGGGACCGATGCCGAGACCCATGGTTACGTGCCGCGTGCGTGCGATCGAGAATGAATCGCACAGCTGGCAAAGTTCGGGCAAGTTTCGGGCGAGTTTCGGTGTTTCCAAGGCAGACTCGATGGGCGCGGCGGAGGGGACGCAGAGGAGGACTCGGTACGCCCGACTGGACGCGGCGGATGAACCCTCGGGCGATGACCCGCGGTTCGCCATGCCCGCGCACCTGGATTCGAGGCTGAGGAAACCCGGGCGGAAGACGCTGGCGCTCGGCGTCGGGCTGTGCTTCGTCGGGTTCGTCCTGCTCGGGTGCTACCTGCTGTGGTACTTTGGCATTATGCCGATCCCGCGAGACGAGGAGAGGGGGACGAGCCTGGCGCTGCTCGTCCTCGGCTGCATCACCCTCGCGCCGGGTCTGTACGTCACGACGATACTCGCGGCGGTGTGGCGGGGCGTGCCGGGGTTTAGCTACGACATGATACCATCGTTCGAGGACTGAGCGGACGGAGACTAGGTTTAGCAAACACTTAGCGAAATGAATCAATCAGTAGACGAGCGAACGCTATTGGCTGAGCGTAGCCTCCAGCTCCAGCACGCGCTTCCTGAGCCACCTGTTGTCATCCACGAGCACGGTGATCCTGCTCTGCTGCTCCTCCATCTCGTCGTGCATCTCCCGTAGCATCTTCGCAATCTCCCCAGCCTGCTCGGCGGCGTCGTACAACTTCCGCGGCTTTAGCTTGGGCGGGTCCATCTCGCGCTCAATCGCAGCCTTCGCGGCGGCCGCCACCGTCCCAGCCGCGGGCTCGCTGCTCCCGATGATCTTCGAGGAGCCCTGCAGCGCCTTCGAGGAGTTCGTCTTGGACACCGAGCCGCCGCCCTCGCCGTCGTCGTCCATCACGGTGAAGCGGCCCTTCTGCACCGAAGTCGAGCGCGAGAGGTTGTCGGCGGATCCACCCGCCGAGTTCATGCCCCCCGCGCCGCCGTTCGCGTCGTCGTCGTCGATGACGGTGAACCGGCCTTTCTGCTCCACGCGTTTCTCCTCGGAGGGTTGGCTCGCTGGGTTGGCGCCGGAGGACTGGCCGCCCCGCGGGGAGTTGAATCCCGAGTTGTTCCCCGACCCCGGTGCCTTGCCAGTGGGTAGCGCCTCGCCCTCCACCACGGTTGGAAGCTTATCGTGTTCGTCCAGGGTCATCGCCGCAGCCTCCGCGCGGATGGCGTCCATGTCGAAGTCCCAGCGGGAGACGCCCTTGAGGTACTCGGCGTTGGACCGCTTCTCCTCGGCAGCCTCCGTGGAGGGCGCGGAGCTCAGCCCGCCGGCGGCGACGGCGGCGGCTCGTTGCGCCTGCCTCGCCTTCTCTCGCTCGTTCAGCTTGGCCGTCCGGTCGCCGAGCGTGGGGATCCCGTCGAGCAGGTGCTTGATGAGGAAGTCGGTCTTCTTGGCCTCCTTGAGGAACTTGTGTTCGAGCAGCTTGGCGGCGCTCGGTCGCTTGGACGGGTCCTTCTGGAGGCAGATGGATACGAAATCTCGCAGCGCCCTGGAGAAGTGGTGGCCGCTCTCCGCCTGCTCAGCCTCGAGCTGCGGCGGCGGGTTCTGCAGGGTCATCAGCAGAACCTTCATCGGCGGGTACTTGGCGAACGGCGCGTGGCCGTGGCACAGCTCCAGCACGGTGATGCCCAGGCTCCAGATATCGGCGTGCCAGTCGTACCCGGCGACTTGTTCCATCACCTCGGGCGCCATCCAGCACGGGGTGCCCACGAAGGTGGCGTGGGGCTTGGCGCCTGAGCCCCAGGACGCGGCGGAGACCCCGAAGTCGCCGATCTTGACGGATCCGTTGTCGTCGATGAGGATGTTGCCAGCCTTGACGTCGCGGTGGATGTTGCCGTTGCGATGGAAGTAGTCGAGCGCCTTGAGCACCTCTTTCAGGATCGTGGCGATGGAGGTCTCGTCCAGGCCTTTGGGATGGGACCACTTCATGATGTTCAGCGCGCTTCCTCCGCCGCAGAAGGGCATGACGATCCACAGGTACTGGCCCTCGACGAAGGAACAGTGCGCCATGACGAGGTTAGGGTGCGAGAGCATGCTCATGGACGCAACCTCCCGGCGGATCTCCTCGAGGTGCCCCGGATCCTGGTCCTCGAGGTCCAGCTTTTTGACCGCCACCTGCTCGTTGTTCAGGGGGATGCATTCCGCGCGGTAAACCTTGGCGCTCACGCCGCGGCCGATCTCCTCCATCAGGTTGTAGTCCGACGCCTGCGTCGGGTACTGCACCTTGGGGGTGGACTCGAAGAACGAGTTGTTGCGCCGAAGCGCCGCGCTGGACGACGACAACATGGTAAATTTCGGCGCCTCAATCCGTGAAATGCCCTCGGACGGGGAGTCGTCGCCCTGACCGGGAAGGCGGCGAAGGGGTTGCGCGCGGGGTGGAGGCGCGTGCGACTTTTGCGCGAGCGACGAGCGGGGTCACGAACCCGGCGGGTACACGGACGAACCGCGAGCCGCTTGGCTGTGGCGCCTCCGTCGGTTGGGGGCGCCCTTTGCTTGATCTCACCAGGGACTTCGCTACTGAAAAAATGTCGGTCGAGAGACGCGCGAACAGAACTTTAGGACCACTTTAGATGCTCAGCTGTCAGCTCTCGGAGATAAGGAGCTGGCACCAGTGGGCGTGGCGCCGGAATGGCGACGATGGCGGCGACGATGGCGATGGCGGCGCGGGTCAATCCGTGTTGTATCGCGAGGCTGCGATCGAATCCCGTATCTTCGCGGCGATCGCCCCCGCGTCGGTGGACCGCGTTGCGGGCGAGTGGGTCCGAGGGCACGAGTGGCGGGGACTTCGATGAAGATGACGTGGGTTCCGACGACCCAGGGTCGACCGAGGGCTCGTCGTATCGGCCCGTCAGTGACGCGGAGCTCAAGGCGGCGATCGCGGAATGCCGCGAACTCCTCGAGGAGGCGACGCGGATAGCGGGAGAACAAGCCAGGGCCGAGCTCGCCGCTCAGTTCCTCAAGGTCCCGGAAGGCGCCACGGGTGGAAACCTCGCGGTGGACATGGCGAGAGTGCAACTCTTCTTCCAAGGGAAAGGCATGCGGCCGTACCAGGCGGAGAGAGTCTCGACCACGATCGTCGAGATCGACTCCATCTACGGCGACGTGGAGTTACTGGCGGTCAAGTACGACAGGCTCACGCGCACGCTGCCGGACGTGGACGTGAAAGAGATGGTCTTCAACGATCCGAAGATTCTCACCGTGAAGATCGCCGACGCGGTTCCCCGCCTGATTGACCTACTGGACATATTCCCCCTGCGCAAGGTGCCGACGATGATCGCCGAGGCGCCCAAGCTGCTGTACGGGACGGAACCCATCCCGGAACTGTTCGAGCGGACGTGCGAGTGCATCAAGCGGGTGTACCCGAAAGAAACGGAGGAGGGTTGCGTGTACGCGATCTCCGAGGAGCCGACTTTGATGTTCGATTTGCCGGATCTGCACATATTCAAGAAGGACGAGAGGATCGACATAGCGGAACTGCCCATGGCCGTGCAGGAGAGCCTGGTGTACGCCACGAGGAACGAACACGAGTGACGAGCTCAAGTGCGCCTGAATCTCTTCTCTTTTTTCTTCGAGCGGGTTCCACTCGTCCCGGGTCCTGATTATGATGTTGTATTTTCTCAACCCGGTGCTGACGGGGTCCCGCGTCCGCCCTTTTCGCAGAGATTACAGATCCCCGTGAGCGAGAGACTGAACTCCTTTCCCTCGCGCAGGCAGCCCGGGACGTTATTCTGACACGTAGAGGGCGTTGTACGAGTAGAGCCGATTTGTTAAAGCTAAAACTTGATCAGTGTTGAAAAAAATTGATGACATCCGCGTTCCTTCTTCGTCGTTTGCATCCCGCGACCCATCAAACCTCCACAGTCGCGTTCTCCCTCTGGTAGAACAGCACGCACGGCTGCATCCTACCCGCCGAGCACGACCGCACCACCTCTTCCCACTCTCCAACCTCCTTCGACCTGTGGTCATCGAACAGCATCCACCGCTCGTGACCGTCGAATCGACCGGCGTCCGTCACCGCGAACGCGGCGTAATGCTCACCGTAATAGCACATCGCGCAGCGGAGATGGTACGTCCCTGCGTCCGCAGGCGCGCGCTCGAAGATCTCCGCCAGGTTCAGCGTCGTCTGCACGTTCGCCAGCGTCTCAGCCACCTGCTCGGACGTCGCCGAGGCGCTCTCCCACGCGAGCGCCACGCAGAAAATAGCGGGTGATTTTCGATTCGTCCCGTCGACGCAGAGCGCGTGTTTTATCCCGTTCATGGCGCCGCATCCTCCCGCGTCCACGTCGCATGGCTTGGCGTCGGATCCGTCTATGTGTCGCATGGCGCTCTCCATCGAGTCCACGCCGTCGGCGTAGGACATCGCGAGGTTGAGCGCGGCGGCGGGAACCAGGTGTAAAAACTTGGTGTACCGTAGCGTCCTCGACCGAACCGCGCACTGGACGCAGGTCATGCTCTCCTCCACGTCCACGCCGAAGCACCTGTGAACCACCGAGCAGTACCCAGCCTCTTGGTCCAGGAACATGCCCCCGGACTTGGACGAGGGCGAGTTGGTCAGAGGTCTGGCGTGCTTGGTCCCGGGCGGGGGCCGAAGAGCCCGGTGCACCGAATGGAAAATCGCGTGAAGCGCCTCGCTGGCATCCGCCATCTCGTTCTCCCCAAAGAGAGATTCCCGGCCCTTGGTGAGCACCGCGAGCGCCTTGCGCAGCGCCGTGGGCGCGACCGCGTTCGGGGTTTGCGTGTCCAATGGTACGTCCGCGTTGGAATCGGCGTTTGATTGGTCCATGGCGCGAAAGACGTCGCGGAGCGCGGCGGCCACCTCGGCGTCGGGATCCTTGCTCCCGGGATGATGCCCGTTCCCGGTCCACGCGTGTTCCCTCCCGCCCTTGGGCACGGCGCCCTGGACCGCACGCGAGAACGGCGGCAGGTGCCACAGCGACTGGATCACCACGTTGAGGAAGCAGTTGTATTCGCCCTCCAGGTTCCGTAGCCCGGCTCCGGGCCCCTCCGCGACTTGAGGTGAATCCCGTCCTCCGTTTCCTCCCATCGCGTCCAACTGTTCACCCGACACGATTCGCGCGTACCCTTGCTTCGGCCGTTCCTTGCGTGTCTCACGCATGGACGCCTCGAGCGCCGCCTGAAGCTCATCCACCGCGAACCCGCCGTCGTCGAGGTTGGGATCGACGGATCCCGCCGACGACTGGTCCGAGCCGGCGGGTCCGGGGAGCGCCAGCGCGGGGTAGTCGTCATCCGCCAGACGGCTCACCTCCACCCCAGCCTCCGCAGCCTCCTCCGCGGCGCGCGTAGCCTCCTTCGCGAACCGCGCGGCGTCCTCGGCGGCGATTCGCGCAGCTTCCGACGCGGCCCGGGCGTTAGCCTCGTGAACGGAGGAGACGCCGTGGATGGAGGAAACTTCGGTTTCACCCGTGACTGGTTGCCCGTACGCGTTCAACTCGCCGTTTTGCATCTGCGCGTGAGCCGCGGCGTGCGCCTGATAGTGCGCCTGGTACTGGGCGTACGCGCTCGGGTCCATCGGGGCGGAGTGCTCGCCGAACTTCATCATCGCCGGGGGCGCGGACGCCGCGGGCGGCGGCGCGGGCGCGTCGAAGTCCTCGGGCGCCCGCTGGTTAGCCTGCTGGTTAGCCTGCTGGTTAGCCTGCTGGTCGGCCCGCTGGTTGGCGGCGGGTGGCGGGCCTGGGGGAAGCGGCGGGGGCCCCATCCCGGGATGCGGCGCGCCCGGCACCTGCGTCGGGGGCATGTTGTGGGGATGGACCATCCCCGGGGGACCGTGTGGGTATCCATGCGGGTACCCCGGCGGCGGAACCATCCCGGGTGGGTAGCCGTAGGGAACCGTAAATCCCGGCGGCATCCCTGGCGGAGACACCCCGTTGGCGACTGGCGGCATGTGGTAGAGGGGCACGGGGAAGCCGTTAGGGCCGACCATCATGGGAGGCATCCCAGGGGGCAAACCGGGCGGCGCGCGAGGCGAGGAGCTGTACTCCTCGCTCGTTTCGGACGCGGCGAGGCTGTTGCTGCTCAGTTGCCTGTGGACGCCCCGGCCGCGACCGCCGCCGCGGCCGCGACCGCCGCGGCCGCCCCCCCTGCCGCCGTGCGCACCCGCGCTGTCGAAGAGCGCGTCGCCCGGGGAATCCGTGGATGACTCGGAGGACGTCGGGAAAGAGTGCGTGGGTTTGGTGGACGGGGTAAAGTCCGAAGCCCTGGCGCTGAGGCGCGGTTGAGGCGCGGACGGCTCGTCGCCGTTGGCGAGCGCCTGCGCCTCAGCCGCCTCCCGCGCCATCTCCTCGGCGATCTTCGCAGCCTCCGCCGCAGCCTTCGCCGCGGCGATGGACGTGGCTTCGGCAGCCTTCGCAGCCTTGAGCTTGGCGTTCGCGGCGGCCATGATTTCATCGCGCCGGCGGCGCTCCTCCTCCTTGGCGCGATGCTCCGCGTCGGCCGCGGCGGCTTCAGCCTCTTCAGCCTCGCGCACGACGCGCTCAATCTCTTTTCTCTCGGCAGCCTGCGCTTCGCGCGCGTCGCGCTCGGCGGTGACCAAGGAGGCAGCCTGCGCCGTCTCCAGGTCCTGCATCTCGCGGATCATTCGCTCGTGTTCGGCAGCCTCCTGGGCCTCGAGGACGCGGCGGCGCTCCTGAAGCTCGCGCTCCTCCGCGGCGTCCGCCTCAGCCTTGGCCGCGGCTCGGGCCTCGGCGGCAGCCTCGAGCTCAGCCTTGGCCGCGGCGTCGGCGGCGTCGCGCTCCGCTCGAAGCTTCGCGTCAGCTTCTGCAGCCTCGGCGGCTTCCTTCTCGCGGCGCAGGCGCTTCTCCTCCTTGTCGCGAGCCTTCTTAGCCTTGGCTTTTTCCTCCTTGCGTTTCTTATCCTCCTCAGCCTTGGATTCGTCCGCCAGCAGCAGCTCCTGCTCAATCTCCTTCTCCGCGGTGTTGGCAGCCTCCGCCCTACGCTCCAGCATCATGCGGAGGCACGGGATGATCACCGGGTGGAGCCACCTGTAGTGATCCCTCTGGGCCAACGCCTCGATGTCGGCGATGATATCACTTCGCTCGTTCAAGATGGCCTCCATCTGCAGGTCAAACACCTTCACCCGCTCCTGCCCGGCTACCAGCGCCGGGGTCATCCGCTCGGGGAGGTTCTGAAGCTTCCGGCATATCTCCATGGCCTCAGGCGGGATGGCACCGCCCGAATCCTTCCACGAGGCGATCGCGGCGTCGATCTCGTCGACGGTTTCCCGTTTGAGGGTGACCCGGTACCAGCGATCTTCGGCGGATAGAAAATGTTTCGACTTTTGGAGCTTGGCACGCTTGGCCTCCTTGAAATTCCGCGCGTCGCCAATCGTTCGCCGTTTCTGCTGCATTTCGTCCAGCTTACTCTTGGTGAGCTTCAGACGAAGTTGCATCTCCTGCTTCTCGCGGAAGCGCTCAGCCTCGAACGGGTCCTTCTTGCGGTCTTCCCGGAAAGGGTCGTATTTCGTGGGCCCGTTCAGCTCGTTGAGCTTCTGCTGGTTCTTCTCGTGCTGCGCCTGGGTGTCCAGCGTGACCTGCTTCCAGAGCTCGGTCTCGATCTCGAGCTCGTGCAAGTCCATATTCAGCAGTTTCTGACGAAGGGACTTGAGCATGTACCGAAGCTTAGCGTAGTCCTCGAAGAAGACGCGCAGCTTAGCCTCGTCATCGGGGTTGGCCGGATCCAGCGCTCGGATGGTGTCCAGGGGCATCCTGTCCGACAGCATGGGCTCGGCGCAGGTCAAGATGCCGTCGATCCAGTGCCGGGTCACAACCTTCATCAGCACGATCCCGCGGAAGGTCCCTTGGTTCTGTTTGAGCTGATTCTGGTAACCCTCCATCCTGCTCTGGAGTTCGGCGTCGCTGCAAAAAGCGAAACTCAGAACCTCCTCCTCTGGTCTGGTCTGGAGATCCGAGCTCTCGCTGTAGAGCCACTTTAGCAGATTCTCGCCGACGAACTCCTCCTTGGGCTGCGCCGCGGCCGTCTTGGCGCGGATCATCGCCTCCTCCTCGTCCTTCGCGTCGGAGATCAGACCCGGAATCGCCGCCATGGCGCCCATCGGATACAGAGCCTGCCACGCGCCCACGCACAGGCGAAGGGAACGAGACGATTCGTCGACGCAGTACTCGCCGGCGCCTTTACCCTTGGGGCCCTTCTTTCCCTTGCCCGCCTTGCCGCTCTTCTTGTTGCCGTCCTTCCTCGCGTCGTCCGCCTCGGCAACCGACTCGGTTCCGACACCGCCCGTGATTCCAAACAGCGCCGAACCCTCCGAGAGCATCTGCCAGAGACTCACGGAGCTCTTTTGCCTTTCCCTCATCAGAATCCTATCGTGGCAACTTTGGCTGGAACCCTTGCCGCAGTACTGCCGCAGCAAGGTATCCATGGCTTTCAGGTCCTCAGTCTGGAGCATTCGCAGGCGAGCGCCAAAGTTATCCGTCCTGACGGGATCATCCGGACAAATCCCGTCCGAGCCGGCGGGAATGTCGTCGGCGGGACTCCCCGCCTGCTCGGCATCCGTGCGAGACGACGTCCTGCCCACGGTGGCGTCCGGTGAGTCCGACGGTACGCGCTCCGGCGCCCCGAGCTTGGGCCTGCGCCTGCGAAGCCCGATGCCGGCCTTCTCCTTCTCGTCGACCCGCGATCTCGCGTCCCGCAACCTCGCGGAGATGTACTGCGCAATCGTATGAATCAATCGCAGCGGCATCTGATTGGACCTCAGCAGGAAACGCATCGCGAGCACGATATCCTCGATGAGGCGTTCGCGATCTTCAGGCGCGGCGGCCGGTGGGTCTTCTTGATACTCCCACGAGGGCAGAGGCGCGTGCTCTTTCACCCACTCAGCCTTTTCCTCTAGCGCCTTCATCGCGATATCAGCCTCCTCGCTGCCCGTGAAGACGTGCTTGAAGTGCTGCAAGCCGAAGGGCGCGTAGACCCAATACGTCTCTTCCGTGTCGGTGAGGTACTCGAGCATCTCGACGTAGATGTCTTTACCGCTCGGTCCTCGGACGACGGTGCCGGTGGACTCGGGCACGGCGCTCGGGTCGGCGACTGACCGATCCACCGCGTCGCGAATGCTCTGCTCCCTCACTTTGTTTGTCGTCTGCGCGTACTTCATCAATCGCGCCGCGGGTGACGCCATCCGTTGGGTGTTGTTGTCCACCATGAGTTTATCCATGTTGATCATCTGGTGCTTGAAGACTTCGTGGAAGTTGACCCCGCTGTTGATACATATCTGCTCCAGATCCTTGTATTCATTATCCTGCTCCATCTGGTGCAAGGTGCTCTCGTGCACGATGCGTTTCTTGAAGTTCCCTTTAGCAAGCTGCGATTGCTCGTCGCAGTCGCCGAACCAGTTGAGGAACTCGTCGCCGTGCCGTTTGGTGAAATCCGGGACGGCTTGCTGCAACGACTTGTCCAAGTCGTCCAGGGCGGTGTCGAACTGCGCGTACTGCTTCCGCAGGCGCTCCTGCTCCACGTCAAACTCGAGCGTCATGGCTCCGGTGAGCGGGGGCAGCAGCGCTGGGTGCATCATGTGCTCCCTCAGCTTACCCAACAGCCCGGGTTCCTCCTGCACGCGGGTCAGCGCGTCCTTCAGCAGGGCGTACCTCGCCTTGCGGAAGTCCCTGTCGAGGGGCTCGGGCAGCTCCCATTCCCGATCGTTGTTATAGTCCACCTGGAGGTGGTTCTGCGTGGCGACCCGTCGAAGCATCGCGGTGTCGATCAGGGGCTCCGCGAAGTCCTCGTCCTCGTCGCTGTCCGTCACCACCCCGGCGTTCACGCCGTTCCTGCTCTCCGCCCGTCTCATTCGCCGCCGAACCGCCTCCTCCTCGACGGCGTCGGCCCTGTACACCTCGACATCCACCGAGAGCAACGGCGCGGGGCGACCGCACACCTCATCCGCGATGTCCGCCGGCGTCGCGGAGTTGACCAGCCCGGGCCTGTCGTCGTCCACCTCGGGGACGGACTGGGCCATGATCGAGGGTATCGCGCGGTCCTCGGGCCAGACGCCGGAGCCCGAGCCGGCACCGCCGAGGTTAACGTCGTGGGGCATCGCGAGCGGCGCGAGCCAG
>ENA-UOXV01003525-UOXV01003525.1-marine-metagenome-genome-assembly--contig:-NODE-3525-length-18895-cov-6.592887_pt1 | contig 18895 bp, 6 predicted proteins | sample MGYA00238165_ERZ766961 | MGnify/ENA primary metagenome ERZ766961 (study PRJEB28924, sample SAMN03173240) | marine metagenome | biome: Marine; feature: Water; material: Subsurface seawater | place: North...
CTAGGAGACGAGCCATGCAAATTAGTTCAAAATTATTTAACGAACAGCAGGTCCGGCAATTTGGTAAGCTAAACGAAAATATCCAAGATTTGCAGGAACGTGTTGCTAGCGGTAACAATATCATCCGAGCGTCAGACGATCCGGTTGCTGCGGTGCGCCTGTCAGCCGCGCGTGAACAAAAACAAATTCTTGAGCGGTATCAAAATAATGCACAAGTTGCCCAGGGTCGCCTCGAACTTGGTGATCAGACATTGCAGCAAAGCATCAATGTTTTAACCCGAATTACCGAGCTCACAACTCAAGCTGGTAACGGCGTGTATGATGGGTTTAGCATTGACGCAATTTTAACCGAAGTTGATCAATTATCAGAAACTGTTTTGGATTTGGTCAACACAAGAGATGCTCAGGGTCAAAGCCTGTTTTCGGGCTTTAACACTGCTAATGTTGCTTTTATTCAAGAACCAGATGGCTCAATTAGCTATAATGGTGATCGGGGTGTTCATTCCTTACAAATTTCGGAAAATATGAATGTAGCAACTAGCGTCGACGGAGGTACGGCCTTCATGCGGGTGCCTACCAATAATGGGCCAAAGGGTGTCTTTGATGTTATTAATGACGCTAAAAATGCTATTCGTTCAACAGTAGCCCTATCAGATGTTGGCAATGCAAAATCCAATGCAAGGTTAAATTTTGTACTTCCTGAAAAGCCGCAAAGCTGGTCATTTTCATTGGCTGGCGCAAAAGGAAATGTTGATGTTAAAACAACGGTTGAGTCGGGAAATCTGCAAAAAATTGTCGATGACATTAACCTACACACGCCAGCGACAGGAATTACTGCCAACGTTGATGCTGATGGTAAAACAATCCAGCTTAGCGACTCCGAGAGTGGCAACATTTCAATTCGGGATATTCAGATTGCAGGGCAGGATGGGGCTGATAGTGAGGTTTTGTCAAAATTGGAATTTACCCCCATTGATGCGTCGGGCAAGGCGGTCGGTAGCACACGGTCTCTGACTGATGTTGATCAACTTCTTGCCACTAATTTAGAAAATATGCGCGCAGCGGTGGATCATTTGAGCCTTCAGCAAACGCGTCTTGGCGCTTATGGTACGAAGGCGACTGTCCAGCTTGAGGCGCTGAAGACCAGGACAATGGTTGTCACCAAAGATATTTCTAAGATCAGCGATGCTGATCTCGCGCAGCTTGTCACAGCATTGCAGGCGCAATTGACAAATCGTGACGCTGCTCAGCAGGCATTTGCCAAAATTGGCCAGCAAAGCTTGTTTGATTTTATCCGGTAATCAAGGGCATAAGGCCAATCACTCAACTGATTTTATGATTTTTGTATAAAGCCGCAGCTATTCTATCGAGCTGCGGCCTTTTTGTTGTGCGGCTGTGATCGTGACAGGTTTTTGACAGGCGCCTTCACCAAAAAAAATCACAACACATTGTATCTTTAACATTTTTGTGCGCGCTCATTGCTTTGGCATGGCGATTGCAATTCGAAGATGTGTCAAAACTATGTGGAAAAGAAAATGCAAAGTTTATTTTTTAATGAAAGTGGGGGCAGCCCTCCGGACAAATGTTTCGGACAAGATCAATCTAACAAGATTGAAATTGATACTTTTGTTGAAAAAAATAACATTTCTGGAAAAGCCAATAAGGTTTGGCACGGTGTTTGCACGGTTTCTATTAGTCAAAAATTTGTGGATTGGCGAATGATATGAGTAAGATCAATACAAACATGGCTTCGGTGACGACCCTTTATCACCTTAATAATAAGGAAGGGTCTATGAACCAGGCACTCGAACGGATCTCGTCCGGCTTGCGGTTGAATCATGCAGTTGATGACGCTGCAGGAGCTTCTATTGTGAATAGAATGACCTCCCAAATTAAAGGTATCGAAGCGGCTATACGCAATGCTGCTGATGCGATATCTTTAACTCAAACGGCTGAGGGCTCTCTCGAGGAAGTGTCACAGATCTTGCATAGGATGCGAGAATTATCGGTTCAAGCAGCCAATGGGGTATATACCGGCCAGGACCGACAAGCGCTCAATAATGAGATCGTCGCGATGCAAAACGAATTGGGGCGCATCGCAGAGAGCAGTCGCTTTAATGGCGTAAAGATGTTGAATGGTGACTTCCAAGATACAACTTTCCAAATTGGGTTCACTGCAAACGACACAGCAACACTCTCGATCGAAGATGTCCGTCCACAAGGGCTCGGCGAGTATATTCTGTCTAGTTCAAATTCAAATGTAGCTGACGTCGTTATTGGTCTGGCACCGGCAACGCGCACTGTTTCAACGGCTGGTTCATCAGGCGCCAGCCCTGCTGTGACTTTGGGTCTGGCAAGTGGTATCTATAGTGGAGACACAGCCCGAACAGTCACTTTGGCCGAAGCAAGTGGAGGCGATTATGCAGCTGCTTTTGATGGCAGCAACACAGACGGCGATATCTTCAAGATCAGTGTTAATGGTAGTGAAGTTTCGTACACTTTGGGAGCGGGTGAGGGCTCTACCTTAAATGGAGTTAGTGGCACCGCTGGCAAGCTTGCTTGGCTGGCAGCAAAATTCACTACCGTAGCCGATACTGCTGGGCTCAACAGCTCAGACCTTGGCGTGAGCTTTAGTGAAGCCAGTGGTGACCTTGTTGTTACTTATGATGATGTTGGCATTGCTGGAAACAGCCAAGTTATTGGCACTCTGCAGTTTGAGGACTACTCTACTGGCACCGCAAGGGTAATGTCACTTCCAGATCATGGTACACCAGCCTACGATTTAGCTTTGAAGCAATCCAGCAATGGTGGCGGCTCCCTCAACATAAGTGGCGGCCAGGCTTTTTCAATCGCCATTAGCGGTCAGACACCTCTTAGTGTAACTCTTACTGGCGACCAGGCTACTGCACTAGACGGCGCAGCCAATTTGGCGGACAGACTGACTCTGTTAGCTGGCTATTTGGACGCCGCAGTTACAGATCAGGGTGTATCAGTTACTGCAGGTTCCACCAATTTAATTGTGACCTTTGATGCAACAGATGCGTCAAATAATTCAGTTACGGTTGGTCCACTCCAAGTTGATGGAGCGGATTTGGGCGCTGACGCAACCGAAACAACCCCGGGTGCCAACGCCGGATTCAATGCTATAAGCGGAAGTGGGACCGATGTTGCAGGGGTTGCTAAGCAGGTTAAATCTGGCGACACTATAACCCTAACTGACGGATCCAAAACTCTCACATATGTCGTTCAGGGCAGCGACATAGCAACTGATGACACTACAACAGTTGCAAATATTGTGACTGGATTGAAGACTGATACAGATTATGCAAGCGCATCGTTTACTATCGCTGCATCATCAGGAAATATCGCATTCACCATGAAAAGCCCTGGCTCTGGTTTTACCGGTAGCAGTGTTTCCCTCACTACAGATGGGGCTTCAGGCTCTCTGCCGACTGTTACAAAAACTGTTGCAGATGGAACAAAAGAGCAGTCGTCTAGCACGATTAGTGCGCCAGAAGGAGGTATGTCTATTGCTCTATCTAAGTTGAGTGGTGACGCGGACACAGCTAACACAATAAATAAGATTGTAGCTGATTATCCGGGCGGAACATTTACCCTCTCCGGGACTGACGCGTCTAAATTCACTATTGATGCTAATGGCACAATTACTGGGCGTCTTGATTACGAAACAGCTGCCGATCAGAGCAATAGTTTTGAAGTTAACTATAAAATTGACGGAACCACATTGGTTACCGAAACTGTGACCTTAAATATAACGGACCGGATTTCAGATAACAATAATACGCAGGTTTCCGCGTTTGCACAGCCACGGTTAGGTAAAAGCCTTGACCTTATTCCGCAAGGTATTGTTGAGGCAGAAGACTTCACAATTTATGGGAATGTTGGAACTAGAACCATCGACGTCAATGGCGGAAGCTCTGCAAGAGATGTAGTCGCGGCTGTCAACTCTGTTCAAGGTGAAACTGGCGTTTATGCCGAGGCTCAGACCCGCGTGAATATTGCGTTCCCTGACCAATCAGAGGCAATTTCGGATACTGTAACATTTACTTTATACGGCAAGAACACTCTGCCGCAGGTGGTTTCTGGAACGGTTGATTTTGGAATTGTAAATGGCAGGGATGCTAACCTCAGGGCTTTAGCTGACGCGGTAAATAACGCATCAGGAGCCACAGGAATATCTGCCAAAGTTTCGTCGAATGGCGCAACTCTCTCGCTAATCTCTAACGAGGGGTATGATATTGTTCTAAAAGGTTATGAACTTACCGCCAGTAACATCGATGCGAGCGTCTATCCAGCTGATGATGCGCTTCAGAACATTGGCAATGCGCAGTTATTAGCTGAGGGTTCTGATGAAAATAATAGCATGCGGGTTGGTGGTGTCTTAACGTTCCATTCGCCTTATGTGTTTTCAATTAGCACCGCCGCAGATGGCTCAAAGGGTGGTGGGCTGTTCCAGCAAACCCCAGGTGCAGCACAATTATCAGCAGTGTCGGATTTAAATGTGCTATCCGTCGAAAATGCTAAGAAGATGCTTACGTCCGTTGATGGTGCGTTGGTTCGCGTTGACCTTGAAAGGTCTGATATTGGTGCAACCATGTCCCGAATGGAGCACACGATCAGTAACCTCTCAAATATCGCGCTAAATACCAAAGGTGCACGTTCTCGGATCCAAGATGCCGATATTGCGGCTGAAACAGTTGAGCTTAATCGTGCTCAAGTTTTGTCACAGGCGGCGCAGGCTATGCTTGCCCAGGCAAACCGTACGTCTCAGTCGATATTATCACTACTGCAAGGCTAGATAATTAGAGCGATGCATAGCCAAATATAACAAAAATAAATTGACTATTCATTAAGTGGCCCCTTCTGGGGGCCATTTTTTTTACAATGGTTAATATATTGCTAATACAACCATGCCTCTAATGGTATTTTATTATATAATTCAATATCATATTAAATATCGTGGCTCTTAACAAAGAGTGGTCCAAGAAGTATGGATGTCCTTTGAAATTATTTTCAAAGAATTGAAACAAGATTTTCCTAAACATTTTCTCCTCAAGTCGTTGAACAGTTCGGATCAGAGAAAGCTCTGAACGGTCTCATAACGATTTAGGAGAATCAAAATGACTGTTATTAATACAAACGTTGGCGCTTTGCAGGCTCGTACTTATGCCATGGCAGCTGGCGAGAACATGCAAAAAGCCATGGAGAGACTTTCTTCTGGTTTGCGCATTAACTCTGCGGCAGATGATGCTGCAGGTTTGGCTGTGGCAAATAAAATGGAAAGCCAGTTGCGCGGTATGAATGTTGCTATTCGTAACTCGCAAGATGGTATCTCTCTTGTTCAAACTGCTGAAGCCGGCATGAGCGAAATCTCAAATATGGTTATTCGTATGCGTGAGCTAGCTGTTCAAATGAACAACGGAGTTTACACCGCTTCTGACCGCGAAAACGCGCAGCTTGAAATTAGCGCACTTTTGGCTGAAGTTAACAAAATTGCAGAAAATACTGCTTTCAACGACGTTAAAGTGTTGAATGGTACTTATTCTGCCGATATTCGTGCTGGAAACACTAACGTTGAGGTTATCACAGTAGCGATTGATTCCATGCGAACTGACTCGCTTGCTGCAACGGCACCAATTTCTGTGTCTAATGAAGCATCTGGTACCTCAGAAAATTACACAACAACGACGTCTTCAGCCACTGTTAGCGTTACTGAAGGCTTTCGGGTAAACATTGCGGCAACGACACCAAGCGCTTCTGGAACTGCTTTGGAAAAATTTGCTAATTTAACCGACTATTCTGGCGGCACCTATGCTCTCAAAGACTCTGACGGAAATGCGGTCTCCGGCTGGACCATTGATACTTCTACAGGATCAATTATTAGCAGCGCTCAAGTTGACTTTGACGCTGTTACAGCTGCAAATAATAAAAAAGAGTTTGTCAGAGAATACTCGGCTAATGGTGTAACTTTTAAAGAGAATATTACATTAAATATCAGCCAAGATACTTCTAAAACCCTAAATCGCAGCGCAACAAGCACCATTCTTGTTGGAAAAAGCGACACTTTAACAATCAATGCGGTTGATCCTGCTGACGTTTCTGGTGGTGCGATCACATATACCAGTAACACAGTAAGTCAGGGTTCTCTCTCAGCTGAATTGGCTGCATTTATCGATGTGGCTGGTAATGCTAATGGAACATTTGCTCTAACTGGCACCGATGCGGCGGATTTCGATCTTGATACAGCCACTGGTCAAATTACACTGAAGTCTAGTAATAATTTCACTGCTAGTGCGTCTTTGACCCTCACCTACACCGCTGAGAATGGCGATGCATTTGTTGAGACCATTGTGCTAACCCAGGATGCTTACTCAGCAAGTGGTGATAGTCAGGCACTTTCATTGAATATGGGTGATAGCGGCGACATTACCTTTGATGTTACCTCAAACTCATTCGTAAGTGATGACTTCCTTGCTGCAGTGGCTGCTGCAACAGGAAAAGGTGAAACCGTAACTTATGCAATTGCTAACTCTAGCAATCCTGCTGCAATAGCAAACACAACCACTTCCGCAACAACTTACACAATTGCTCAGTCAGACGCATCAACTGCTGATCATTTCGAAGTTGTTGCAACTTTTTCTGGGGGTGGAAGCTTTACTGAGACTGTCACACTTACCGTCGCTGACACGACTACAGCTTCAGCAGTAACGGCTAAGACCTTTGACGTTTCGTCTGATTACACAGCCAGTGCGACAGAGACAACACTCCCTATGACGGCTCAGAGTGGAGCCGATGGTTCTATAGATCTAAGCAGCTCCAGTACAAGTGTCAGTAACGAATTCTTGAAGGCGTTGGCGCGAGCAGGCGCCGGGGGTAACCTGAATGTCACCAGCGCATCTACTAGTCTTAATGGCGGCGTGACTGGCGAGCTAGGTTCTGGTGTGACATCCATTAACGTAGACGGCGGCACTGTCACAGCAGCCGATCAAATTGTTATTCAGGTTCGTGACGCAAGTGATGTAGTCCTGCATACAGAGACAATCATTGCCGGTGTAATTACCGGCGGTACACCTTTTGCCATAGGTACTGTTGCAGTTGAGGACAAGTCAACCCGTACACATACAGCAGCTACTACAGCTTTGGCTATCGACTTAGCAGCGGGTAAAAATCTCACTTTTGACCTCACAAGTACAGAGTTTGTGACCCAGTCACTCATTGACGCTGCTGCACGTATTACTGCTGATGCTGATGCTGATACCGTTGCATACAAGTTAAGTAGTGCTGTAAATAACATAAACGGCAACATTACAAGCATCTCAGGCACGTCCTTTGTCATCAATTCTTCGGCGGTGGACGCAAACGATTTTGTTATTGAAGTATTCAATGGTTCGGATGTCTATCATACTGAAACCGTAGGTATAACAGTGACTAATGTGAATGCAACTACCTCTGCTGCTTCAAGCGACACTGCATCAATTGCTAATATTGCAACGACATTAGCAAATGCTGGTGGCACCACTTCTGCTGTTGGAGATGCGGGCGTTGACTCCTCAAATTCTGTTAGTGTAGGAACTTCTGACAGCACCAATGGTCCATCAGCTCGTGCAGAGACAGCTTTGGCAGTTGTTGAGGCAAATTCAGTTGAAGTCAAGTTGGCTGCATTAAGCTCTGAAATAGGCACATATGTTGCGGCTAATACTGGAGGAACATTCAGCTTAACCGGTGCAGATAAAGACTTATTTACCATCGGCACTGATGGTAACGTAACATCAAAAGCTGGCGTCGATTTTGAAAAGCCAACAGACGCTGGTAAAAACAACACCTACAATTTTGAAGTTAATTACACAAAAGGCAATGACAGCTTTAAAGAGATCGTTACTCTTAGTGTAACAAACTTTGTAGGCGATGATGGTGACACCCTTAAGGATGTCAACTTGGCCACTCAAAATGGTGCAGCTACCGCGGTTACAATTTTGGATACGGCTCTAAACCAAATTTCGTCTTCACAAGCGAAACTTGGTGCGATCCAAAATAGACTGCAACACAACATTGATAACCTCTCGATGGCTTCAATGTTAACGGAAACTGCTCGTGGTCGTATTGTGGATGCCGACTTTGCCCGGGAGACAAGTGAGTTGTCTAAGCAACAAATCTTGAACCAGGCAGCAACTTCAATGTTGGCTCAAGCAAATCAGTCTAAGCAATCAGTGCTGGCGCTACTCCAGTAAAGAATGCGAACATAAACCAAACCTCTAAGTGGGCGCTGCGGCGCCCATTTTTTTTGGAGTATAGGGAAAAGTTCTACTGTACAAAACTCGAATTCAGAAATTTTGAACTCGACTATATAAACAAGCCAAAGCTTGCTTTTAATTTTTTACAATTTTGGGGTTATCTAACCAACATCAAAACATTTAGTGATGCTAGGTTTGCGTGAGAAAGCATAGCAGTTGTGGCACTTTCTAAAATTCTTGATTGTGCCAATTTACTGCTTTCTAATGCAAAATTAGCGTCGATAATTCGGCCTTTTGAGGTTTCGGTTACCAACTCATTTGTGCTGAGGCTGTCAATTTTATAAGTCAATCGATTTTGCAATGCGCCAAGGTTGGATTGCTCAACCGTAACACGGGCTATCGCCCTATCAAGAAGTGTCACAGCTTCAACCGCATTGTCCCCAGATGAAAGATCTAAATCTTCCAAAGCTAAATTATTGTTGTCACGTAAGTCATCATTAACTGTTAGGTACAAGTAGTCGGTAAAACTATTGCCACTTGTCGAGTGGCGATAAATTACCCGGAACGCATATTCTAATTTTCCATTTTCAAAATCCACGGGGCCGTTACTAGTGATTTTACCTGTCTCATCAATGGAGAATTGATAAAAATCGCTGTTATTGCTCCCAGGTAGATTGCTTAACTGAAATTCACCAGCATATTGGTCTGCTTCAGCATATGCTTTGAGATATGGGTTTAAATTTGGAACAATAATGACTTCACTAGCTTCCGCCACCGAGAGAGTTGACCGCGTTGTGTCATAAGTCGTTGGTGTTAAATTAATAGTTATATTTTCAGTGAAATCTGGAATCGATACAGCATTATACTTGACGGCCAAATTTAAGATCGGCGTTTTTGCGAGGCTTAGTTCAGTGTTTGCAAGGAGACTTCCATCGCTACTAACTGTAAATAAATTGCCATGTTGGCTTTTTGGGTCAATAGAGAATGTTCCGGCATTACCATCTTTTGCAGCATAGGCAATAAGACTTGTAAAATTAAGGTGGTCTATGGCTACTTGTGTAGATTCCTCAACACTTATGGAAGATGTTCCCGTCAGCGTGTCTTTGATGGAAAGATCTACAGTATTGGTAAACTCAGCACCGTCAGTTGAATTATATATTATATCAAATGAAAATTGATTTTGGTGGTCGTAATCTAGCCCAGATTTAGACCTTAATACGCCGTTCTTGCTAATCGAAAAAAGATTATGATCCGAGCCTCTTGTGCCCAGCTGGAATGTACCCTCGTAGCTGTCATCACTTGCAAAGTCATCAAGGTGAGAGAGGCTTTGCGCATTGACTGATACGGTTCGACCCTCATTTGCCTCTAGGGTGCTGCTAGCTTGCAGAAAACGATCGATTGTTAATGTAACAGACTCAATATGCTGCCGGTTGTCACTAGCAGTATATACGATATCGAATTTTTGTGTTTTGTGCGTTGCCTCGCGTAATGGAACAATTGAAGAAACGTTTCCTGATGTATCTATATTGAAGTTTTTTGCGTCCTTACCAGTAATATGGAATGTACCGCCAAAACCATCTAACCCTGCAAATGATTGAGTGCTAGTGAATAGGTTTGCAAGTAGATCCACTTGATCTGACTCTTCAACATTTAGGGTAGCGGCAGAGGTTAAGGTATCATTCACGCTTAGGTTAACGGTATCGGTAAATTTTGCTCCATTTTTTGACGTGTAAATCACGTCAAAGCTGTAACTATCTTGGATAGAGTAATCAAGGCTTCCCTTGGATGAAATTGAGCCGTCTGTTGAAATGGCAAATAAGTTATAGTCGCTCCCTGTTGGCGATATCTTAAACTGTCCTTCGAATTTATCTGCAGCCGCAATACTGTGAATGATTGACATACTGCTGGCAGGTAAAGTAACCCTTTTCGCTTCTATAGCGGAGAGAGAAGACACACCCTGTTTTGCTCTATCCAGACCAAGAGAAATGAGCTCATTGTGCACAGAGCCGGATGGAGCAAGATACTTCACTGTGAATTGGTAGTTCTCTTGTGTGTCGAGATATAGCCCTTTTTTTGAAGTTACATTGCCATTTGCATCAATGTTAAAACTAGCGCCGTCCAAACCAGTAATGCTGTAATTTCCTCCAGGGTTGCGGTTAGCATAGGCTGCCGTGCTTTGCAGAGTGCTTGAGCTTATGGTTAAGTTTTCGGTTTCCTCCGATTGTAGGCTTGAACTCGCAGATAAAGACTCAGCTAAATTGAGTGTCACGGCAGAAACAAACTGTCGGCCATCTGCAGCGTCGTAAATGACATCAAAATTATATGATGATTTGGTTGTAAAGCGCAGCGGAACCAATGAGGTAATGTCACCAAACTGATTTATTGTGAACAAGCTATGGTCAACGCCACTGTTGGAAATTCTGAAATTACCGCCAAAACTATCTTGTGTTGCAAAATTTTGAATAGCCTGAAGTGAATTAGCCGATATCACAACCTGATCAGCTTCCTCTGCAGAAAGGTTAGCTTGAGATTGTAGTGCTTCGGTTAAAGAAAAGTTGATTGTTTCAGTATGGGTTTGCCCACCCGATACGTCATAAACAACATTGAAGTTATAGCTATTTTGCACAGAGGATCTGAGTGTTTGAGTTGAAGTTATGTTGCCGTTTGCATCAATTTGGAATTTAGCAGCATCCGCACCTGTCAGACGGTAGGTTCCCCCCATATTGTTCGCGGCATAGGTTGCCGTGCTTGTTAATGTAGCCGCTGCAATTGTAATCAATTGTGCTTCTTCAGCCTGTAACTGTGCAATTGATAGCAAAGTATCAGCTAAGTTTAATGTAATTGTTTCAACAAACTGTCTGTTATCAGAAGCCGTATAAATAAGGTCAAAGCTGTAACTTTGTTGAGTTGAATAATCGAGAGAGCCGTTGGATCGGATCGTACCGTCGCTGAGAACAGTAAACTTATCATAATCATTACCTGAGTTGTTGATGCGGAAGGATCCGCTAAATCCATCTCTTTCTGCAAATCTGTGAATTTTTTCTGTCACGCTATTTGCAATATTAATTTGGTTTGATTCAACAGCTGTAATTGTTGAACTGCCGCTTAAAGTTTCAATTAAGTCCAGCGTGACATTTTCAATATGTTGCTTTCCAATGCCAGCATTATAGATAACATTAAATTGATATTGTGATTTTTCAGATGTCAGTAATGTTTGTGTTGATGTGATGTTGCCACTGCTATCGATTGAAAATTTACTGGCGTCGTTGCCAGTTAAGCTGTAACTACCGCCAGAGTTCAATCCAGCATATGTTGACGTACTGGCGAGCGTTGCGGCTGAAATATTTAATGATTGCGACTCAACGGCAGTTAGGTTGGCAGTTGAGTTTAACGTGTCATTTAGAGATAGATTGACTGTTTCAGTGTATCTTCTGCCATCAGACGCGGTGTAGATTAAATCAAAGCTGTATGTGGCTTGGGAACTAAAATCTAGGGCGCCAACTGACATTATATTGCCGTCGCTGTTTATATAGAATTTTGAATAATCTGGCCCAATTTGAGAAATAGCATAGCTCCCTTGAGAGCCGTCGCGTGATGCAAATCCTGACAAATTTACTAGGCTGTCTATAAATATCTTAACCTGTCCAGACTCATCGGCAATCATGTCTGAAGTGCCCTGAAGCGCTTCTGTTATTGCCACATTTACATATTCGGTGTGTTGCCGCCCGCCAGATGCAGAATAGACAAGATTGAAATCAAATGATGACTTGTTGATTTGCAAAAGACTTTGCGTAGAGGTTACTGCGCCATTTCCATCCACAGAAAAATAATTCGCGTCTGTCCCCGTTATGCTGTAAGTGCCTCCTGTATTAAGCCCAGCATATGTTGCTGTGCTGGAGAAAGTGCTGGCCGGAATGTTTAGCGAGAGGGTCTCTTCTGATGTTATCTCTGCATTAGATGTTAAGGTGTCGAGAAGGTTTAGGTTCACTGTTTCTGTGAAAACAGTGTTATCCGAAGACGTGTAATTTAGATCAAAGCTGTAGGTTGGCTTGGTTGTGAAGTCGAGTGGCCCATTCGAAGTAATGGTTCCATTCTGGTCAACCGAAAAAAGGTTGTAATCTACTCCTGTAGCGCTTATTGCAAACACACCATTAAAACGGTCGCGCCGAGCAAAGGCATTAATTTTTGACATTTGTTCGGCTTCAAGGGTGATGCTGTTTGCTTCGTTAGCGGTTAGTGTGGAAGTGGCTTGAAGAGCTTCTGTTATCAGGAGTTGAACAGACTCGGTTTGTGTGTTCTGGCCGCTGGTATAAATGATGTCGAAATTATATTCCTCACCCGGATTGTAAATTCCATTATTGCTCAGAGCTAAGCTTTGGTTTGAAGTTACGTTGCCGTTTGTGTCGATTGCAAACTTAGCTGCATCTGTCCCGGATAGTTGGAATGAACCATTTGGGTATGTACTGGAAAACTGAGCTGAATTTGCAAAATTTGCTGCAGAAATTAACAGCGCTGAAGTTTCCTCAGCAGTTAGTGAAACCTTCGGTAAGGTAGGGTCATTGATATTTAATACAACGCTATCTTGGAATTCGATACCGTTGCTGTCTGTATAAATAACATCAAAATCATATCTATTTTCTATTGCAAAAGTGACCGCAGCATTTGATGTGATGGTCCCATCACTTGCGATAGAAAACTCTGAGTAATCACTGGGGTCATTAATGTTTGAACCCAGTCTATATTGTCCCAAATAATTATCTGCCGCCGCATAGGAGTTGAGTTTTTTAAGCGCTTCACGGTTTATTATAGCTTGGTTTGACTCGTTAACATAAAGTGAAGTGGAAGCCTGCAAGGCCTCAGTTAAATTTAAAGTAACTTTTTCTGTAAAGCGGCTTCCCCCAACATCATAATAAACATTGAATGAGTAGTTAGCTTTTTCCGCCAGTAAGAGTTCCGTATTTGAAGTAACATTACCGGAGAGATCAATATCAAATTTATCTGCATCAGAGCCACCAATTGAATAACTGCCGCCAGATGAGAGAGATGCATAATGGTTTATGCTCGATAGCGTAGCAGCATTAATGGTCAGACTTTCGGTCTCTTCAGCAGTCAAGTAAGTTGTCGCACTTAGTGTGTCAGTTATATGTAGTGAAATTTCATTTGTTAATTGTTGTCCGCTTGAAGATGTGTAGGCCACCTCGAACTGGTAGTAATTTTGGTTGTTGAATTCAAGACTTCCGATTGATGTAATGTCGCCGTTGGCGCTTATCTGAAATTTGTTGTAATCATTTCCTGACGGTATAATTCGGAAATTGCCTCTGAAATTATCATCCTGCGAGAAGCTATCCAGCAACGTGAGCGCAGAACGCTGGATTTTCACCTGGTTTCCCTCTTGAGCAGATATATTTGATGAAGCTCTTGCTGAATTTAAAAGATTTAATGTTATTTTTTCAATATGGCTGCCGCCAGTTGAGTTTTGATATAAAACCTCAAATTCGTAGCTTTCTTGTGTTTGTCTCAATAATGTTTGAGTAGAGCTAATATTGCCCTGATTGTCGATTGTGAATTTATTGTGGTCACCTCCAACTTGACGAATGCTGAAAACTCCTGTGCCTGGATCTTCGCCAAATATACGATCAAGTTCACCAAGGCGTTGCCTGCTAATTGTAACATTATTGGCTTCATAAGCTTGGAGTGTTGTCTCTGCGGCAGTCATTTGTGATTGGGATGGGTCCAATTGGTTAATTGCTATGTTGCTGATCGTTAGGTTTGACCCGAGTTGTTGGCCGCCAGTCTTGTCATATGAACCGGATATGAAAACAAACTTGAAATTTCCATCTTCGGAAAGTTGCTGATTTACATTAAAGGTAGGTGTGGCGCCGACGGTATTGTGGGTATAATTCAACAACTCAACAGTAGAGCCGTCATTTACGTCAAGCAGGTAGGCATAGACATCTGCGGCATCTCCGCTGCCAATCGCCTGCCAATCAAATGAAATTGAGTCGCCAGCTCTCAGTGATAATGGATCAGCTGAGATAATATATGGCCCATGGACTTGGCCGTAAGCAGTTGTTTCGATGTTATTGGTGCCCAGCGTCACTGAATTGTTAGCTATTGTATAGTTGAAACGAACTGGGTTTCCATTCCATGGTTGAACAACTGCGCCATCACCTGGACTGTTAGTTGGCTGGCTGGTATCAGTTGGAGTTGAAAATCCACCGATTGTTTTGTTAACAGAGCTAGACTGGGGATCAAGAGTGACCTGCTTCAGGTGAACCTCCCACCCAGGTATATTAACAACTGCGCCACTAATGCCAGCGCTACTAGAACCAACTCCTTGACTAAAATCATGGTTTTCAAAAGTAATATCTACCAGCGTTGACGCTCCTCCAGAGCTTACAGTTGCGTCCGCAGAGCTTAATATACCGGCCGGTGATGAGGTTCCTGTACCTTCAGAAAGAGCAAGCTGGTCAAAGTTGGATGTGCCTGTTGCTATATTTGTGAGTAAAATATCACGAATTGATGTTCCACTTGCTGTGCTACTGACACTGCTGTCACTTCCGTTTAGAGCAGTTGCAGTGTTGTTTGCTAAAATTGCTAGGTTGGAGGTGCCTGTGCCCTGGCTAGATTGCACTGTGTTAAATTCGGATGTACCACTCCCTGTGGTATTCGAAAGATAGTCTAAATTGCTACTACCCGTTGCCGTACTTGACGTTGGGGTATCAAAATTTGAAGAGCCCTGGGCAGTCTCACTGCTGCTTAAATTTAAAATTGAAATTCCACTGCCATTACTTGAAGCTGGGGTTTGGAATAATGATGTGCCAACTGCAGAATTATTGACTGAATAATTGACTAAATCTGAGCCAGCAGCAGAAGTTATGGCCTCATAATTTTGATTGGATGAGCCAAATGCATCAGAGGAGTTAATGATTTTATAAGCTGATGAACCGCTAGCGCTAGAGGTGGTTTGGTAATTGAACTGTGAAGTTCCAACCCCATTAGATTGGTCCAAGTATATCGGCGTTGACGGACCCTGCATGGAGGAATAATTGGGAATATCAAATTTTGACGATCCAACTCCGATTTCATATGGGCTCAGAATTTGTTGAGATGAACCGCTGGCATAAGCTCTGCCTTCTATGTTTTTATTTATACCAATACTGCCGATTTTTACATCCATAACTTCGTTGTTTGAAGCACCAACTCTCATAGATGCATTAAAAGACCCGTCTAACAAATGCACATTATTAAAATTTGTATTTTCTGATAACCGTCTCAATTCTCTCAGTAGGTTGTCGATCTCTTCTTGGGCGTTTTTTCTATCAGAAAATGTATAAACGTTATTATTTGACTGTATGGCTAGTTCACGCATGCGTTGCAAAACATTCTGGCTAGTTTCCATCCCTCCAAGCGCGTTTTGAATTAAGGAAACACTATTTGCAGCGTTATTCATTGCGGCTCTGATTGAGGCTAACTGAGCTGCCATCCTGTTCGCCACTGTATAGCCAGCGGCGTCATCGGCTGCTGTATTTACCCTGAGACCAGATGACAGACGTTTGCTGATTCTATCTAAATTAGTCGTATTGTATGTAGATGCCAAAAACGCTTTTATAGCTGCGTTATTTGTGTTTATAGATGTCATATCGCCTCCGATGATAGAAACGACTTAAATTCGAGTTTATTTACTGAAAACATTAAGTTTTGGCACGATTCTTGCCAAAAATATTTTGAAAGCATTTTTTGTCTGTTTAGGCAGCTTCTGATTGCCATCATGGGTGTTTACACGACTGCTCTTTTCGTGCAATAAACCAATAAATATTAGGACGTTGTTCGAGTAAATTTTATGAGTTATGTTCCCGGATGGATCTTTGAAGCTGCAGTGACTAACGCTTGCCGAGAATTTTTGGCAGCCGACTTGCCTATGAATGCGATTTGTAAAAAATACGCTCAAGGGCTTTCTGAGCGATACTCGGAAATTCGTTTAGAAGAGTTTTCAATTGGCATTGAGAGTTTAACACGGTTCCTTGCTGAAGTGGATGCCGGAGAGGCGGCTGTTGACTTTTTGAATGGTTTTGTTTTCTATCGGATTCATTATGAAACAAAGAGCAAGCCCCGCAAATTAAAGCCCCTTTTTGGTTCTGTTGAAGATCCAGTTAAAACATTGGAATATTCAACCGAAGAAACATTGAAAAAATTTAAAGCTTATGTTTTTGGATTACGCTCGAATGCCGTGCCGTTAGCGCCTGCTGGATGGCGACTTGATGATGAGCATGACCTTGTTTTTCTCAATGAATTAGCTGGCAGATCAGTGGATTTCTTGGACGGGTTCTAGCTTTATTTCAAGCTTGCTCTCCAAGACTCCATCAAATTATCTAGGAGCTTCCCAGTCTCTTTAAATGCAGCCACTGATGTCTCCATTGCTGAGAATTGTTGAACGTAAAGCTCTCGTTGTTTTTCCATTTTTGTATTCAAAGCCTCTAATTGTTTATTATATTTAGTGATATCTTCAGTATATCTGCTAACTTTTCGATCTAGGTCGCTGTCTGTTTTGAGAATTGAGGTTGTGAAGTCTTGCAGTGTCTCAAATAAGCTTTTGCCTACATAGATACTCACATTTGCTGTTGTAGCGTCTGTGTTAATATGCAAGCCGCGTGCGCCACCACTCGTAATTTTGTACGTTCCATTTTCTAAGGACATGGGTACGCCATCGAGGGTGGCAGACCCGTCTTGGTTTTTAACAAAGTTATAAATTCCGGGGGTCCAGAGATTACCAGTCATCTCTGCCTTTACAGATGTGCTGCTGGTGTTGACCTGACTGTTTGCTAGGGCAGCAAAACCGCCTGGGTTTGCAGCAAAATAGGCCTTAAATTTTGTCTCATCTACGCTTAAAGTTCCGTCTCGATTTGTCATCACACCAAAACTTGATAAAAAGACATCTGCGTCAGCAAATCCTGTTATTGGTGTGGTTGTTATCATGCGTAACTGGTTTCGGAATGAACGAACAAGAGTATCGCCTGCGAGTGGCCCATTTGTATCATCTGCAACCCCAGTTTTGTTCATCTCTGCAAGTGTTGTTGTGATGGTATTCATTTCGTCAACAAAAAGTTGGATCGCTTCTAAGGTCATTTCTTCATTATAACTAGCTGAAATGGTCTCATAACTGTTGCTAGCTAGCTTTAATTCGAGAGAGATGCCTTCAATTAGGTCGTCGACAGTGTTTGTAGGACGCGTCACCGTGATGCCATCAAAGCTTATAATTGCATCTGCACCTGAGATAGCCTCCTTTGCCAGATCATTTGCAACTGTCTCAGGATCAAAGTTAAGGTTTGAATATGACGCAGGGCTGATAGGTGTTGCCTGCAAACGCATCTGGTTTTGAGAGCCCAGCGCAGCGCGAATTGTTAGAGCATAGTTATTATCATTTGTTCTCACAATCGCGGCCGTCAAGCCCAGGTCAAGTTCGTTTATGTCGTCACGCAAGTCCGCAATCGTTGTTGATCCATCCAAACTTATAGTTTGTTGTTGGGTCAGCGCTGAGAATGTTCCGTCATTTTCCCAAGATCCTAGATCTATTGCGATAGAGCTGGCATCAACTGTCGCAGTTTCTGACGCAAATCCAGTGAATGCAATTGTATGCGGTGTTGCAAGCTGTTGAACGCTCATGGTGTGGTTGCCCTGTGCAACCTTTGACTTGTCCTTAACATTTGCGACTATGCTGGTGCCGGACGATTGAACCACTAGCCCGGTAAATGAAGACAAGAGTCCTAAATTTTCACTGAATTCACCAAAATTCTGCTTTAATTCTGCAAACGTGGATATTGATACCGTTTTTTCATCGACTTTACTTGTGATGGAAGCCTCTTGTGGCGCTTGTTCAGCATCAACCAGCGCGTCCACAATTTGTGTCACGTTTAGTCCACTGCCAACATTAAGTGCGCTGAGGTAATCAACAGCCATAGCTTCGCCCCTTGGTCGATGGCTTTAAAGGTATTAACGTCATGGATCTGCAATTTTTATGCCTATCTGACAAAAATTATGTAACAATTACAGAATTATTGGCATGAAATTGCTAGTTCATTTCTAGGAAGTGAAAAAATGAGAGTGAAGGGATCGACTTAACACTTTATTAATTGGTCAGTTTTTGGGATCTTTAATGTCATGCAGCTATCATCGCTACGACACAAGTCTTTACTTGACGCCTTGAAATATATGTTGGTCATTCTGGCCATTGGCGGTGGCATCGGGCTGTTAGTTTCGCTTGTTGCCAGCTTTTTTGTCAGGGGAGTTCAGTGGCTTGTGCAAAGCCGAAGTGGTACAATAGACTCACTTTTGCTTTTGCCTGGGACTAAATTGTCACTTATGCCAATGCTTTGGCTAATAGTGGCAGCGTTACTATTGGTGATTGTCCGGAGGTTCTTTCGAATTGATCGCTGGCATGGGCCAGCTGACAGCATTTATGCGGCGCATCGAACCGACAATGAACTTGATTTGCGCGCAGGCATTGGCTCAACCTTGGCTGCATTTATTTCGCTGGGCGGCGGCGCGCCGGTTGGACAATATGGCCCTCTTGTTCATTTTGGTGCTGCAATAGGTAAGATCGGAAGAGCGTCGTGTAGGGAAAGAGTGTAGATCTCGGTGGTCGC
>ENA-UOXV01003527-UOXV01003527.1-marine-metagenome-genome-assembly--contig:-NODE-3527-length-18883-cov-7.400574_pt1 | contig 18883 bp, 17 predicted proteins | sample MGYA00238165_ERZ766961 | MGnify/ENA primary metagenome ERZ766961 (study PRJEB28924, sample SAMN03173240) | marine metagenome | biome: Marine; feature: Water; material: Subsurface seawater | place: North...
TTATTAGTTTAATCGCATCTATTGCACCTTTAACCCATTCAAAATTTCTTTTATTACCAACATAACCTCCATTTAAATTTTTATTTAGAACACCATCTCTGTCTAAAAAAGCAATTTTGTATTTTTTTTTAATCATCTTTTCTGAATTCTTATTTTTTTTATTTTTCCATCTTTTAGTGAAATTATTTTATCAAACTTACTTAAAATTTTTTCATTATGTGTAACAACAATTAAAGTAATATCTTTTATTTTATGTATCTCATCAATAATCAGCTTTTCATTATTTTTGTCCAAAGAACTTGTGGGTTCGTCCAGGATCAGTAATTTTGGATTGCGATATAGCGCTCTGGCAATTCCTATTCTCTGCCTTTGACCGGCAGATAATCTACTTCCTCTTTCACCAATAACTGTTTTTAATCCCTTAGAAAGATTTTTTATTGTTTTTTCAAGATTAGATCTTTTTAAAACTTCTAAGACATTTCTCTTATCAAAATTTTTCTCATTATATAAAATCAAATTTTTTTGAATTGTATCATCCATCAAATATATATTTTGAGGAACATATCCAATCTTACTTTGCCAAAAATTTTTTATTTTCTGTAAATTAAAATGATCAACTTCAATTTTACCACCAGAGGGATCTATCAAGCCCATTATTAAATCAACTAAAGTAGATTTTCCTGATCCACTTTCCCCAATTATTCCTATTTTTTCTCCTTTTTTGATCTCAAATGATACTTTTTTTAGGGAACTATACTTAGTGCCTGAATATTGAAAGGAAACATTTTTTAAAATTATTTTTTTATCAAAATAATTTTTTTCAGAAAAATCATATTTGGCATTATTTTTCTTAAATTTTAAATTCATTTCTTTATTTAATACATTTACTGCTGGAAGATAAAAGATTGCTTGCTGGATTGATAAATAAATTTTTACTACTGCTGGTGATGTTTTTACAGCTGTTAAAGTATAAATACCAACTAGTGTCAGAACATAAGAATTATCAAATTCTTTAAAAGTAATTGATAAAATAAAACAGGCAATAAATACTATAAAAGTCTCAAAAATTAATCTCGGTATTTGTTGCAAAGTAGAATATAAAGATATTGCAGACGCAGTTTTTAAACATGCAAATTTATATATTGAAGTAAATTTATTTTCTAAGTTCCCTATTTTTATTTCCTTTATAGCGCCGAAGCTTTGTTGTAAATTTTTTATAGCTGTATCTGAAAATTTAAGTCTAATTGAGCCTAATTTATCTAAAGTTCGTTTTGTATACAGATTTATTATGTAAGATAAAAAAGTGAAAAGAAATATTACAGTTATAGTAATCAGCGGATTAAACAAAATAAGAAATATTATTATACCAGATAAAAATATTAATTCTGAAATTGACTTTAATATATTTGTAAAAAAAGCTATAAACCCTGCAATTTCAACATTTATATTTCTAATCAATTTTGATGAATTGTTCATTTTGTGAAAAACAAATTTTTGTTTAAGATAAATTTCTAATAACTTTGAAGAGAGATTTACCGTCAAATCTTGAATGTATTTATTTTGATAATAAACGATATATGATAAAATTAAATTTTTGATTAAAAATACTACTGCTATCAAAGTTAAAAAAATATAAATCCAATTAAATAATTTTAAGTTAGGAAAAAAGTTCAAAATAAATAATTTAAATTTTTGGATTACTTCAATATTTGAACTAGTTAACTCGGTTAGCAATGGAAGAAATACACCGATACTTAAAACTTCAAATATTGATCCTAAAAAAAATAAAAAAAGTAAATATTTGGATTTATTTTTAAATTCTTTTGGAATGATATTTATTATTAATCTAAAAATTTTCATAATTTAATATCTCATTCATATAAATAAATATCCTTCATCATAATTTGAAGGGACATCGCTTATTTTTGTAATATTTTTCCAGCCAATTTTTTGTGATTTTATTCGATACTTCTTGTCCTTAAAAATTTGCCAAAATTTTTTTTGCGTTTCTAAAGAACTAATTTTCATTAGAATATTATTTTTATTCAAATTAAATTTATTAATATTATTCAAAAAATAACTTTCATAAAGTTTTGACTCAATTTTTACTAAATCGAAATTTTCGATATCATTTTCTAATTTATTTTTTTCTTTTTTTATAATCTTATGATTAATTTTATTTAAATTTAAAAATTTTTTTGAATAGTTATATTTATCCAGTTCTATTTCTAGTGATTTAATCTTAATTTTATTTTTGATCAAAAAATAAGAATGTAACCCAGAATTCACACCTAATTCCAATATACTTTTAAATTTATTTTTATTTAAATTATAAAAATGAAAAATTAAAAAATCGTATAAGCTCAAATTTTTTTTAATAACGTTTTCTGTAATATCATTTTTGGGAAATTTAATGTTGTAATCGAATAATCTTAATGATCTATTATTTTTTAATTCTAATGAAGTTTTAAGATTAATTAATCTTTGAAAAAAATTAAAAAAAATGCTTTTAAAAACATACATATTGCTATTATTTGAGAGGAATATAATTAGATTTTGGATATTAAAATCTAGGTCTTCTAAATTGAAATCATTAAAATCCCTTCTTAATTTATACATATTTTCATCAATAGATAATATTTTAAAAAAATCTTCATTTTTCCATTTATCAAATTCTATACTTATGTTTCTACCTCCTGTTTCTTTCTTGTTTGAGTTTATAATTGAATTAACGCAATTTACTATTTCCTTGGTCTTCACAAAATTATTTTCTTTAAATCTATTCTCAGTTCTGAAAAAATTTTCTCTAGAATATTTTTTATTTTTTAAAGTTTCTTGGTGCATTTTTGTTTTTACCCATCCCGGCCCTAAGATTACAACTTTTGTGTTTATCATTTCATAGTCAAGTAATTCAGCCATTTTAATTTGTGCAATCTTACTGATAGTGTATGCAGAGTAGTACTTGGTGGCTTTATTTGTACCACCGCCCGCCCAAAGAATTATTGTTTTATTTTTATTTGAAACTCTTCGTTTTCTATACAATTTATTTATTAAATACATTTGATTTGAAAAATTTAAATCCACTGAGGCAGACCAATCTGCTGCTTTAACCTCATCAAATAACCCTATAGGTTTTAGTGTAGCAGGCATTACAATTAAATTATCCCAATTCTTTACATCTTTTTTTTTTGAAAAATCATCGATACTTTTAGTTGATGAAATATCTAACTTATATCCTTTAAATTTTTTAAACTTTTTTGAATAAGTATTATTAAAAGTGTAAACAATTTCATTTTTTCTCTTTTCGAGAGATTTGATGATCTCCTCAGCAATTCCACTAAATCCACCAATAATAATAGTTTTCATAATCTTTTTTAATTTTGGTTAACAAAAAAGTTTTTATATTTTTTTTCTATAATTCTGGAAATATTAAAAGGAGTTAAGTTATTATTAATAAAATTTTTTTTTGCAGATTTTCTCAATTTACTATCTTTGAATTTTTTATTTTCAACAACAAGGAAATAAATTTCCTTTGTCGCATCTAAAATTTCATTTTCTGAATTAGGTAAAGATATAATTTTAAGTTCCTTCAAGAAACTCAAAGATAAATTTTGTCCTAATCCTTGTTTTATCCTTTTATTTAAACTTAAGATTTTACCCTTTTGAAAAAACATTCTTGGTAGACAATAATCATATTCTTTACCCACAATTTCATACATTTGACCAACATCAACATGTAAACATGGGTTTTTAAATAAAGTTGTCATAAAACCCGGGCCTGAAATTCCAGTCATCAAAAACTTTGAATTATGATAAAGAGATAATAAGTAATCTGATTGATTTGGATGATTTGTTAAATCAATCAAATTTTTTGTTTGTTCAAGTTTTTTCATACTTCTGTCGCCAATTCTTACAACAAACCCACCTTTAGAAGTAATAAACTCAACAGCTTTTTTATAATTGGTTATATCTGAATTTCTATGAGGAAAATTATCATCTGGTGTTGATCTAACATGCAATAAAACATACCAATTTTTATTTAAATTAATACCAATATCTTTAAAAAAAAGATTTGCCTTCTTAACTTCTTTCTTGGAATAAGTGAAAAAATTATTTTTATTTTTTCTTTCCCACGCTTTGTTGATCAAATTTAAAAATTGAATAAAATCTAATATTTTTCCATCAACCTCATGAAAGTCTAAAGATTTATTTAAAATATCGATGTTATCTTTTATTTTTTTTTCGAGATTATTTTGATCTAGATATTTTACTTCTTTAAAATTAAGAAATTTTTCTAAGATAACTTGATTATAATTTGATTTAGGTCCAATTATCAAAATTTTTTTCTCTTTAATTAAACCTAATTTAATTGCTTTTATAAATAAACTTATGGAAGCAAAATGTCCTAATTTATTATAATAATTTGGAGAAACTATTATGGTATCTTCAATTTTCAAGATTTTTTTTAACATTTTCTGATACTCGAGGAATGATTGTTGCAGTTTAATGGAGCTATAAATATCACCTCTGTTAAAAAAAAAGGCATAAAGAAAGTATGCATTAAATAAATCTCTTGATTTTCTAATGATGAAAAATTCAGATAAATTTAGTGCTAAATTGATTTTATTTTTTTGATTTAACCGATAAATTAATAAAAGATAACTTTTTTCAAAAAAACGAAGATATATATTTAGTTTATATAAAAAAAGAATTATAAAAAAAACTATAAAATTCTTTATATTTAAAAAAAAATAGTACCCAACTAAAAATATTTTTTTCAATAAATTCATTTTTTTTCCGTTAATTTTTCGTAATTTTTTTCTGTTCCAATATCAACGAAAAATTTATTTGTTTTATATACTGCAGATTTATTTATAAATAATTTAAGGTAACTTTTTGTAAAATCTTTTTTATTATCATATTTTTTTTCGAATAATTTTAATCCCTCTTGATTAAAAAGATAAATTGCACCATTCGCAATATTTCCATACTTTTTATTTTTTTTCTGATATATTTTTTTTAGAATTTTTTTTCTATCAATTTTTAAAATTCCTTCACTTTTATAATTTTTAGATTTAAATGCCAATATGGATAAAATATTATTTTCTTTTGTTTTCATTTTATGAAAATTTATAAATGATTTAAGATTGTCTTTAGTATAATTGTCAGCATGAAGTATTAGTGCGTCACTTTTTTTTAGAAAATTTATATTTTTATAAATAGTTCCACCCGTTCCTAGTAATTTCTTTTCATGTTTCAGAATAATCTTTTTTTTATATTTTTGAATATTTATAAATTTTTTTACCTGATCAGATTTATAGTGTGTGTTTATTAATATTTTATTTATCTTTAGTGACAACAGAGTTTTTATCCATAAACCTAATAGAGGAACACCATTTACAGGTAACAAGCATTTAGGGGTATGTTTAGTAAATTTCTTTAACCTTTTGCCATAACCTCCGGCTAATATTAGTGCATTCATTTTTGTAATTTTTTCATTAATTTTTTTGCCTCTGAAAGTTTGATTGGTCGATTTCCTATCGTAGAAGTCTGTAAGGAGGCAAATAAAGTGCCTGCTAAAGCAGCTTCCCAAATATTGGATTTCAGTGCTAAAAAGGCAGTACTCATTACCAAGAGTGAGTCTCCTGCTCCAGAAACATCTTTTGGGTTATTATTTAAAGCTGGCAATCTATCCACGCTATATTCTTTTTTATTTTTCATATTAAAAACCAAAATTCCCTCTGCATTAAGTGTGAAAATGATATTTTTTGATCCTGATAATCTTTGTAATTTAGTACTTAAAACTACTAAACCATCATTGTTGCTCTTTAGACTAATCCTTGCTTCCTTTTCCGTTGGTGTAATAAGCTCTGTATTTTTGAATCTTGAAATATCGCCTATTTGAGAAGAAGATTGGCTATCAGCAGAAATTAAAACTTTATTTTCCTTACAGATTTTTATCAATCTATCAACAAGATTTTGTGGCAAACATCCGTAATTAAAGTCTGAAAATACCAAAACATCAATTTTTTTTATTATTTTTTTTATACTATTAAAAATTTTGTTTTGAACTTTAATACTTATCGATTCTTCTGAAAGATAACTAACTCTAGCTAATGAAGAATTTCTTACTTTAAATCTTTGTTTTAGGGTTGTTGGTCTAATTATGTCTTTATATAAATGAAATCCCACCTTATTTTTTTTTAGCTCTTTTTCAATAAATCTACTATTTTGATCTTTTCCTGTTACGCTAAATAAATAAGTTTTAGCACCCAAAGAGCTGAAATGACTCGCTACAATACCTGCTCCACCAATGTATTTTTCACTAGAGATAGGATTTAAGACAAGACAGGGCTCTTCATTTGAAGCTCCAAGAACGTTCGAATTTATGTATTCGTCAATTATGACATCACCAACTACACAAACTCTAAGTTTTTTTATCTTATTAATGTTGTTGATCATTTTAGGTATATTTATTTTTTTTCTTTTTATAAAATCTTTTGCTAGATGAAATTCGATTTGATTTTCAAAAAGTTCATTTTTAAGTAAATTTTCTGATGAATAATTTATATTTCCTGATGAAAAAACCAATTCAACGTTAATTTTTTTTGTTAATTCCTCCTCTATATTAGTTTGATATCTAAACTCTTTTCCTTTTACGATTATATTTGGTTTCTCATTAAGGATTGTAGATTTTAAGCTTCTGACAAGTATTACCTTTTGGACAAAATCCAGATTTTTAATATTATTTATTCTATGACTTTGTTTAATATAGGCAGCTTTACCTGCTAGTTTATCTGATGTGACTCCAACTACTAAAACTTTACCTAAACTTTTTGCAAATTTTAGAAGTCTTATGTGTCCTGGATGAAGTATATTAAAATTACCAGATACAAAAATTTTATTTTTTTTCCTGTTCATGTGAATTTTATCAATGGTCTTATGACATTTCCCTTTCGCATTTGTTTAATAGCTAAATTAATTTCTGATAAATTGTAAATTTTACTTATCAAGAAATTAAATAAATGTATTTTTTTTTTAATTATTTTAAAATACAATTTAAAATCTTTATCAGGGTTTGTCGAACCGCCCCAACTACCAATTATTTTTTTTCCTTTTATTAGATCATGTGGATTTATTTTTATTTTTTGATTTTTTGGAGGATGTGAGGCAAAAATTAACTTGCCTGAATTTTTAATTAAAGAAATACCGTTTTCAATAGTTTTTGTTTTTCCACAAGTCTCTATGCAAATATCAAAAAAATTTGAATATTTTCTTAATTTTTTTAAATCAATTTTTTTTGCTCCAAATTTTTCAGCTAAATTAATTTTGTTTAAATTTATGTCATAAGCATAAATATTTTTGTGATTTAATGCTAATAAAGTTATTAAAGAACAAAAACCAACACCACCAAGACCATAAATTAAAACTCTTTTTTCTTTTGTTATTTTCCCATATTTCAAAACCATTCCAGCACCTGTAGATAAAGCGCAACCAAATAGTGTTGCTAATTTTCTATCAATAAATTTTGGTTTTTTTACAATTCTATTTTCTGAAATTAGTGAGTAATTAGAAAACGTTGTTATTGGACCATAATTAATATTTTTTTTATCATCTTTAATAAAACCTCCATTGCAGGATTTTCCTGAGGATTTTATCCATGACAAAATAACCTCATCCCCTTTTTTAACCTTTTTTATTTTACTACCAATCTTAATTATCTTCCCTGAAGCCTCATGACCTAACATGTGGGGAAGATACTTGTTATTATTTCTTCCACCATCAATTTCCATTATTTGACTTTGGCAAATTCCAGAATAAAAAATCTTTACTAAAACTTGATTATCTCCAATATTTGGCATTTCTAATTTCTTAATTACCAGTGGTTTTTTAATCTTTACTAGAATAGCAGCTTTAATCTTTTTTTTTGTTATTTTTTTCATCTTATTTTTTTTTCATTATTTCGTTCATCACCTTTGATGGAATAATTGGTTCCATTTCAAAATTTCGATATCCATACTTTACTTGAGGCACTACACTTGCATCCTCTGGTATTTGAATATCAACTATAAGTGGCTTTGTATTATTTAATAATTTATTTTTAATTTTATCTAAATCTTTTAAATTTTTTACTTTCTTATATTCAATATTAAAACTCTTCGCGATATATTGAAAGTTTGGAAAACTGATTCCACCTGAGCTATCTGATGCAAAATAGTCTGAGTCAAACCATTGGTCCTGCGTTTGTCTTATCATTGAATATCCATTGTTATTCATTATGAATAAAATTATTGGAATTTGATGTTTTTGAACTGTAGCCAATTCATTTAAACAAAACATTAAAGATCCGTCTCCAACAAAACATACTGTTTTAGTTTTTGAAAAAAAGTAAGAGCCTATTGAGGCAGGTAAAGCCCACCCCATTGCGGTATTATTGTAATCATGAAACAAATTTATATTTTTATTGAATTTGAATTCCTGATTTATCCATGCAACAACACAACCTGTATCACAAATGATATTCATTTTCTTTTTATAGAGATCTGAAAAATAATTCATTAATTTATATGGATTTAATCCACTGAAATTTCTTCCTTTTTCGTCATATTTTTTCATTATATTTTTTATTTCTAAAACCTGCTTTTTCCATGTATCTGAGAATCTATTTATCTTTAAATGTTTTAATTGTTTTGAAAAATTTTTTAAATTATCTTGAATAATCAAGTCAAACTTAAGATCAAATTTCTTAAATTTTTCTAATTCGTGTAAATCGATATCAAAAATTATTTTTTTTGAATTTTTTGAGAAATTTTTAATTGGACTCCCTGTGGCTTTAGTATCCATTCTTGTACCCAGGCTGATAAGTAAATCAGCTTTTTCTAAAGCAATGTTTGAATGTCTGTTACCATGGGTTCCAAATGTTCCAAAATAAAGATCATCCTTATAATCTCCAAGATGTGAAACCGCCCATGTGAGGCAGTAAGGAATATTATATCTTTTACTGAACTCTAGTATATCTTTATAAGTATTAGATAATACTGCTCCCCAGCCCATAATAAGAACTGGTTTTTTTGATTTATTAATATAATTTTCAATTTTTGATTTTGCTTGAAGGAAATTAGAAAACTTTTTTTCTTGTTTTTTTATAGAGATTTTTTTTTCAATTAATTTCTTCGTATTAATAATTGAAAACTGAAAATCATCTGGAATATCAAGTAAAACTGGTCCTTTTCTATCTGTTAGAGAAATTTCAACCGCTTTATCTAAGTAATATTTTATTTTATAAGGATCATCTACTTTTACCGAATATTTTGTAATCGGTTTTACCATATCAACAATATTTGTTTCTTGAAACCCAATTTGTCTTACTTTTGAACCTTTAAAGCTTCTCTTTGAACTTGTTTGTCCAGTTAAATATATAACTGGCACTGAGTCAAAATAACTTGAGGCAATTCCAGTAATTAAATTTGTAGCTCCTGGACCGCTGGTTGCTATAGCGCAACCTAAATGATTTTTTGCTCTAGCGTAACCATCCGCAGCACAAGCTGCTGCCTGCTCATGATGATTGCATATATATCTTACACCTTTTATTTTATTAACTGAGTTTATTAAATGAAGTGAAGCTCCACCAGACACTGTAAAAAAAGTTTTTATTCCTTTTTTTTTTAAGTATGAAATTACATAGTCTGACAATTTAATTTTCATTAATTTGATATCCAATTCATATTATTTTTAGATGTTAAGAAAACAGATCCTTCTTTATATGTTTTCGGTAAATCTTTAAGTTTATTAACTTGTTTCCAATTCTTTTTTTGAGAAAAAATATTTAGTCTTATTTTATTACAATGACTAAAAATTTTTTTTGCATTTACAAAAGAGCCAATTTCAAGAATTGCATCAGTATTGATCCAATGTTTAGAATTAGTAGAGCAAATTAATTTTGCCTCGACACCTTCCACATCCATCTTTATAAAATCATTTCCTTTGATAATACTTTTGAAATTATCACAATTAACAATTTCCTTCTCAATTTTTCCATATACTTTTCTTTTAGAACCCTCAATATGATTACCAGTTGTGTTACCAAGAATTCTTAAAAACTTAACTTTTCCACGATGATTTGAAACTGCTTTTTTTTTAATTTTGACTTTTTTAAAACAGTTATTAATTTTAAAATTTTTAACCATTTGTTTAATATGAAAATTATCTGGTTCATAGCAGGTAACATTCATTTTATTTTTTGTCATAATAAGACTATGAAGACCAATGTTGGCTCCTAAATCTAAGGAGTTAAGATAATTTTTTTTATTCAAATAATAGAAACAAAAAATAATAAGTTCATCAATACCAAATAAGTGTGAGGAATTTATGTTTCCCATTTTAAAAAAAGGAAACTTTATTGTAGCAATTTTGCCTAACTTTAAATTTTTTTGTTTTTTATAATTTTGGAAGTAAGAAATAATTTTTTTCTCTATTGATCTTTTTAATTTTTTATAAAAAATAGTTTCAGGAGAGTGTTTACGATAATTTTTTATTAATATTTTTATTTCTCTATCTAAATTCATTTTAAAAAGGACCCTTAAACCAATTACCAGGCACGTCATGGGGAATTGGCTCTTTTAAGATTAATTCTTTATTTTTTTTTATGTTTAAGATTTTTAGCACTTCATCGGTAATTTTATTTGCTCCTACATAAAAATTTTTAGTTAAACCATAACTTGTAGGTTCAGGAACATCAGGCATGGCTATTTTTTTTGGGAATGACTTTACGATACTTTTTTTGTTTGAATTCATTACTTCATAAATAATATCACTAGCTATTGAACCAGTACTAAACCCTGTGTCAGCTACGATTAAATTTTTAGTTTTTTTAACTGATTTTAGAATTGTATTAAGATCAAGAGGTTTAATTGAAATTAAATCAATTATTTCAGCACTTATATTATAATTTTTTTTTAGAAATTTAGCTGCTCTGAGTGCTTCAATTGTCAAATAAGAGGTAGATACTATTGTTATGTCTTTTCCCTTTGAGCATATTTTGGATTTAATTTTTTTTATCTTACCAATCTTTATTTTTTTTTCTTTATTTTCATGTAACCAACGATGTTCTAAAAACAGAACTGGGTTTGGGTCAAAAATTGATGAAATTAAAGCATCTCTGGCATCGTTAGCAAAAGTTGGCATGACAACTTTTAATCCGGGAATATGGTTAAACCATGATTGAAGATTCTGCGAATGTGTTGGTCCTTGCCCCCATCCTCTTCCAATAATTAAACGAATTGTGATCGGGACTGATGCTTTTGAACCAAACATATAATGCCATTTAGCTGCAGAATTAACTAATTGATCCATCGCCAATAAAAAAAAATCTAATCTTTGATGAGAAACAACTGACCTAACATTATTCAATGCTGCTCCTATAGAGATGCCAGTTAATACGTTTTCTGAAGTTGGTACATCAAAAACTCTTTTTGAACCAAAAATTTTTACTAAGTCTTTTGTTGTTGAAAAAATTTCTTTAGGGTCTGTTACACCTAAACCATAGCAAATCATATTTTTATCTTTTTTCATAGAATATTTTAAAGCTTCATTTATTGATGAAGAGTATGATATTTCGTTATTTTGCATAAACTCCCTTATATGCCTCTTTGGGATTAGGAAATTTTGATGACTCTGCATAACTAAATGCGTCGGTTATTTCTTTTTTAATTTTCTTTTCTAAAAACTCAATCTTTTTTTTACTTAAAAAATTTAATCTTCGTTTAATTTTAATAAGAGGATCTTTTTTAATCCAATATTCAAATTCATTTTTTTTACGATAGCCAATATCATTGTCATAATTGGGGCCACAATGCTCTCTCCACCTATAATTTTTGAATTCAAAAAAATATGGGCCAGAATTAAAATTGTTAAAATCTATTTTCTTTTCTAAGAATTTATACAACACATAAGGATCATCTGACTCATTATAAAATGACCTAATTCCTAAACCTGAAACCATTTTGTGAATTTTTCTTTTTTTGGGCTGTCTCACCTCCAAAGGAGAGTAGACTGAATAAAAGTTATTCTCACATATAAAAATTACTGGAAGTTTTTTTACAATTGCAAAATTAACTGACTCATAAAAAACACCTTCCTCAACAGCTCCATCACCAAAAAAAATAAAACTAAACTGTTTTTTATTTTTAATAATTGAAGAAAGTCCAAGACCAACTCCTATAGGTATAGTGTTACCAACTATTGCAGTGGATCCCATAAAATTAGATGCTAAATCAATCAAATGCATTGAGCCGCCTTTTCCCTTGGAGCATCCAGTTTCTTTTCCATATATTTCTGCTATCATTCTTTTTAAAGAACCACCTTTAGCCAAGTAATGAGCGTGTGCTCTATGCGAACTTACAGCAAAATCATTTTTACGCATTATTAGCGATAGCGCAGCAGGAACTGCTTCTTGCCCTATCGATAAATGTGTGGGACATCTCATATGACCATCTTTATATCTTTTTGCTATTTCCTCTTCAACTGTTCGCGTTCTAAATACTTCCTTGAAAAGTTCAGTGATTATCTTCTTGTTCATTATTTATTTAAAATTTCTGACTTCAATTGATCATATTCTTTTATTTTTTTTTTCATAAAATTTATTGTCAATTTTGTTTTTATAGAAATACCTTTTGGTGTCAGGATGTATAAGTAGTTAATTTTTTCAGGATTTTTTTTAAAATTCTGAATTTTTATTAAGCCTTTATTTTGTAATGCTTTTAAACAATAATTTAGTTTACCCAAACTAAAACCCAGTTCCTTTGCTAACTTTCTCTGAGATGAATTTGGTTTTTTTTGAATTTCTCTTAATATATTAAAGTGATCCTGGTCTTTTTCCATTGGTAAAAATATGTTTTTTATGTTCAAAATTTAAACATCTATACCGTTCAATTTTTGAACAGTAAAGCTTTTTATGGAATAAACCAAAAATAATCACCATTGTAACAATTTTTAGCAAAAAACTTCTTCCAATCTTCTACTGACATAATTGTTTTTGCAGTTAAGTTCCACGCATACATCAATTTTTTTTCTTCCTCGTTCCTGTATGCGTCAACAGTTATGAATGAATTTTTTTTTGAGACTCTTTGTATTTCTCTAAGCGCTTTTCCACAATTTTCTAAGTCTAGATTATGAATAGTATTTATTGAAATAACTACATCAAAAGAATTGTCAGGAAAGGGTAATTCGCACGCATTAGCTACTAATAAATCTTTTTTAACTTCTTCAACTGAATTTTCGATTGCATAATTAGAAATGTCTATTCCTTTAATCTTAATTTCTGGTATAGAAAGCTTTATATCATAAAGCATAAAACCTTTTCCACAACCCACATCTAAAACTGAACTACTTGAGTTTAAATTCCAATATTTTTTAAATGTTGGTATTACAGGTTGCCAAAATCTAGGATTATAAAAGAATCCTCCATAACCATTTTTTCTTTCTCCATCAAAAAATTCTTTACCAAATTTTCTTGCAATCTTTCTATCTGCATCAGTTTTCTCTAAAGCCCTTTTTAGTGGGTCTCTTTTTGTTTTAGGATAGTTTATTAATAAATCTATTTCTTTTCCCATTATATTTTCAAATGCTTCATCCATTTAACAGTATAATAACTATCTTTTTCAACTAATTTTCCATCATTAAAATTTTTTACAATTTCATCAATAGCATTATTAACACTTTTCTCTTTTTTAAACCCTGTATTTAATAGTTTATCTGAATTCAATCTATAAGATCTAATATCATTAACAGGAAGAATTTTTATTTCGGACTTCACTTTTTCGTTAACCCTCTTGGCTATATCTAAAATTGACAAGTTTTCAAATCCAGCATTATAAACTCCACTCTCAATATTTTGATTTTCTAGAAAATGAATAATTGCATTTGTTAAATCAGAAATATGTATATTTGGTCTTACTTGTTGTCCGCCATGAATAGTCATAACTTTATTTTTTAAAGCTTGAAAAGTAAGCATATTTACACTCACATCTAGCCTCATTCTTGGGGAAATTCCACAAACAGTAGCTGGTCTTATACAGTGTACTTTAAACTTATCTTTAAAGCTCATTAAGACTTTTTCTGAAACCATTTTTGTTTTATTATAAATTGAAATTGGAACTAAACTTAATTCTTCTGTCACATTTTCTTCTTCTTTAACGCCGTAAACACTTCCGGAACTAGCATAAACAATCTGATCCACCGATGAATTATTAATTTTATCCATTATTTGATGAGAGGCTAAAACATTTACTTCCCATGATAAACTTGGGTTTAATTCAACACCTGGATCATTAGCAATATTTGCAAGATGAACTATCTTGTCAAATTTTGCTAAATTATATTTATCAATATTTCTAATGTCATCTCTTATAAATTCTAATTTATTATTTTTTTCTAAATAATTTCCAAACCATTGGGTGTCATAAACAACTACATGAGCATTTTTTTTCAATAATTTATTAACAAGAACTGAACCAACATAACCACACCCACCTGTAACTAAAATTTTTTTATCTTTTATGCTCATAAAATAATGGAAGCTTATTTATTTTTTTTAGATTGGTATTAATCCATTCTTGTGTTTTAAACAAACCTTCAGTTAGACTTACCTTAGGTTTCCATTTATGCTCTTTTATTAATTTATTACTATTTAGGGTGTAATACTTATCTTTTCCAGGTCTTTCTGCTACAATTTTTATAAATTTTTTAACTTTTAAACTATTTAACTTAAACACCTTTTCAACTAGGTTTTTTATACTAATTAAATTTTTACTAGAAATATGGTAAATGTTACCTGGCTTAGATTTAATTGCAATTTTGTAGGTTGCTTCAGCAACATCAGTAATATAAATAAAAGATCTCATTGATTTTCCACCACCGTGTAATTCAATTCTTTTTTTATTTAAAGCGCATATTATTGATTTTGGGACAATTCTATAAAGTTGTTGATGAGGCCCATAAACGTTTGCAGCTCTTGTAAACACAACAGGAAAATTATAATTTTTATTCAGAGCCATCAAGTGCATATCTAAAGCTGAGCGTGAAATCGCATACGGTGTACTTGGATTATATGACGTATTTTCTTTTGTTGTCCCGGATATATTTCCGTAAACTTCAGGAGTTGAGACGTGAATAAATTTTTTTATTAATTTTTTTTTAACCAATTTATTTGTTAAATTTACTAATGATAAAATATTTGTTTTATAATAATCACCTGGATATAGCCAACTTTCAGCTACCATTGCTTGAGCTGCAAAATTAATTACATATTTAATTTTATATTTTTTAATTAACGAAATGATTTTATCATTATCTTTTTCTAAATTTAAATTTAAAGGTTTAAATATAAATTTCTTCAAATTTTTATTATTTTGATAAGGTAAAAATAAATTATTAATCTTTTTTGATCTACTAACTCCTATTGTTTTATGACCTTTGGATAGTATAAAATTTACAAAATGGGAACCTGAAAATGAATTGCTACCAATTACTAAAAAAAAAATTTTTTTCACTATTTATTAGAATTTGAAATAATATTTCTTACACACATATATTATAATTAATTATTTTTTTTAACATTTTTTATGATTAATACTGAATTAAACTAAATATTAATTGATTTTTAAAATAAAACAATTGATATTCAGTTTATGTATAAAATCAAATTAATTTAAAAATGAAAAAAAAATTAAAAGTTTCTGTAATAATCCCAGTATATAATGAAAATAACTATATTTTAGAAATATTAAACAGAGTAAATGAGCAAAAAAAAATAATAGACATGCAGATAATAGTTTCAGATGATTGTTCAAACGATGGGACTCTTGAAAAACTCAAGGAAAATTCTAATTTATATGACGATCTAATTACTTCATCTAGGAATCTTGGAAAAGGTAATGCAATTTCAAAATCTATCTTGCAAGTTAAAGGTGATATTATCATTATCCAAGACGCAGATCTTGAATACAGCCCAAAAGATTATGCAAAAATAATTTTTCCATTTGCGGAACTAGGAGCAGATGTTGTTTACGGAAATAGATTTACAAATAATGGGTATCAAAGATTGCATTATTTTTTTAATAAAGTTGCAAACAGGATAATAACTTTAATGACTTCTTTAATAACAAATATCAACTTTTCAGATGTGGAGGTTGGCTATAAAGCATTCAAAACTGATATAATTAGAACTATCGACATTAAAGAAAAATCTTTTGGATTTGAGATTGAGATAACAAAAAAGGTATCAAAAATTAAAAATATAAAGATATTTGAGGTGCCTATAGATTATAATGGAAGATCACTTGAGGAAGGGAAAAAAATAAGATTAAAGGACGCTTTTGTAGCAATATATTGCATCTTCAGATACTAACATATTAACTAAAATTTGCTGTAGATTTTATAAATGATAATTAAAATAAAATTTTGATGTCTAAAAAAAGATTACTATCTATCTACTTAAATGAATTCAATTATAATTATCTAATAAAGGGTGCTAAGAAATTTAAATGTAAGCATATATCAAAAATATTAAAGAAAAAAAAATATTTAACAAATACAAATGATAAAGTTCAAAATAAAAATTTAGACCCTTGGGTCCAAAATGTTTCAATTAATGTTGGGATTGAGTCTAAGTATCACAAGATTTATAATTTAGGTGAAGATATTTTTTTAAAACAAAATCAAATTTGGGACATACTTGCAAAAAAAAATAAAAAAGTTTTGATATGGGGGCCTATGAATGCAAAGCTAAGGGAAAATAAAAATTTGAAAATTTTTTTTCCTGATCCTTGGAATTCTAACCAAAAAACTAAACCAAGGAGACTTGGTTACTTATCCTTATTACCAAATTACTATGCAAGAAATTACCTTAAACCTAGTAAGTTTTATCTTACTAAATACAGTTTATTATTTTTTATTGGTTTATTTATTAATGGTTATGCATTAAGGTTAATAAAATTTTTACCTTTTCTAATTAAAGGTTTATATTTAAAAGGATTTAATAATTATATTTTATTTTTACTGCTAGATTTAATATCAATAATTGGGTTAAAAAAAGAAACTCAAAAATTTATACCAGATTTTTCTCTTATATTTCTTAATTCTATCGCACATTTCCAGCACAATCACTGGAATGAATCAAAAGAACAAAAAAACTTTTTTCAATTCTTGGATATAATTTTTTGTGAATTAATTTCTTTAGAAAATTATTATGATGCAAAATTAATATTTAATGGTTTATCACAAAAAAGAGTTAAAGATCAATACATTATAAGACCACTTAGTCCCCAAAAATTTTTAAAAAATATTGGTTTAACATTTAAAAAATTAAATCAAAATATGACTAATGGGGGGCTTATTTTCTTTAACAATAAACAGGAAAAAAATAAAAATCTTAGTATTTTGAATGGAATTAAATTAGGAAAACTTTATTTTTTTGAAACACATGAAATAGATGATAAAACAATTTTTTATAGAATCCAAATAATATCTAAAGCACCAATTGATTATATAAATTCAAGGAATATTAATAAGTTATTAGTATATGATAAAAATCAAAATAAAAAACAAATAGGAAAATTTTTGCTTAATCTAACAGTAGATGATCTAATAAACTTTAAGTTTATAAAATCTACAGGTTCACATGTTTCTTTAGGGCTTCTTTTGTATGAAAACATCAATATAAATAAAAAGTATATTAAAAAAACGAAGATATTAAATCATAATATTTTTAAGATAATTCGGAATTACTTTGATGAAAAATGATAAATTATGCATTGTAATTCCCTGTTATAAAGTTGAAAATCATATTTTACATGTATTAAAAAAAGTTAATTTAAATTTTATAAACCATATAATAATAGTTGATGATTCTTGCCCAAATAAGAGCGGCCTTAAAGCAAAAAAAAAATTTAAAGATAAAAGAAAATTCACCTATATTTTTTTAAAAAAGAACCTGGGTGTTGGAGGAGCAACTTTAGCAGGAATTAAAGTAGCTTTAAAAAAAAAATATAGATACATCGTAAAACTCGATGGTGATGATCAACATGATGTTAAAACAATAAAAGATTTTTATAATATTTTCAAAACAATGAAAAATATAGATATATGTAAAGGATATAGGAGTCTTAATATTTTAGATCAAAGTGGGATGCCTTTAATTCGTTTAATTGGAAATATTTTCATGACTTTAATCTTTAAAATAATTTCAAATAAATATTTTATAAAAGATGTTACCAATGGATTAATTGGTTTTGATTCAAAAATTATAAAAAAAATTAACCTAAATACTATAAAAAAAAATTTTTTTTTCGAACAGGATTTATTATTCAATCTTATTGAAAATAATGCAAAAATTTATCAGGTAAAGACAAAGACAATTTATGCAGATGAAAAAAGTAATTTAAAGCCAATAGCAGTAATTCTACCTTTTTCAATTTATTACTTACAACAAATTTTTAAAAAATTATTTTAATGAAAATTTTTGTATTACTTGCGTCAAGCCAAAAGAGAAATATAGAGACAATAAAATTATAATAGGAACGTTATATCTTGAGCCTCCAGTCCAACCTAAAAGAAATGTAAAATAGAAAGATAATAACAACAGTAAAAAATTAATTCTAATATCTAAGTTTTTTAAAGATTTTATAAAACCTATTATAACAATAATATAAAACAATAATGAATATGATAGACTTAAATATAATTTTTTTTTAGAATTATCAGTTTTCCAATAATCCTTATCAACCATGTTCATATCTAAGTAACTTGATAAATGTAAGGGATTAATTATAAGAAACTGAAAAGTTTTCCATACCACATATTTTATAGTAACTATTGGAGCTTCTTT
>ENA-UOXV01003528-UOXV01003528.1-marine-metagenome-genome-assembly--contig:-NODE-3528-length-18882-cov-5.367504_pt1 | contig 18882 bp, 14 predicted proteins | sample MGYA00238165_ERZ766961 | MGnify/ENA primary metagenome ERZ766961 (study PRJEB28924, sample SAMN03173240) | marine metagenome | biome: Marine; feature: Water; material: Subsurface seawater | place: North...
CCAATGAGGCCATCCCCTTCAAGGTCCCGCCCCGCCCCCCGCACCGCCGCGCCGCCGCGCCGCCGCGCCGCCGCGCCGCCGCTGTGCGGGGTGCGCTGAACGTGCGGCGGCGCAGCTGGCGGACATGACGCTGGAGCTCGGCGACGCGGCGATTTTCCCCGAGGACCTTCCCGCGGCGATCTGGGCAGCGGTCGTCAAGGAGATCATGCACAAGGTGGCGGAGCTGAACCCGATGAGCGAGCACGGCGCCGGCCGGGCGCTCAGGAACGAGACGGTGGCCGCGTTGCAGAAGTCGGTGGCGCAGAGCGTGGAGAACATGGAGATGCAGCGCGAGATGCTCGCCAAGGCGGCCGAGGGCGTCGGCAACGTGCTGCAGCAGGCGGGCGAGCACCTGGGTGGCGCGCTGCAGCAGGCCACCGTAAATGTCGGCGGCGCGCTGCAGCACGTTGCGGCGGGCGTCGGTGGCCTGCTCGGCAACATCCTCAACAAGGGACAGCAGCAGGGCGACGCGCCTGCGCCGGTCGGGCAGCCCAGGACGATGGCGGCGCCCGCGGAGCAAAGCGCGGGACAGGACGCGGCGGCTGGGCTTGCCGAGGATCCAGGCGCGGACTCCGGCGCGGCGAAGAGCGTGCACGAGCTGATGAGCGAGCTCGGGCTCAGCGGGGGTCCGGCCGAGGGGAACTGACCGCCCCGGCAGGGCGGCCGACGCTCCTCCTGCCGGCCCGCCGCGGGCGCTGGTGCAGTGGCTTCCGCCCCGCAGGCACGCCCCGCAGGCAGCTGCTGCGAGGGGAGGGCGCAGGAAAGAATGAAATAGCGGTCCTGAGGATGCTGTGGTGTGCGCCAGGGATCTCGGGGGCGGACATTCGATGCCGCGTGTCCACTTAGTACGGCGTGTCCACTTAGTCGCGTGCGGCGCGCAGGTGCTGAACACAAGGTTCTTTTTTTGTTCTCTGACGAGCGCGCAGGCCCCCCGCCGGAAGCCATGGTGAGTGATCCGCGGTGGTGCCCCCCCCGCTCCTGGTCCGGGCCTCGCGGCCGCCTCTCGCTCGATCGACGCTCGATCGAGCGAGAGGCGTCGAGCACAGCTCGCCCGATGGTGGGAAGGGGTTGCTGTGAAGGGGTTGCGCGCGACGCTCAGATAGTGGCAAACGGGTCTCCGGTGAGGTCGTCGGGCATGACGACGGCGTTGAAGAGCTTGCGCACCTTCTTGCCCGCGGGCGCCGCCACGACCGCCGGCGCGTTCCCGGCATTCTCCTTGTCCTCGCCCTTCGCCTCGCGCGCGGGGAGCGGCTTGAGCCGCTTCTTCCTGTCGCCCAGTGCGCTCGCCGCGGGCGATGGCCCCGCGGACGCCAGCGCCCCGTCCTCCATGTCCTCGCACACCTTGAACTCCAGCGGCGCTGCCGGCGCGGGCTCGGGCGCCTCCGGCTCCGCTGCGCGCGGGGCGGCCGCGGGCGACGCGCGCTTGCGCGGCGGCTCGGCAGCGCTGGAGTGTAGCTCGGCGGCATACTTGAGGCGGGCCTCGGCCTCGGCGAGCATGCCCTGCGCCTTCTTGCTCTCCTGCAGCAGCGCGTGGCACTGCAGCGAGAGCGCGTCCACTTCCGCGTCCTTCTCCTCCAGCAGGCCCCGCAGCTCCTCCAGCTCCTCCTGCAGCACCGCGTCGCCCGCGCCCGCCGCCGCCCCGCCGCCGCCGGACACAATGCCGTCCTGCGCGCGCCGCTCGGCGTCCACCTTGAGCCTCTCGTTGTCCGCTTCCAGCCCCGACACCTTGTCGAGCAGCGCGTCCACGCGCCTCGAAAGCTTCGCCGCGCCCTCGGCTTCGCCTCTCAGGCGAGCGAGCGCACCCTCCTCGCCCGCGCGCGCCACCTCGAGCGCCCCCTGAGCGCTCCTGAGCTTCACCTCAAGCGCCTCCGCCCGCTCGCGCGCCGCGTCGGCCTGCGAGGCCAGCCCCAGCTCGCCGCGCTCGCCCTCCGTGCGCGCCGCTGCCAGCTCCGCGCGGAGGCGCTCGTTGGTGGCCGCGAGCGACTCTGCCGAGCCGAGCGACGCCTTAAGTTTCTGCTGCGCCTCCGCCACCGCCTCCTCCTTCTCGCGCTGCGCCCCCGCGAGCTCTGCGGCGAGCGCCGCCGTGCGTGCCTCCAGCGCGTCTGCCTTCTCGCGCAGCCAAGCGGCCTCCGCGGCGCCTCGCGAGCCCTGCTCGCGCGCCTCCGCCACGCCCGAGCGCGTGAGACCGACCTCGCGCGCCAGCGCCTCGCGCCGGTCCTCGCTCGCCGCCAGCTCCGCCTGCAGCCGCGACAGCTGCGCCTCCGCTCGCTCGCCCGCCACGCGCAGCTCCTCCATCTGCCCCTTAGTCGCCTCCAGCTGCGCGGCGAGGTTCTCCGACAGCGTCTTGAAGTGCGCGGCCTTAGCGTGCGCCGCCGCCTCCGCGTCGCCCGCGCCCGCGCGCAGCTCCAAGACCTCGCTCTCCAGCTGCGCCACGCGCTCCTGCCACTTGTCCTCCGCCCCGGCCGAGCCCTGCGCCTTGCGCAGCACCGCAAGGTGCGCGGTTGCCTCCCTGAGCGCCTCCTCTTTGGTCTCCAGGCTCGACTCGAGCGCAGCGATGCGCAGCCCCGCCTCCGCCTCCGCCTCGTCCTTCCCCTCCACGGCCGCCTCCACAGCCGCCGTTTGCTCCTCCAGCGCCTTCTTCAGCGACGCAATCTTGCCGCGCGCCGTCTCCTTGTCCGCCGCGGCCTGCTCAGCTGCAGCGGCCGCATCGGTACGCGCCGCCTCTGCGGCGGCCTCGGCCTCCGCCACGCGCGCCACGGCCGCCGCCGCCTTGCTCTTCTCGGCCTCCAGCGCGGCGTCGAGGTCTGCGGCCTCCGCCTCCTTGCTGTCGAGCGTCTCCTGCAGCGCGGCCGACAGCTTCGTGGCGTTGCTGAGCGCCGTTTCCAGATTTGCGAGCTTGGCGTCGTCCTTGCCGTCCATCGCCGATGTCTCCTTGGTGTCAAGAGTCTCCTGCAGCACAGCGGAAAGCTTGGTGGCGTTGCCCAGCGCCGTCTCCAGCTCTGCAACTTTTTCGTCCCTACCGTCCATCGCCTCTTGCAACGCTGCAGCGAGCCTCGTCGCTTCGCTGAGTGACGCCTGCGCAGCAGCCTCCTTGTCGCGCAGGGCCTGGAGCTCTGCCTGGAGAGCCGTCAGGTCTGGCGCGTCCTCGGCTGCAGGGGCCGAATCAGCGCCAGCGGCGAGGGCCTCCTTCTCCTGCGTGAGACGGAGCACGTCTCCGGCGAGCCTCTCGATTTCCTCGTTGGAGTTGGCAAGCTGGAAACCCTGGCTGCTGACCTGCTTGTTCAGCTCGGCCTTCTCCTCCTCGAGCGCTGCCTTGGCCTGCTCCGCTGCCGCACACGCCACCTCCACGCTCTCGAGCTGTGCTTTCAGGGCAGAAAACTCCTCTGGCGGGGGAGCAACTGGCGAAGCCTCTTTATCTGTGGTCTGAGGGGTTGTGTTCTCCTTTGCGGCATCCGCGGCTTCACGATCAGCGACCTTCTTGCGAAGGGCATCGAGGTCGGTCTTGGTCTTCTTGAGGAGAGATTCAAGCGTTGCATACTGGAAGTCGCGCTGGCGCTTCTCCTTTTCCAGGACAGCGATGCGTTCCTGTGCAGCACAACCGCACGAAATTGAGACCATTGGGCGAACTTCCACGCATGGCACTCCATACTATCGCAGCACGTTTAATGGCTGGACCAACCTTGCGTAGGTCGTTTTACCCTGTCACCAGGCACGGTTGGGATGGAAAGGGGAATCAAGCTGGCCGTGCATGAAATTTGAAGGTATAGATTGGGAGTTGCACCTTTGCTGCTTTGGTTTGCTCTTCGAGAGAGGCGTCCCCCATCCTCGCTGGGCCTCTCCTCGCAAGTCAGTCCCGTTGGATTTTGAAATCGGGGTCTTGGCGTGTACGATGAAAAAACAACAATTATCGGGCCCGCCTCATATTGGTTGACGACCGGGCCGGAACGTTCATCTCTACGCCAATCGCTTGCGCAAGCAAGGATCTCTCATTCACAGGTCGACATGGGGGCCGATGGGAAGAGGTCGGCGGTCACTCAAGGGTCCGGGAAGGCGGCAAAACAGCCCCGGGTCGATTCAATGCTCGAGGCGTCTAGCAGTGTCCTGCCGCCTCCTCCAGGGGGTGGGACCCCATGCATGTGCTCTGCTGATTTGGAATCTGCAGCGCGAATGCTCTGGACGGCTATTAACATCCGTCAAACCTCACAGGCTGGCCTGTAGAGGTGCGGAACTCAGAGACCGCAATTGGGCAAGGGCTCTTTGCATCAAGAAATGTCCTGGCGGGGGAGGTACAAGCCTCACAGAGTTTCCATATCTCGGGAGAGCTCAGATGATACAGATCGGGGTGACTTTCGCGTGCAGAACGTTTTGACATTCGATGATGATAGGTGATTTTGGAGGAGCTGCCCTTGGTAATTCACGTTGATGAGATGGCAAAGCTCGGGGCTTGCAGCAACTGCTTCCGGGAGGTGAATGTTGCGAACAAATGTGCAACATGCGAGCAGGTTGCGTTCTGCTCCCAGGAGTGCAAGGACGCCGCTGATTCATCATCGCACACACTCGTCGAATGCGAAGCATTGAAGCACTCGCTGCTTGGTGCAACAAATTGGGCAGACGAGGATCAATCAGTGCTTCGGATGGTCATCAAGTGTCTGCTGCTGCGAACTCAAAACCCCCCAGGCTGGGCAGCGTTCCAGGCATTGGCATCACCGTGGGACGATGAGCTGCTGGCCGTAGAGGAGCTGGAACAGATAGAGCTCCAGTCCCGGATCTTCGGCGCTTTGCCCAAGGCCCTTGACGGAAGGGAGGTCCTGGAGAGCGAGGTCCTGCCAGCGCCCTCCGCCAAGTTATCAAAGGCGATGCTTGGCCGCTGCCGACCAGGGCAGAGAGCGAGAAGGATGTGCCGCTAGGCCCGTATCTGACATCGATTTCGATCAGGTTATTGGGTGCATGCGGCGCGATAGGTGCAACGCCATGGGCATCACCCTTGCCGACCCCGAGGCGGCACACCTCCGCGCGCGTGCCGTGTACTGCACCGCGAGCCGAATCAACCACTCTTGCGCGCCCAACGTCGTGCGTACCCACCCGGCGGCAAGTATGGCCCTGGCAGCCTGCACGAGATTCTGAATCTCAAAAGTACAGCGTGCACAAGATCCCAAATCTCAACAGTGCTGCACTTCTGCCTTTGCCCAGGCGCGCTTCGACTTCTTTGACGACACGTCAAACGATGGGGCGGGGCGCGATGGGGATAGAGCGGGCGGGGCCAGCAGCAGCGGCAAGGCTCATGCAAGGAGCGGGAAAACTTCGAGGGAGGGAAGGAATCAGCGCGTGCAGCTCCGCGCCATAGCGGACGTTGCCAAGGGCGAGGAGTTTAGAATGTCGACGCCCGGCCACCCGCGCACGCCGCCCCCTGCTTGCGCTGCCCAAGTGCGAGTGTTGTAAACCGATCTGATGTAGCACCCGATTTTTCCCAGGCACTATCTGAGCTTCATGGCACCTCTGGAAATTCGGAAGGAGAGGTTGCCCGTCGAATATGGCTTCGAGTGCTTTTGCGACAGGTGCACGCTGGAATCCAAATTTTTGGAGGACGAGGAGGACAGTGGGAATGACGGGGAGGAAAGTGGGGATGAGGGAGGGGCGGCAAGTCTTGAAGAAAGGGGCGATGAAGCAATGAAGAAGGGGGCGGTGGTGAGCGGAGGGGGCGCTAGCAGCAAGCGACCGGCAAGCGACGGAACTTCAGACCAAGGAGATGAACCAGAGGAGATTCCGGACGATGAGGAAACGCAATGGTTTGCGATGCAGCTGTTTGTCGCCAAGTGAGACCGAGCCCCTTCTCGCGGCTGCGTTGCTCTGTGACGCTTTGCCACTGGCGCCTCACGCAGCGTCTGCCGGCCGCGTAGGTACTCTTGTCCGCAGGACGATTGCGGGGGCACGATGGCCCCCCGCGCCGTGGGTGGAGGGGGTGGCCAAGACGCCGAGATGGAGTGTAATCGCTGCGCACACGCCGTGGAGGGCCTGGACCGCGTCTACGCGCTGCTTGGGGACGAGCGCTAGGCGCGGCGGGGCAACATTTGAACATCACGGCGACAGTGAATGTGCCATGCAACTTAGAAAGAATACAAGGAAGCAAGCTGCGGGCGCGTGGTCCGAAACCAGCCAGCACACGCACTCAGCACTCAGTACTTGAGTGGGTTCGCCTCGAAGTTGTCCTTGGCCGCCGCCGACATCGCCCCGCCCCGATCGGCCAGGTCGCGCGGGCCAGCGTCCGCCGCCGCCAGGTCCGCGCCGAGCACCTCGCCGAAGCGCTCCGAGAATTGCTGCTCGGTGAAGCCCGCCATGAAGGCGCGCACCTTGCAGTCGTGCGCGAACGCCTGCTGCGACGCCGTCTGCCCGCCACGCTCTGCGGCCCGCATCCAGCCGAGGTAGCTTCCCGCCGCCTGCAAACACGCACGCTCGGCGAGTGCAAGGCCCTCGTCGGTGAGCGGCAGCCGCGTCTCGAGACCGACAGGCCCCACCACCTTGGCCGAGCGCCGCAGCGGCCGTGCTTCCGCACCCGGGAGGTTCCGCAGCTCAGCGACCCACGCCTCCAGCTCTGGCGTGAAGAATGCCTCAGCGTAGTCCGTCCGGAGCTGCTTCATCATGAACGCAGCGCGTGATTCGGGCTCGGGGAAGCTGCCGTCGTCGTTCGCTGTATCGTAACCTGCGTCACCCCTGCAGGTGCGGGTTTGGACCACGGTCAGTGTCCACTTCCTCGACAGGCGCAACCGGATGGGTGACGAACCTCGGGCAAAAGTCAATGGACACTTCGATTCCCGCCTCCGTGGCTCCAACATACGAGCGCAGATGCGGGACTTTGCAAAGCAGCGGCCCGTTCCACGATGTGAGAGTGGTAAGTTGAGGGGCCTCGACAGTCGACAGCCAAGCGACATCGACGCCCACCAACGTCCTGACCGTGGCATCTCCTACCACGCAGTCGCCCGACGTTTTCAGCCCGAGGCCACCGTCCAGAAGCTGCTGCAGCGCGGCATGCTGCGCCTGGCGCAGGCCCTCGTTCGCGGCCGCTGCGTCCAGCATTCGAAGGCACGAGGCTGCTTGCAATTGACGGTGGCGCGGCTCCACGACGGCAGTCTGACGCTTCAGGAGGCTCGTCTGGGTAAATGATGTCGAAAATGCAGCACATTGCAGCACCGGTGCAACCATGAGCAGAACGCGAAACCCGACCATGATCCACTCGGCCTCACTCGTACACAAACCTCTAAGAGGTCGAGGATTGGGCGAGATTTGATTTGACCGAAAATTCAAAAGCTCATGGCTGACGTTGCCGAGGCAAGACCTGTCAGTGTCGCGCTGTTCGATGCTGCGAGAGAGTGGAAGGAAAACGCTGTTCCGCCACCCCTTCCCCGCATGGGAAGGCGGGTCGCCCTCGGAACACTTCGCAATAGCCCGAACGTTGCAGCCCACTTGCTGGCACGCCGCACCGGCGCGAAGGGCACACCTCGGGGCACCCCAAAGCGCACACCCAAAGTCGCCACGCCAGGGACTTCAACCCCTACAGATGCAGCACCGCGGCAATCCAACACCCTGGGGCTGGCATGGACCCCTAAGACGGCTGCTGCGCTCGGAAATCGGGTGAGTTTTGTGACAGCACACCGTCTCTGTACGCGTGAGCGGCCCAGACCTTCAGTGCGACTGAATCGTGCGACTGGCCCAGGTAATGGTCTTCAAGGGAACACCTGAGAGCGAGGGAAACGATTCCATCGTGCTGCCCAGCCCCGGGTCGCTGCGTGCGTCCCCCCAGCCCGACGACGGAGCGGAGCTGGCGACCCCGATCTCAGTGCATTCGCGGCTGGACCCCGACGCCGAAAGGTTCATGCGAGAGCTCTCCGAAGACAACGTGACCCTGACGGACACGATCGATGTGGTCGCCTCGGACGGGAAGGCGCTCACCATCCCGTACGGCGTTGCGCAGCGGTCGCGGGTGCTCCGCTGGAAAAAGCGCATGCAAATGCAAGGGCAGGAGAGCTCTCCTGCCCCAGCGCGCCGCGCCAGCGACAGCGCCGCGTCCGCTGCAGAGGGCGGGTCGCCGATCCGCCTGCACGACCCCTCCTGCACGGAGGCCAACGTCCGCCGCGTGTCCCGCTACCTCCAGCTGGTGGCCCACGCCGAGGCCGGCGAGGTGCCCGGCACCGCGCTGCTCGCCGCGGAGCAAGAGCTGCTCCGCGAGGCGGGCGCGGATGACCGCGGGTTGCTGGACCTGCTGGCGGTCGCGGCGGCGCTGGAAGTTCCCGAGCTGTCCTTCCTCGCCGCGCGCGCGCTCGCCGCCTCGCACCCGCCTTCCAACCGCATCGCCCTCCCGCGCCCCGCGCGCTTCATCGCCCCGGCCACGCCCTCCGCCGCCGCCGCCGCCGCCGCTGCGCCGCAGGACCGGTCCGACAAGGCCCAGCTGCCCCCAATGGCTCCAATGGCGCCTGCCGCGGTGTGCCACGTCCCCGCCGACTCGCCCGCAGCATTGCCGCCGCCGCCGCTCGCAGCCCCCGCGCTGCTTCCGACGCGCCCGGCGGCAGAGTGCGTGTCGCTCTTTGCGGCCGGTTCCCTCATCAGCGACCGCGATTTCGCGGTGATGCTCCGGGGCGCGGGGTGCGGCGCGAGCGCGCGCCGCTCCCCGGGGGCAGCAGCGCGGCGCAGGAGCCCGGCCAAGCGCGCGCTCGACCGGCAAGCGCGGCCGAGCGCCGGCGCGTTGGGGGCGCTGGGCTCGCTGCTCTTTGGCCAGACGGGGGCGCCCGACAAGGAGCCGGAGGAACCGACGGGGGCGCACGCGTTGCGCCCCAGCGGGCGAGGCGCGCGGCGAAAGCGGCAGGCAGAGAGGGGGGAGGACGTGGACGCGCTCTGCACTCTCAACGCTGGCGGGGCGCGCCGCCGGGTGGCGACGGGCGCAGGGCCGCGGCCCGCGGAGGGCGCGCCGCAGCGGCTGCTGACCGAGGACGGGGCGCACTATGTCGGGGCGACGGCGGCGGGGCTGCCGCACGGGCGCGGCATCGAGCACTACCTCGACGGCGACCGCTACCGCGGCGAGTTCCGCCTCGGCAAGCGCCACGGGCGCGGGGCGATGCGCTGGGGCGAGGATGGCAGCGCGTTCGACGGCACCTGGCACGCTGGGATGGTCTGCCCGGGGCGGCGCGCAGTGGCGGTGAGCGGGCGCCCGTACGCCGCGTGGTCCGGCCCACTCCCCTCCGCCCACATGCTCCGCGCGCGCGAGCAGCGCGCCAGCGCCTCGCTCCGCGCCCGCGGCGGCAGCGGGGGCGGGGCTGAGAACGGCTCCACGGGCGGCACGGGGGAGGGCGGCAGCCCCGACGGGGCTGGAGAGGTGGGGGGCGCGGCCGACGCGCACGCGCCTGAGGGCGCGGGGGCACCGGAGCTGCCGTGCAAGCCAGAGACGGAGGCGCCGCCCGCCCCTCTCTCGTGCCCTGCGCGACTCGCACGCCGGGGGGGGGCGGTGGGTCGTCGGTCGGCAGAGTCGGCGCCGCCGCATGCGCCAGGGGGCGTGGACGCTGCTGCGTACAAAGCTGAGGCCGCGGGCGCGGAGGAGGCGGCGGAGCGCGGGGACAAGGACAGCGCGCTGGAGGGCGTGCTGCGCCTGCTGGGCGGGATGCTGCACGGGGGCGCCGCGCCAGCGCCGGCCGCGGCCGCGGGCGCGGCGGGCGGCGGCCGCGGCGGGAGCTCGATGTTGGCGTTCCGGAGGAGCGATGGGCGGGCCATGGGCGCGGATGAGGCCAACGAGCAGGGGCGCAACGGGGACGTGGTCTTCCTCTTCTAGGCGCGTTCTGGGCGGTGGGCGCGCGGCGCGCGCGTGCCGGGCCGATCCAGTACACTGACAACGCACAGCCGGGCGCCTCCGGACGCGCGCGCGCGCGTCAGTTCTCGTCTGAGGGGTCGGAGTCGTGGTCCTTGTAGGAGACGCGCGCCACCTTGCGGCCGCTCTCGGTGAAGGTGGACGGGGCGCTTGACGCCGAGACCGCCGAGGCCCAGGTGACTGCGTCGAGCTCCGAGGCGAGGCGGTTCCGCTTGGTGCCCTTGCGCCGCGGCGCCGAAGAGAGCTCCTCGCGGCGCTTGCCAAAGACGCGCAGCGCGTGGTCGCAGAGCACCGCCGCGGCGTAGTTGAGGCGCGGGAGCGAGCCCGCGCGCCCGGCCTCGCGCCCTTCGGCGCGCCACGCGTCGCGCTGGAGCGACGACGTCCACAGCGCACGCCGCGCCGGCTTGTTGGAGGCCTCGACCATGTCCACCACACCCTCGTCCGCGTGCGCCTCCTCCGCCTCCGCGGGCGCCGCCGCCGCCGCGTCCCTGCCCTCCTCGCCGCGCTTCGCGGGACCCGGGACGCCCGCGCGCGAGGAGGAGAGCGCAGCCTGCAGCTTGTGGTACTCGAGGCGCGCGGCCTGCACCTCCGCGTGCTCGAGATCCTCCTCCCCGATCTCCTCGTCGTCGAAACGCACGTGCCACAGCGCCGACGGCAGCCCAGTCTCCTTGCAGTAGAAGTCCGACTTGTCCGCGGGCAGCCACCCGACAATCGAGCCGTTGGCCCACCCTGCGAGCTTCCCGTCGTCGCCGCGCACGTTGCGCCGCACGCGCCGCCCGACGTACTCGCTCCCCTCCGTGATCCACTCGCCGTGCGCACCGTTGGTCTCCGCCGCCGCGACGCCTCCCGCCGGGCCGTCTGTCTCCATCAGCGCCCCTTCGCTGGAGGCCGCCCCGCTCTCGCCAGCCGCGGCCTTGTTGGCCGCAGCCGCCTGCTGCTTCCTGGGCGCGAGGGAGTCCGTGACCGCCGCCTCGATAAGCAGCATCAGCGTGGCGAGCTGGCTACAGTCTGTCGCCTTGCCAGTGTCCTCGAGCCACGACGCGCTCTGCTCCGTCAGGATCCGGCGCTGGTCGTCCTCCAACACCTCCGCCACGTTCTGGAGCTCCTGCTGCATCGCCTGGAAGCTCTCTGCCTCCGCCGCAAACTGCTTCGCCTGCCTCAACCCAGACATTTCTGCAGCGCCCAGCGTGTCGGGCATCACCGAAGCCGCACTCGTCAGCTTGCTCGCGATCTTTTCCAGGCCCCTGTCCCCGGTGGGCACGCAAGTGGTGAGCTTCCCGGCGCCCACAACCACCGCATAAAGCGCGGCGATGCGTGCGAGGGGGCAGGCGGGCGCGGCGGTTGCGCGGGGCAAGTGGGGGGGCAGGATGGGGCGGACTTGTGCAGCTTCGCCTCGCGGACGCCCTTGACGTTGAGCTTGGTCTTGAGCGCTTCGATCTCCTCGGCGCCCGAATACAGGCGCCACTCGGCGGTGCCGGCACCCGGCACGTCCGCGTGCGGCTCGACGTAGAGCGACGGCTTGTCGGACGTGAACCACCAGTAGCGGTTGCGGTGGCGGTCCATCCCGAGCGGCGCGTGGCGCACCTGGTGCCGCTCGAGCTTGGCAGCGTTGTCCGCCTCCTGCTTCTCGTGCCTGTCGTAGAATCGCCGCTGATCGCGCTCCGCCTGCTCGCGCTCGCGCTCGTCCGCGCGCGACTTGTTCTTGTGCTTCTTCTCCCACGTGTCGTGCAGGCGGTCAAACTCCTCCTGCAGCTCCTCGATCTTGGCCTGCTTGTCCGAGTCGTCCGCGCTCTCCAGCAGCTCCGGCGGGATCTCAAACTGCGGCTCGGGGTCGTCCTCGTCCTCCGCGTTCGCCTCCGCCTCGCGGCGCTCGCGCTCCTTGCGGTATTGCTTGTCGCCGTCGGCGTACTCCTTCTGGCGCTGCGCCTCCAGGGTGCGGATCTCGTCCGTCTTCTCGAGCCGTTTCTGGATGTCGTCGTGCACCGACGAGAACTCGAGGCAGTCCTCGATGAGGCACTGCAGCATCGTCAGGTGCGCGTGCGGCGATGCCTTGTTGCCGCACACCTGCTGCGGAAGCACGGCCACCGCACTGCAGGCCTCTGCAAAACGCCTACGGTGCATTTCGCCCCACGGGCCGAACAGCATCCAGCGGCGGGCCACCTCGGGCCAGGTGTGCTGCGTGAGCGTCGTCTCTGCAAACCACGTCTCAGGCACCACGAGCGTCTGCTGCTTGGCGGCTTGCATTGCACAGTAGAGCAGCGACATGTACAGCTCACCGAGGAAAGGAGACGCCGCGGGCGAGGCGAGCCCGTCGAGCAAGTCGGTCAGCGAGCCCTTGGGCATCCCGAGCTCGCCGCGGAAGTTTTCGATGAAGTTCATGATGCCCATCACGTCCGACGCGTGCGGTGGCGCGCGACGCGGCGCCGGGGCGCCGAGAGGGAGCCGGAGCACGCCCTGGCTCAGCACCTTGACGTCCTTGTCGCGGCGCGGCACCGACGACGACTCGCCGTCGTAGAAGGCAATGTCCAGGCTCTCTTCCCCGCCCCCCGTCAGCCGCTGCACGAAGCCCTGGAACCAGCGCTCCTGCCCCCCCTCCTCAAAGAGCATCTGCACCTTGGTCCCAGGCCGCACCAGCTCCTTGGCGTCCACCACCTCCTCCTCGGGCGCCGCGCTCGCTGCGTCCGGCATGTCCGTGTCGCCGCCCTCCTTCTTGACCTCCCTCGTGACTGCCGCAGGCTTCATTTCCACGTCCTCACCGTCCCACTCCTCGGCAGCCTCGAGCGCCATGGCCATCGCCTCGTCCGCAGCCTCCCCGTCCTTGACCTTGCTCGCCGCGACGCGCCCCGCCTCCAGGGCCGCCCCGTTCCGCAGTCCACGCGCCACAGCATCCACCGCCGCGCGCGCCGCCGCACGCTGCGCAAGGACTTCATGCCCCGCCGCCTCCGCCTCGCGCAGCACCTCCTCCTCCAGTTCCACGGCCAGGTCCTCGATCGGAAAGCGCGTGTTCCAGCGCTCCTCCTCCGCCTGCTTGGCGTTCTCCTCCCTCCGCTTCCGCGCCGCCTCGCGCTGCTCCTCGCGGCGCTGCTCCGCCTTCTCCTCCTTCACGCGCTCACGTTCCTCGTTGATCCGCCGCTTCTCCTCCTCTTTGGCTGCCTTCTCCTTAGCCTTTTCCGCCTCGCGTTCCGCGCGCTCCTTGGCCTTGAACTCCTTCTCCTTCGCCTTCAGCTCCTTCTGCGTCGTCGACTTCCCTCCACTGGACTTTGCACTCTTTGCCGCCGCTGCCTCTTTCAGTGCTGCAACCCGCGCCTCCGCCTCCTTCTGGCTGGCGAGTTGATCTCTGATAACAAGGAACTCGTAGTCCTTGCAGTTTTGGGAGTTCTTCAGGCCCTCGACGAGCTTGCGCACTTCGTACTCCTTCATCCCTGAATGATCCTCTCCTTTGGGATCGTCGAGGGCCTTCCGCCACACCTCTTTGGTAGACCGCCCATAGAAGTGCTCGTCCTTTTCCTCTTCGCCCTTTTTGGTCACGGAAAAGACAGGTCCATCGCTCTGCGCACCCCCCTCAACCAAGTCACTGCCTCGCCGCTGCCGTTACAAACACATCGAGCGAGGGTGATGCGCGGGCCATACTTTTGACAGAAATGGGCACAGGCGCATCAGTAAATCGGCGCGTGCAGCATCACGCAAGATCCTGGCAAGTTCAGCCCCGGATACTGCTCACCTTCTCTGCTGCAGCATGCTTCTCGTCGAGCGCAGCACCGTCAAGAATCTCGGTCTCGTACAACACCTTGGTCTTGGGATCCTTGTATCGCGTATTGTACCCGATCGGAAAGATGTGCCGGTGCGAGTGGAAGCCCTCCCGCTGCCACTCGATCTTGCCGAGCTTCAGAACCGTGAGCGGGCCCAGGTCGAAGGGAGGCGGTTTTTTCTCGGCAGCGCTCTTGTAGTACTCACGGGCACCTTGATAAGCCTCATCGCGAGTATAGAGACGGATTGCCTTGAGACCTAGGTGTCGGAGCACCTCCTTGGTCTTGAAAAACTCGTTCCCCTTGCCATCCACGAACACCGGATCCAGGCCGTCGGACTCGGGCGTGCGCTTCTCCAGCTTGCAGGTCCAGCCGAGCTTCTTCAGGTCCAGGTCTGGACCGCCGGCTTGCTTGGCTTTCTCTACCAGATCGCGTAGGTGTTGTGACGCGGTCTTGCCGGCGTTCGACTTCTGAACCTGCGGGGCGCCGTCGCCCCTGTCTCCCGCTTTGGGCCCGCCTCCGGACTCTTTCGGCGAAGGCAGCGGCGCCGGCCGATGGGAGAAGGCCTTCCCGACAGGCATCCTAGCCACACGTACCCGCGGTGCTTGCCAGTACGTGCGCTCGCGCCGCAACGCCGCTTCTGGCGAGCGGTTGCCTGCCGCTCAGAGAGCCACTCTGCTACCGCCCAGGGCAATTCGCCCGTGAGCTTTCTAAGTTGACTGAAAATCGCCCGTGTGAAAGAGGCAGTCTGGAAAGATCCAGACCACAAATTCCCTCGGGTCGTGGAAGGTTTGTGCCATGCCGATGAGGCGGGGCATCGCCCCTGTAGCGCTTGCGGCAATACTGCTCTTGTTCATCAAGGCCGTGGAATGCATTCAAACGATCCACGACGTAGAGCAATTTGAGAACGTGATTCTCAAGTCCTCTGACATCTATCTCGTGGTCTTCACCTTGGATTCCGACGATCCGGTCAAGTCTAGAGGAGTCAACCAGGAGCGCTGCCAAGAGGTCGAGGAGGGGATGCCTGCACTTCAAGTGAAGATGGACGCACTTGGAGTCAAGCTTGCTATTGTAGACGTTGAGGATGTTGCTGCCATCGCATCGGAATTCAATGTGCGAAAGCGCATGCTTCCGATGGCTCTGCTCTTCAAGACGAGGGCGCGAGACGGTGATGTGGTCAAGGCAGATGCCCTCTTGGACCCCGATCAGGCTCTGTCCGAAATCAAGGAAGCACTTGCGGAAAATCCGAAGCGCGAGGGAAAAGGGTATGACAAAATCACGTTGCAGCTCGGCGGCGGGGAATTGTGAAGCGCGCGAGTCGCGTTTGCGAGTGGCATCCATCGTGATTGTCTCGCGAGCCAGGATTGCGGTGGAGGGAAAGACTTGTTGAAAATTTACTGGGAATAATCTGTCACGCTCCGAGATCACACGCCGCCTCTACCATGCCAAGACCCGACTCGAACCGGGATAGCGGGCGTAGCGAGGGTCAGCGCAACACGTCCGAAGGGTCGTGCACATGCGCTGATCCCTGTCTGCCTCTCATACACAGCCGATCATGCCTATTGATGGTCGTGTCCCGCGACCCGACTCACGGTTCCAATCACAGTCACGCACTTGCTCTGTGACCGCCGGGAGCCGCGACGATCACCTCGCTGGCGATGACGGTGAGTCTGCAGCGCGCGCCTTGCCGGCCCCGGCGCCTGCGGGCACAAGCTTCGACGTGTTGGCTGCTGGAACAGCCTGGCTTGGTGTGATGCGGTGTAGCCCGCCCTCGTGGCGCTGCGGGGAGAGTCCATGCGGGCTGCCAAGTCCACCCCGCCGCGGACGGTGGTGCAGGTGGTGGTGGTGCTCCACAACGTCGACGGGCGCCAGCGCCTGCCGCAGCATCTCCTCGCCCTTGCCCACGAGCTTCTTGCGCAGGTAGTCGGTCGAGAGCGGCACGACCTCCAAGCCCTCCGGGTGCCCCGCGGCCTCCTCCTCGTCCTCGTCCTCTCGCATCTCAGGGGCGCGCGGCTTCAGGTACATGGGCGGCACGCCTTTGTCCGCGACGGCCGCGCGCGTCTTCTCCGTGGCCGCCTCCTCCTGAGCCTCGTCCGCGTCCGCGTCCGCCACGTTCGCCGGGCGCTCGTCCGCGGGGTCCTCGTCGCGCAGGAGGTACGCGTACCCCGCGAGGTGGATCGCGCGCGTCTCGACGTGCCCGAGGATGTCGATCACCACCGACATCGCTTCCGCGTCCTCCTCCACCCCATCGTCGATGAGGTCTCGCTCCTGGATACCCACCTTCTTGCAGATTTCGCGCGCCCGCGAGACGAGCTGGTCAAACAACTCATGCATTGCTTGGATCTTCTGCTCGAGAAGCATGTCGCTTGCTGTCAACTTGTCGACACGCGCCATCGTGTTGTGTTTCATCGACTGCCAGTGGTCATTTTTGCCGCGGTTCTCTACGATCGAATGGTCTGCCTCCTTTTTGAGATCGTCCACCTCTTTCTCCATGCGCTCAATGTCCTGGTTGAGTGAGTGCATGTACTGGAAGCGGTGGAAGTTGAGCTCCTCGATCTGAATGAAGTGCGACACGAAATCTTCAATCTTCGCGAATCCGGTTGCGATCTGAAGCTTCTCGAACGCCTCCTCAAATCCTAGCGCTTGCTCCTTGAGCAAATCTGTCATGGCCTTCTCCTTGTCAAGCTGCCACTTGCCCTTGGAGACCTGTTTCTGCAACTCCTCCTCTTGCTCGCATGTCATGTTCCCTGTGTGATCAGGCATTGCCCCGTCCCCTCGCGACAGTTTCTCCTCCATCGCATTGAACGCCCGAATAACCTGCTTCAACTCGCGACACTGTGCTAGGAACTCATCCTGCTCTGCATCCGCCGAGTGCTGCAGGTTCTCGATACGCGCTGCGAAGTCCCCCCGCTCTTCAAGCGTCTGGTGCGAGTCTGCCACAACCTCCTTCACGCGGCGCTCGCACGTTGTCGTGCGGTTCTTGACCTGCGCCATGAGCTGTTTGAAGCGGCGCCGTTCACGCCGCAGCTCGTTGATATTCCAGCGGGCCTTTTTGTTCTCCGAGATTAGCGACGCAAACTTGCGCGAGTACAGGTCTAGCTTGTCCTGGAACGCCCCTACTTGCTTGCGCAATCCGCTGTCCGAGACATTGTTAGCAATGAAATGCTTGCGCTCCTTAATACCCTCCGTTGTCCCTTTCAGTTCTCTATCCATCTCTCCCATTCTGCGCTTCTCGTGCTCAATCTTGGCCGTGTAAGTCTCGGCCTCTTCAGCAAGCCGAGCAACGTCTTCCAGGTTTCCGATTGAATTCTGCCACAGAGCCGCAATCAATTTCAAGGAATGCACATGGGGCCTCTAGAAAAGACTGTCAAGAGGGACAGAGATGTTCAGCCAAGCAGACCATGTCATCTTCGAACCCCTCTGTTGAGATCTCTGTGATCTTCTGGCGCAGCACCCGATTCTCCTCCCTCGCTTTCGCAATCAGAAAGCTGCACCCCGGGGGGCAAGCCATGGGTCAGCACCGATGGACTAAAGGCAAGAGGTAAGATTTGGATGCGACGAAGGATGCAGCGACTGTATCGTGCCGTGCCTTTGGCCGAATACAAGCGGGAGCGAAGGGGCCCAGCCGGAACGGCACGTCGCGGGGGGCGGCAGAGAGAGCATGGCAATCTGGGGCGAACCGCTGCTCACGAAGCAGCTTCTGAGTGGCTGTGAAAGTTGCGCGGGTGAACTGATCGGCAACTGGCTTTTGCGCTCCTTTCGTCTTCTTCTCCCCTGGCTCCTGCCCGAGCCCAGCTTCGGCGCTTCCTTGCGCAGCCACGCCATCAGCTCCGGGCGCATCCACCAAGATCTGCCCATCCTGGACGGCCTCCGCCATCTTCAACTCGCCCGCACTCTCGAGGATAATTCAATCCTGACGATTAGCGTCCAGAGGCAGCGGGCGCCGCACAAGTTCCCTGGCGCTCCTCCAGAGAGAGGGAGGATGTTGAGAGGGAGAAGGCAGTTGAGGTTGTTCGATCAGTCACCCCGAATTTGGGCAGTAAATAATTCCCAAAGTATACAAGGATCTACTTTTTCAGACTTTCGGCCTCCACGTCCCAACTTTCTTCCCCTGCCACCCTCTTCCTCCCTCCGCAAGGATGTTTGAGCGGAAGACGCTGGTGGCATTGATGCTGTTCCTAGCCAGCCAGCCGGGTGGGGCGTTTCTGCCGTCGCCAGCAGCATTGTCACTGAGACCATTCGGAGCTCAAGCTTCATCGATGCTCCCGACCCGCTGCGACATCCCGCTGCGCCCGAAGGTCCCTCGCGGACCAGTTCGGATGGCTGCCGGCGCCGCGATCGATCCTCGCGAGTTCCAGGCGAAAAGTGAAGTCCTGGCGGCGCTGGCATCTGTCCAAGATCCGACAAGGGGGGAGAGCGTTGTGTCCCTCCGTGCTGTCTCCGGCGTGCAAGTCAACCCGGACGCAGGCACGGTCGCGGTGACTGTGGAGCTGGCCGTTCCGGATCTCTCCGGGGAGGTCAAGGCTGAAATTGAGGCGGCACTACGCGAGCTGGAGTGGGTGAAAGAGATGTCCGTCACCATGACCGCTGCGCCTCCCGCCGACGACATCCGTGCGGCGTCTGAGGTGGAGGCGTCGGGTCTGTCCAAGGTGAAGAACGTGGTGATGTGCGCAAGCTGCAAAGGCGGCGTGGGCAAGTCGACGACGTCAGTTAACTTGGCGTACTCGCTCGCGGCTCAGGGCCTCAAGGTCGGCATCCTCGACGTGGACGTGTACGGCCCGAGCCTCCCGACGATGGTGCGCCCCGAGCGGGCCTTCAGCCCGCAGGAGGACATCGTCGGCAACCGCATCGCGCCCGTGATGGCGCACGGCGTAAAGCTCATGTCGATCGGGTTCATCAACCCCGTGGACTCCTTCGTGTTGCGCGGTGCCAAGGTCTCGCCGCTCGTCCAGCAGCTCGTGGGGACCACCGACTGGGGTGAGCTCGACTTCCTCATCATCGACATGCCGCCCGGCACAGGTTCGCCGCGCCCCGCGCCCCGCCCCGCCCCTGCGCCACCGTGTGCTGTGGCTGGAAATCGGCTGGGGGGGGGGCGGGGGGCGGGTGACGTGGCGCGGCGCGGGCAGGAGACATCCACCTGACGCTCTCGCAGATGGAGCGACTCAAGGTTGACGCGGCGGTGATCGTCACCACCCCGCAGCGCCTCTCCTTCGTCGACGTCGTCAAGGGCGTCGAGATGTTCGACAAGGC
>ENA-UOXV01003534-UOXV01003534.1-marine-metagenome-genome-assembly--contig:-NODE-3534-length-18867-cov-6.548692_pt1 | contig 18867 bp, 17 predicted proteins | sample MGYA00238165_ERZ766961 | MGnify/ENA primary metagenome ERZ766961 (study PRJEB28924, sample SAMN03173240) | marine metagenome | biome: Marine; feature: Water; material: Subsurface seawater | place: North...
ACGAAGACGAAGACGAAGACGAAGACGAAGACGAAGACGAAGACGAAGACGAGGAAGATGAGGAGTCATCGCGAAAGAAAGCACTGATCTTCGCAGCAATTGGCGGTGCAGTCGTTTTGATGAGTGTCATTGGCGGTGCCAGTTGGTTTATATTTTCAAGCTCAGACGATGCTGTTGTCGCCGCAAAGAATGACCCGGGCCGAGTCGAGCTGGCGATGCCGGCACCGCTTGGGAGCCTTAATTCTGCTTTGTCCACAGAACCAACGGCAGTGGAAACGTCGACTGAACAAACAGTATCATCTTCGATTTCACCCACAGATAGCGCACAACCAGGTGGAAATACGCCCGATGGAGAAATAGACAAATCTGAAGCCATGCTTGACCCGGCTGCGACTGCAGCAACTGCACCGGCAGGTGGTCTGAATTCGTTGAACAGTCTCAATACCACTCAATCTGCTGGTGGTGGGGTCGTTGTGGCCTCTGTATCCGAGGCTGCATTGGCACGATTGCCGGATCATCCTAGTGCTGCTGATCAAAGCCAAGCATTGTCGCCAGCGCCTACGGTCGGTCTCATCGAAGAGAAAAAGGATATCGGTAAGCTGCCGCGTATCGCATCGGATGGGGCTCAACCCTGGCAGGTTTATGCCCGCCCAGTTGATCCAGGGATCACCACACCCAGAATTGCAATATTGTTCGAAGGTATTGGCCTCAGTCGTCAAGCATCGCTTGGCGTTATTAATAAATTGCCGCCGGAAATTAGTTTTGTGATGAGCCCATATGGCCGGAACCTCAATGATTGGGTGTTTCGTGCGCGTTTGGCGGGGCATGAATTATTCATGTCGTTACCGATGGAAAGTGAAAAATTCCCTGTTGAAGATGCGGGACCGCTCGCGCTCGATACGCGTGTGCAACTCGCCGAGAATCAGCGACGTATGGAAACTGTCATGGCCAGCGCACAAGGTTACGTGGGGCTGGTAACGATGATGGGGTCGCGCTTTATGAAAGCGGAAGGCCAGGTCAGGCGGGTGCTTCAAGATGTGAAATCGCGCGGTTTGATGTTCGTCGTTGGAGGTAAGAAAAGCCGTAATGAGGTTTTCCCGATCGCGACAGACCTTAATTTACCTCGCGTTGAAAGTGAAATGTATATCGATAGCGAACCAAGAATTCAGCAAATTCGTGAAAACTTGGACCGTTTGGAGAGTTTAGCTAAAGAGCGCGGTTCTGTGCTGGCGATGGCACGACCGTATCCTGTGACCATCAAAAGTGTATTGGATTGGATTGCGACCCTTCCCGATAAAGGGGTGATCCTCGTGCCTGCATCATCTGTTGCGACGTTGACGTCAAACCAAGGCGGATGAGCGTGGTTGTTGTTTCGTCGTGTTGTCTTTCTGACTATGTCTGCTAATCCAATTTCGATTAAGCCTCCGAATGGATATAGGCCCTGCGTCGGCATTGTCTTATTTAATGCCGATGGACGCGTGTTTATGGGATGCCGCAGTGATTTGGGCGAGGAAGAGCCTTATCGCTGGCAACTGCCACAGGGCGGAATTGACAAAGGCGAAGACCCTGAGCACGCGGCGCGGCGCGAACTCCTCGAAGAAACCGGTATTCATTCAGTTGAGTTGCTCAGTTCGACCGATGAATGGCTGACGTATGATTTCCCAAAAGAAGTGATCGGAAAACGGTTTAATAAATACCGGGGCCAGGCACAACTTTGGTATGCATATCGTTTCGTTGGCGAAGAGTCAGAGATCGATTTAGACCAATCAAATCCCCCTGAGTTTCAGCAATGGGACTGGATGAACATTAAAATTATTCCAGAGTTGATTGTCCCCTTTAAACGGCATGTCTACGCGGCTATTGTTTCGTCATTCGGACCGTTGGGGAGCGGAAACATCCGATAAGGGGACGAGAAGTTTATGGATATGTATCTTCAGTTGATCGGTGGGTTAATAATCCTGTTGATTGCTGCCGAAGCAATGGTTCGAGGCGCAGTTATCCTCGCGGATAAAATGGGTGTGTCACCCATGGTCATTGGTATGACTGTGGTGGCTTTCGGAACATCCGCGCCAGAGTTGGTTGTCAGTTTGCAAGCATCGATGCAAGGGTCCCCTGGTCTGGCTATTGGTAATATCGTCGGTTCTAACATTGCCAATGTATGGCTGATTCTAGGGGCAGCTTGTTTGGTTATGCCCATCTTGGCGAAGCCCGCCGCTATGCCTCGTGATATTGCTCTGCTTGCAGGCGGCACCGTGATCTTTTCTATCATGTGTCTATTCGGCGCGGTGGACCGTGTTTCTGGCGTAATCCTTTTGGTCATTTTTGCGGGATTCATTTTTGCATCTTATTTCCGTGGGCAAGACGACCCCGATGTTCTTGAAGAACATGCTGAGGAATTGGCAGAACTTGAAAAAGGTGTGCCAAAAAATGTGCCTGTCGCCTTTGCGCTTACTGTTGGTGGGATCGTAGGACTCGCGTTTGGTGCAGACTTGCTTGTTGATGGCGGTTCAGCGATTGCTCGATCATATGGTGTTTCTGAAGAAGTCATCGGTTTGACGCTGCTTGCGTTCGGTACATCACTGCCGGAATTAGCGGCCTCAGTTGTTGCGGCTTATCGGGGACATCCTGATGTTGCCATTGGTAATGTCATTGGCTCCAACGTCTTTAACATGATGCTCGTCGGTGGTTTGGTTGCTGTTGTGACGGGGCTGCAGGTGCCGGATCAAGTTATTGGCTTTGATATCTGGGTAATGTTGTTCGCTACTTTGATGCTGATGCCTGTGTTGCTAGGTTGGGTGAAACTCAATCGTGGTGTCGCAGCTGTCTTTTTCTTGTTGTATGTCGGTTACATCAGCGCCCAGGCATATGGTGTTGATCGTCTTTTGGCCTCAGTTTAAGCGCGGTATCTGATGCGCCGGGTCCTTGTCACAGGTGGCGCAAAACGTATCGGCCGAACGATTGTCGACCGACTAGCCTCGGATGGTTGGGATGTCGCGATACATCATCATTCCTCGGCAGATGATGCCGCTGCTGCGGCCGATTATGTGCGATCTTTGGGCCGTAATTCTGTTGCTGTATCGGCCAATCTAGAAGATGTGACAGCTATTCGTCATATGGCGTCAGAAGTCTGCGATGCTCTGGGACCCTTAACAGCCGTTGTGAATAATGCCTCTGTTTTTATCGGTGATGATGTCAAAACCGAAGACTTTGAGGTTTGGGATCAGCATATGGATGTGCATCTCAAAGCACCCTATGTGTTGACCCAGGAATTGATGAAGCAAGTGCCCAAAGGAAAGCTGGGCAGTGTTGTGAATGTGATCGATCAACGTGTCTTTAATCCATCCAAGCATTTCCCAAGCTATACCATGAGTAAAATGGCGCTGTGGGATCAGACCCAAGTTTTAGCCCGTGCACTAGCGCCGAATATCCGCGTGAACGCCGTAGGGCCAGGACCTGTATTGCCAAGCCCAAGGCAAAGCCAAGAAGACTTCGACATACAGGCGTGCCAAACACCCTTGGAACGTGCTGTAGAGCCAGCCGAGATCGCCGCCGCTGTTAGTTTTCTCCTTGACGCGCCTTCGGTCACAGGTCAGATGATTGCTGTAGATTCCGGTCAATTTATGAATTGGGCATATGAGACCGAAGAGACGAAGCCGCGCGAGTAGGGCTGCCTGCGCATAATTTTAAAACCGAGGATTCTGATATGAGCTCTGATGCACGCGAAATTCTAGAGCCGGTAAAGATCGCAGATGCGCGCTCTAGGGTACGACATGTATTCGTGCGCGATCTGGTGCTTATGGCATTGATCGGTATTCACGACTTTGAACATGACGACCCACAGCGATTGCGAGTCAATTTAGACTTAGCTGTCCGTGAGAGTGAAGGCGGCCTCGAAGACAGTATTGGTAATGTTGTTTGCTATGAATCTCTCGTAAACGGTGTGCAAGAAATCATCAATGTTGGCCATGTTGGCTTGGTTGAAACTATGGCTGAGACCATTGCCGAAATGTGCCTAGAAGATAAGCGTGTTAGGTCTGTACGCGTGCGTGTAGAAAAACTTGATATAATCGAGGCTGCAGGCAGTGTTGGCGTCGAAATTGAACGGTTTAATAACGAAGTATAAATCGTTAATACATGACCGCTATTTGAGGGTATATTGTGCGCTAACTTTTTTGACTGGCGTTTCTTTTGCACAGTGCAGGCTTTGTTATCTTAAATTGACACCCAAGTTTCAGATTCTTGACATGTCAGCGCATCTTTATTCAAAATTGAATAAAATCAATGGGTTACAATATTGCATAAATTTTAAGCAAAGTCCTTAAGGCCTTTGAATCGTAATGGTTTTTCGAACCATCGAAGTTTTTTCAACAAGGTTATCCACAGGTTTCGTGGATAGAGTTATGGTTAATATTCAAATCTCCTGTGACTATTTATTCTTGGCAACAATAGGTCCAGATAAGCAGTTGAATTCATGAGTGAATCACCACTTGAGGAAGGCGTGAATACGGAGTCGCAAAGCCCGCAAACGCCAAAGGGTGCGGACGTGATTCGTGCTCGAATAGCATCATTGCCGACGTCACCGGGTGTGTATCGCATGATCAGCGAGGCTGGTGATGTTCTTTACGTCGGCAAAGCTAAGAATATCAGAAAACGGGTCACGAGCTACACGCATCCTGATCGCCAATCTATCCGTATTGCCAGGATGATTGCGCAGACCATTGATCTTGAAATTGTGCGGACCGAGACCGAAGCAGAAGCGCTGTTGATGGAGTCTGACCTCATCAAACGGTATGCGCCGCGCTATAATATTCTGCTGCGCGACGATAAGACATTTCCATACATTCTTGTTACGGGTGATCATGACTATCCCCAGGTTGTGAAATACAGGGGGTCTCGATCGCGCAAGGGTGAGTATTTTGGGCCATTTGCGTCGGTTTGGGCAGTCAACGATACGCTTGGGCTATTACAACGCGCCTTTTTGTTGCGGACATGCTCGGACAATGTTTTTGCCAATCGCACGCGGCCTTGCCTGCTTTATCAAATCAAACGTTGCAGTGGCCCATGTGTAGATCGCATCAGCAAAGACGAATATGTGAAGTTGGTCGAAGAGGCCCGCACATTCTTATTGGGTGACAGTCATGGAATCCAAGAAGGATTGGCGAAACGCATGCAACAAGCGTCAGACACGCTTGAGTTCGAACTCGCGGGTCAATTCCGTGATCGCATACGTGCCCTGACACGTGTTCAATCGCGCCATGAAGCCGTCGCCGCCGGTGTCGAAGATGCTGATGTAATCGCTGTTCACCAGGACGGAGGAACAACATGTGCCGAGATATTCTTCTTCCGTGGCGGGCGTAGCTATGGAAACCGGGCTTATTTCCCATCACATGCTAAAGATGATGGGCCTGAAGAGGTTCTAGAGGCGTTCTTGGGGCAGTTTTATGCAAAGACCAAGCCCGCATCACTGATTTTAGTATCTCATGTCGTGCCTAATCACGATTTGATCGAAGAAGCATTGAGTGTTCGAGCTGACAGGCGGGTCGAGCTTCGACATCCGACACGTGGCGAGAAAAAACGAGTCGTTGAAAATGCGATGATTAATGCGCGCGATGCCTTGGCGAGGCGGTTGTCGGAAAGTGCATCGCAAATACGATTGCTGGATGGATTGGCAAGCGTATTACAATTGGACGGCGCACCCGAACGCGTTGAGGTTTACGACAACTCGCATGTTTCGGGTACAAATGCGGTCGGCGCCATGATTGTCGTTGGCCCTGAGGGCTTCATGAAAAATGCCTACAGGAAATACAATATCCGCCGTGCCGGATCAGGCGGTGCATCTGCTGGCGATGACTACGATATGATGCGTGAAGTCTTGGAACGTCGGTTTTCAAGGGCGCAAAAAGAAGACCCAGATAAAACAAAAGGGATGTGGCCCGATTTGGTTTTGGTCGACGGCGGCAAAGGGCAGCTCTCATCTGCCATGAGCGTATTCGAAGAATTAGGCATCGAAAATGTTGCTTTAGCGGCTATCGCCAAAGGACCCGACCGTGATGCGGGCCGAGAGAAGATATTCTTGCCAGAGCAATCTGAGCCAATCCAACTGGGCTTCAAGGACCCTGTGTTGTATTTTCTACAACGCATTCGCGATGAGGCTCATCGCTTTGCAATTGGGACACATCGGGCGAAACGTGGTAAACAAATTCAAAAATCGATCCTTGATGAAGTACCCGGCATCGGTGCCAAAAGGAAAAAAGCACTGTTGCATCATTTCGGTGCAGCCAAGGCCGTGTCGACGGCGGGCGTCAAAGACCTGGAAGCCGTTGAAGGTATCAGTCGGGGCATTGCCAAAAAAATCTACGATTGGTTCCATTCCGAGCCGTAAATGATGGTCGTTATTCTGCGTCTGTATTTCATCCTGCAGTCGAACCTGTTAGAACAAGTCTAATTACTGGTTTCCCTGCCCCGTGATGGGGTCGAAGCGCTGGATGAACAAACTTAATGCTCACCAAAATTCCAAATATCCTGACACTGGGCCGTATTATTGCGATCCCGGTTTTGATTTTAGTATTGGTTTTTCTGGATGCGCCGCTCGCAAATTGGGTGGCATTTGGATTTTATACTGCGGCCTGTGTTACCGATTTCTTTGATGGATATTTAGCGCGCGTATTGGATCAACAATCTGCATTTGGCCGTTTCTTAGATCCAATTGCTGACAAGTTACTTGTCGCTTCGGTGTTGCTGGTTTTAATGGGGGTTGATCGCATCGGCGGTTTAACGATTTTACCAGCAGCGGTGATATTGTGCCGTGAAATATTGGTATCTGGCCTTCGGGAATTTTTAGCTGAAGTCCGTGTTTCTGTTCCTGTGACACGGATGGCAAAGTGGAAGACCACGATACAGATGTTAGCCCTTGGTTTTCTGCTGGTGGGGCATGCAGGACCAGACTTTGGCCCCATTTCGACGATAGAAATCGGCATCTATGGATTGTGGGGCGCAGCCTTGCTGACTTTGATTACTGGCGTGGACTATTTCGTCGCTGGATTGCGTCATATTATGCAAGTCGATGATGCGGCTGATGCACGCAAAGCTAAAACGCCGCCAAACTAGCCACATTTGCGATATAGATCTCATTGATAGAGACGTTGCTGTATCGCCTTGAAAGCCTTGATTTTAGGACCTTAAGAGACGATATCTCTGTAAGGGTGAGAGCATACGTCTGGGTAAAATAGAGGGCTGTTTGGTGACAAAGATTTTTGGCTTTGCAGGTTGGAGCGGGAGTGGAAAAACCACGTTGGTTAAGGCGGTCATCCCCGCCTTAATTTCGCGTGGTTTAAAAGTCTCCACCATCAAACACACCCATCACAATTTTGATATCGATAAGCCTGGAAAAGATTCATACGAGCATCGCGCGGCTGGTGCCCATGAGGTTGTCATTACCGGATCAAGTCGATGGGCGTTGCTGCATGAGAACCGGGGCGAGGAAGAACCAGATATTGATTTTTTGCTCGATAGAATGGCTGACGTCGATCTTGTGCTTATCGAAGGTTTTAAATCTTACCCACATCCAAAATTAGAGGTTTATCGACCCGAAGTTGGAAAACCCATTTTGTGCACCGATGATGCATCCATCGTCGCCATCGCGACAAATACCGAAATTGAAACCAAAATTCCCCATTTACGGATCGATGACATCGAAGCAATCTCGGACTTTGTTATGACCTATTGTGGGTTTAGTTCGGAACGACGCCATGGCACAGCTTAAAGACGATTGTTTCGCTTTCGGCGATGCGCTTACGCCGTTTGCTGATGCGATTGCTGATTTAAATAATCGCCTTGAGACCGTTGTCGATGTTGAGGCCGTGCCAACGGTTGAAACTCTTGGCCGGATTCTTGCCGAAGATATTGTCTCTGATCGTGCCGTGCCGCCGCACGATAACAGTGCGGTTGATGGATATGCGGTGTTTTATGAAGATTTGAATGCTGACGGGGAAACGCGATTGCCGGTGACAGGCCGCGTTGCTGCTGGGCATCCACTGGGTCGTGAAGCAGTTCGTGGTGAAGCTGTTCGGATTTTCACTGGTGCGCCAATGCCAAACGGTATGGATACTGTTTTCATGGAAGAAGACACGTCACTTGATGGCGATGTTGTGATCCTCCCCAACGGTTTAAAACATGGCTCAAACCGCCGCTTTGCCGGGGAAGATGTTAAAATTGGCGATACCATAATCCGTGCGGGAAAGCGTTTGCGTCCGCAAGAAATTGGCCTTGCTGCCTCTGTGGGCCGGGATAAGCTAAAAACCTTTAAAAGACTGAAGGTTGCGGTTTTCTCGACAGGTGATGAGGTTCGTGATCCCGGTGGGGATGCCCCGGCTGGATGTATTTATGATGCCAACCGTTATGCGGTCATGAGCCTATTAATGGGGATGGGCTGCGCGGTCACCGATCTTGGTATTTTGCCCGACGATAAAGATGCGATCATTGCCGCTTTAGATGCTGCAAAAAGTGACCACGATGTATTGATGACATCGGGTGGGGTATCTGCAGGTGAAGAAGATCACGTAAAATCAGCCGTTGAATCTCTGGGCAGCATCCATTTTTGGCGATTGGCGATTAAGCCGGGGCGACCGATTGCATTGGGCCAAGTTGGCGATGCGAGTTTCATTGGTCTGCCGGGCAATCCGGTCGCTGCCATGGTAACATTTCTGATGATTGCGCAACCTGTACTGCGGCGCTTAAGCGGTGAAACCGGCTATCAGCCTAATAGGTTCCCCGTGGTTTCTGGCTTCGATTATAAAAAGAAACCGAATCGTCGTGAATGGGTGCGTGTGCGGGTTGAAGTATCAAATGAGGGAACAGTGACAGCACTCAAACATCATTCCAGTGGTGCAGGCATATTAACTTCTATGGTTGATGCAGATGGGTTGGTCGAAGTCCCCGAAGATATCGTGCGTTTGGAGATTGGTGATATGGTGACGTACATTCCCTTTAATGGATTGATCGCAGGGTAACATGATTAATTTGCTGTATTTCGCTTGGGTCAGAGAACGCGTCGGTATTGCGGCTGAGGAAATTGCAATGCCAAGCGATGTCGCGACAGTCGGTGACCTTGTTGCGTGGCAACGTCAGCGCGGAGAAGGTTATGCAGAAGCCTTTGCCGACGACGATGTAGTCCGTACAGCAGTCAATCAAGAGCATGTTGATTTAGGACACCCAGTTAAGAATGGCGACGAAGTGGCATTCTTTCCACCGGTAACCGGGGGCTGACATGATCCGCGTTCAAGAAGAAGATTTTGATGTCGGCCAAGAAATTAAAAACATGAGCGCAGGCAACCACGCGATTGGCGGATTGTGTTCGTTCGTTGGCTTAGTGCGCGAAATGGCGGGTTCGGCGGATATCGGCGCAATGACGCTAGAGCATTACCCAGGCATGACGGAAAAGGCGCTCGAAAAAATTGAAGCCGAGGCCAATGAGCGTTGGCAGCTTGAATCCAGCCTGATCATTCATCGATACGGTAAAATGGAACCTGGTGACCAGATCGTTCTAGTTGCCGCTGCATCGCCGCACCGTGAAGCATCTTTTGAGGCGTGCCATTTTTTGATCGATTTTTTAAAAACCAAGGCTCCGTTTTGGAAACTCGAAGATACATCCGAAGGGCCTAAGTGGGTCGATGCACGTAGCAGTGATGATGCCGCTGCTGCCCGCTGGGTCCAGACTTAAATCAGCAGAGGAAAATCGATGGCGGATCAGGAAGATAACAAAATGCCACCGCCCGACGATATTCCGGACGTCGTTAAAGCCTACAATAACGATGTGTTCCTGCAGAGCAAAGACGCGCGCTCTATCCGGCTTCTGTCAGAATACTTAGAACCTGAATCGCGATTTGAAGAATTTAATATTGCCGACACCATTGTCTTTTTTGGTTCTGCCCGAACAAAAAGCCGAGAAGATGCGCAGACCCAGTTGACGGCGGCAAAGGTGGACGGCGGTGACATTGCCAAAGCTGAACGCGATCTTCGAATGTCAGAATATTATGAGGCTGCACGAATGCTTGCATCTCGGCTGACCGAATGGTCGAAAACTCTCGAAGGATCCAAAAGGCGATTCGTGGTTTGTACCGGAGGTGGACCAGGTATCATGGAAGCGGCGAACCGTGGCGCCTCTGAGGCGGCGGGTATCAATATTGGCCTCAATATATCATTACCGTTCGAGCAGCATCACAATCCGTACATCACCAGAGAGCTCAATTTTGAGTTCCATTACTTTTTCATGCGTAAATTCTGGTTCACGTATCTTGCCAAGGCGATGATCGTGTTTCCCGGTGGTTTTGGCACGATGGACGAGTTTTTTGAAAATCTGACTCTGGTACAGACACAAAAACTTCGAAAGCCAGTGCCTATGGTCCTATTCGGCACTGAATTCTGGGATAAAGCGTTTAATTTGCAAACGATGGTCGATGCGGGGACCATATCAGCTGATGACCTGTCGTTATTCTTTAAGACAGATAGCATTGACGATGCCTTTGGTTTTATCTCGTCAGAATTACTCCAAAACGCCATCGGCGAACCTGGTGGGCGTCTCTAGGCCGATATGTCTGTATTTTCCTTAGGAAAATTTATCCGTTCGGCTTTTGGACAACGCGGATGTGCCTCGCTATGGTGCTATCAATAATTCAGGGGGTAATCCTTTGAGGAGTAACAAAAGATCGCAAAAAGTAATCTGTATCAGGGCTGCAAAGCAGGGAGACGTAGGGCGTTATGTCGAAAAAGAAAATGGATCATGAGATCAAAGGCCGTGTTCATCCTCTCGTACCAGAGGTGCACACACAGTTATTAAAAGGTCAGATTGATCGACGTGAATTCTTGCGATCTGCGACCCTGTTGGGTGTTTCAGCCTCTGCGGCTTATGCTATGTCTGGCGCTATTGGTATGGGTGATGCCATAGCACAGGCCCCTAAAAAAGGCGGAATACTCCGATGCTCCATGGAAGTCCAAGAGATGACCGATCCTGCGGTTTTCTCATGGGCGGCGACATCTAATATCGCGCGTCAAATTTGTGAATACCTGGTGATCACGGGGCCAGATAACATTACGCGGCCGCAATTGGCTGAAAGCTGGTCGGCGTCCGATGATCTCAAAACCTGGACATTCAACCTTCGCAAAGGTGTGAAATGGCATAACGGTGATGAGTTCAATGCCGATGATGTCGTCTTCAACTTCACACGCTGGTTAGACCCTGCGACGGGCTCATCAAATATTGGTCTCTTTTCATCAATGGTCAGTGGTGATGGCGACAAAAAAACGATGACGCCAGGTGCGATCGAAAAAGTTGATAGTCATACGGTTCGGCTTAATTTGAACCAGCCCGTCTTATCGATCCCAGAAAACCTCTACAATTATCCAACTATGATAGTGCACCGTGATTTCGATGGAGATCTTTCAAAAAATCCGAATGGTACGGGTCCATTCACGCTGGCTGAATATTCCATCGGCGAGAAGGCAATTTTAAAGCGTGTTGATCAACCGTATTGGGGCGGTGAAATCTATTTAGATGAGATCCACTATTATGATCATGGTGCGGGTTCTGCAGCGCAATTGGCTGCTGTGGCGTCTGCGCAAGTGGATATGAATTTTCAGTTCGATATGCCTTCGCTAGAACTGGCTTCTAGCATTCCAAACATCACAGTTTATGAGGCACGCTCAGCGCAGACCGGATGTATCCGTATGCGGGTAACTGAAAAGCCTTTTGATGATATTCTTGTCAGAAGAGCCATCATAATGGCTGCGGATAATAGCGTTTATCCAGAGTTGGTTTTCCGAGGTCGTGGGGGGCAGGGTGAGAACCACCACGTGTCTCCGATCCATCCTGAATATGCCAAACTTCCTGCAATGAAACGTGATATTGAGGGCGCGAAGAAATTATTGGCCGAAGCTGGTCATGGCGGTGGTTTGAATATCACTGTCGATGTTGGGAATACCAATGGACCATGGCAGCAGCAGTGCTGTGAAATTCTACGCGAACAGTTGGCCCCAGTGGGAATCAATTTGAACCTAAATGTGATGCCAGCATCTAAGTTTTGGGATGTCTGGGATAAGACGCCACTGGGACTGACAGCGTGGACACACCGACCCCTGGGGACGATGGTGTTAGGTGTTGCCTACCGGGCAGGTGTTCCGTGGAATGAAACGGCATACAACAATCCGGCGTTCGATGCTGCATTGAATGATGCAGAGGCGGTTGTCGATGCCAAGGAGCGCGCCAAGAAGATGGCTGTTGTTCAAAAAATCCTACAAGACGACGCAGTGATGGTTCAGCCAGTTTGGGTGCCTAGCTTTTTTGCGGCAAGCAACAAAGTCAAAGGGCTGGCAGCTCACCCTGCGCAATATCATCAATTCAATAACGTTTGGATCGATAGTTAGAAGCCCAAGGCCAGTTTTGACAATGAATCTGGCTTCCCTAGCGTCGAAAATATGGGTGCTTGAGGCACAGGGGATATAATGCTGCTACTTGTTGGCAAGCGATTGATTTCCATGGCTCTCATCATGGCGGTCGTGTCGTTCATACTTTTTATGGTATTTGAAACCGACAAGCTAGGCGTCGCGGGCAAGGTGTTGGGCCCGTATTCATCCACCGAACAACGAGAAATCTGGCTCGAGAAAAATGGTTACAACGAGCCGTTTGTCTTCAGGTATTTCGATTGGGCAGGGAATGCACTAACCGGTGATTTTGGCGATTCCATCCAATTAAAGGTACCTGTTTCCGAAGTCTTGTGGCCCCGGCTTGGCTATACCGCGATCTTGGCAGGTGTTGTCTTTGCGGTGATGATCCCGCTTTCATTAACGCTGGGTGTTTTGGCTGGGCTGAAGGAGGCCAGCCTGCGAGATCGATCCATTACTGTGATCTCTGTTCTGACGACATCTGTTCCCGAATTTGCATCTGCTACATTGCTCACGGCAATCTTTGTGTTCTGGCTGGGCTGGTTGCCAGGGACATCTGCCATGACTGGCGGATTTAGCTGGCTCGAAATTATCTTACCTGCCGCCGTTCTTGTACTTTACGGATTTGGATACATCACCCGTATGACCAGGGCATCCATGGCCGAGGTGATGACGTCGCAGTATATCCGAACGGCGATCCTCAAAGGCTTGCCGTATCGTCGGGTCGTCCTTCGCCATGCGCTTCGAAATGCCCTCATTGCGCCATTCACGATCATCGTACTGCAATTGAACTGGTTGTTGTCTGGAGTGATCGTTGTCGAAGTCTTCTTTTCATACAAAGGATTTGGGAAGCTTCTATTAGACGCATCTTTGTTCGGTGATATTTATATGATTGAGGCCTGCACATTGATTGCAGTGTTCGTAGCCGTGCTATCGCAACTCATATCGGATGTCGGATATACGCTTCTTAATCCGCGTATCCGGTTTGATTGAGGTGGCGGACATGAACACAAACGATCATTCAATGTCACAGCCTGCTAGGGGTTTTGCGCGGTTCGTTCAATCGATAGCGTTGCTCAAGGAATCACCGATCGCAATTTTTGGCCTCGCCCTTGTGATGCTCTGGGTGATCTTGGCATTGATCGCACCACTGTTGCCCTTGTTCGATCCCAACACGCCGTTAGAGCCGTTTAAAAAACCATTCTCAGATGCCAAGGATGGTGCGACATACTGGTTGGGCACCGATCACAAAGGCCGCGATATGCTGTCGCGGGTCATCTTTGGGGCTCAGCTTGTTTTGATATGGGCAACGTTTGCCACCGCCGTTGCATACTTTTTCGGAGTGATCATGGGCGTGGTCGCAGGATATATGGGCGGCTGGTGGGACGACGCAATTTCGTTTGTTTCAAACGTCTTGCTCTCATTCCCTGTCATGGTGCTCTACATCATTATCATTACGTATTTGGGATCAACGGGTTTCAATATTGTCCTCGCGGTGACCTTTGCGTCGGCCCCAGGAATTATGCGAATTGTGCGCGGATTGGTCCTTGATTTGAAAACCCGTGATTATATTTTCGCGGCTCAGACACGCGGCGAAAGTCCGCTGTATATCATGCTGGTCGAGCTATTACCGAACGCGCGTGGTCCGCTGATCGTCGATGCGTGCCTGCGGCTTGGTTATACGACAATTACGATTGCGATGCTGGGGTATTTGGGTTTGGGCCTACCGCCCCCCGATCCAGATTGGGGGAAGATGATTGCTGAAACCCAACCGCTCGGCAGTTTTGCCGGGCACATGGCAGTTGTGCCAGCACTTGCAATCTCATCGCTGGTGTTGGGTTTTAACTTGCTGGCCGATGGCCTGCGTGAAATCTCGTTGCGGGATTAGGAGGGGATATGTCAGAGCAAACACCCGTCCTCGAATGCAACAATTTGAGTGTATCGTATTTCACGCGTGCAGGCGAGATTCCCGCAGTCGTCGATTTCAACTTGCGTGTGATGTCGGGCGAAGCGGTCGGTATTGTCGGCGAATCAGGGTGTGGAAAATCGACGGTCGCACTGGCCATCATGCAATACATGGGCAACAACGGGGATATTGTCGGCGGCGAGATTAAATTCAACGGCCAAGACATGGCCGCAATGTCGGAAGAAGAACTCCGCCAACTCCGTGGTTCCAAAATTTCGATGGTCTATCAAGAACCGATGGCCTCGCTCAATCCATCTATGTTGATCGGCGAGCAGTTGGCCGAAGTATTCATCTGCCACGAAGGAACTTCGATGGATGAAGGCAAAGCCCGCGCCGTAGAAATGCTCGCCGCCGTGCGCTTGCCAGAGCCTGCCCGTATCATGGCATCTTATCCGCATCAAATTTCTGGCGGTCAGCAGCAGCGCGTTGTGATTGCGATGGCTTTGTTATCTAAGCCTGAATTATTGCTTTTGGATGAGCCGACAACGGCCCTTGATGTCACGGTGCAATCCGGGATCATCGATTTGATCAAGGATATCGCCAAAGAGTTTGGCACATCTATGATCTACATTTCTCATAACCTTGGTCTCATTCTGGAAACTTGCGATCGGATGACAGTGATGTATTCCGGTGAAGCGGTTGAGGAGGGAACGGTCGACGAAGTCTTCGATCATATGCGTCATCCATATACGCACGGATTATTTGCATCAATTCCATTACCGGGTGCCGATAAGAACGAACGCCCTCTGGTTCCAATACGGGGGCAGTTGCCCTTACCACATCAGCGTCCCGTCGGATGTAGTTTCGGGCCCCGGTGTGATTTCTTTAAAGAAGGGCAATGCGATCAGGGCCCGATATCGATGCGCGGTATCGATGGCGAGGAATTGCATCATGCACGTTGCGAACGACTGAACGAGATCGATTGGTCGACGCATAAATCTGAAGGGGTCAGCAGCGAGGATATCGAGGCCGGCGAGGTTGTGCTCGAAGTTGATCACATGAAGAAGTATTACGAAATCCGCGACAATTCTTTAGCTGCATTGTTAAGTGGCGATCGGATTAAATGGGTGAAAGCGAACGAAGATATTTCGTTTAATGCCCGCGAGGCAGAAACTGTCGCTATCGTCGGTGAATCCGGATGTGGGAAATCCACATTCGCCAAAGTCTTAATGGGACTGGAACAGGCCACCGGAGGCGAAATCCGCCTTCACGGCCAGGATCTGGGCAAAGTCCCTGTGCAGCAACGCCAACCACAAACCGTTAGCTTGTTGCAGATGATTTTCCAGAATCCGTTTGATACATTGAATCCAAGCCACACTGTCGGCAGTCAGATATCGCGGGTGATCAAAAGATTTGGGGTCGAGAGCGATCCCGTCAAAATTCAAAACCGCGTATTTGAGCTGCTGGACCTGGTGAAACTACCACGCGATTTTGCCTATCGTCGGCCACGTCAGCTATCAGGCGGTCAGAAACAACGGATCGGCATCGCCCGTGCCTTTGCTGGAAACCCGTCGGTGGTGATCGCGGACGAGCCCGTTTCAGCGTTAGATGTTTCTGTGCAAGCAGCGGTGGCGGCATTGCTGATGGAGATTCAGCGAGAATTCAGAACGACGCTGATTTTTATCAGTCATGATTTATCGGTGGTGAGATATCTATCAGACAGAGTCGTCGTTATGTATTTGGGGCACTTGGTGGAACAGGGCACAACAGACCAAGTCTTCGCACCGCCGTATCACCCTTATACTGAAGCTTTGCTCTCGGCTGTTCCGATTGCTGATACGTCGGTTGAAAAGCGCGAGATCGTCTTAAGTGGGGAGATGCCGTCCGCGACAAACCCACTTTCTGGTTGTCCATTCCAAACCCGATGTCATCGCAAAATTGGTTCCGTATGTGAAGACGAGATGCCGCCAGAACGCATGTTGGCTGATGGCCATCGGATGCGATGCCATCTGGACCAATCCGAATTAGATGCGATGGAACCTGTCTTCGTGATGGGGAATGATAAGACGGCTGCGTAAGTGGTCATTTTTTGAGAAAATTCTCTCAATTAGACATAATATGACAAGGACTTGTCCCCTGAGCGACATTGAGTATGGTGTTGGATGTGATGAGGGGATCATATGTCGACAGCAGACGAGCCGACCGAAATCGCATTCTTTTTGTGCCCTGGGTTTGCCAGCATTGGCTTTGTTTGCGCTTTAGAGGTCCTTCGCGCTGCGAATAAGTTGTCAGGTCGCGAACTTTATCGTTGGCATGTCATGTCAGCGTCTGGTGGTTTGGTGCCATCTAATAACGACCTCGAAACCTTAACCAGCGAAGGCCCAATGGCGGGGCAAAAATTCCAATCGGTTATCATTGTATCGGGGACCTACCCTGATCGTGCAACGAACGCTCAGACCCGTAATCGTTTACGTGACTTGGCGCGTCACGGGGCGGCCATTGGTGGAATTAGCACCGGGGCTTGGGTTATGGCGCAAGCAGGTTTGCTCGAGGGGTATCGGTGCGCCATCCACTGGGAGAATGCCGCCAGTTTCGCCGAAGAATTTCCCATGATTGAAATGACCAGGGCCGTTTTTGAAATCGATCGTGATCGATATACATGTGCGGGAGGGACATCGTCATTGGATATGATGTTGCAGCTCGTGGCGCGAGAACATGGGCATGATTTAGCCACGCAAATTGCACATTTTTATCAGCACGAACGAATTAGAAGCGCGGGTGATCTTCAGGCCGAGGCCCGCCACACCGTCATCCGGATCAAGTCTGAGAAGTTGCTTCGAGTCATCAATGTGATGGAAACAAACGTCGAGCAGCCGTTGAATTCGGGTGAATTGGCATCTCATGCAGGTATCACATCCCGGCAATTGCAAAGACTGTTCAAAGAACATACGGGATATTCACCTAATCGATACTATTTGGACCTGAGACTCCGGCATGCACGTCTGTTGTTATTGCAAACTGCTATGCCTGTGATTGATGTTGCTGTTGCTGCAGGTTTTGTCTCGCATGCGCATTTTTCCAAGTGTTATCGGCAGTTATTCGATGTCACGCCAACGGAGGAACGTCGACGCGCATTTTAAAGATATGTTCAACCGATTGAACTTGGGCTTTGATGGTATTGCCCGTCTTGTCGTTAATGCGTAACTTCTTATTCAATATGACTTTTTATGGAGCCGTTTGTGGCTGAATCAGTTTATTCGCGTAGCTATAAACCGGGCGAAACGATCTTCCACCGCGGTGATGATGGCGCGCACGCTTATTTTATTGAGCGTGGTGCTGTTGATGTTGTGATCGAAAAGGACGGTGCCGATTTTGTCGTCGCCCATTTGGGGGCGGGTGAAATCATCGGAGAAATGTCGATGATTGATGATGCACCGCGTTCTGCGACCATCGTCGCGACCGAAGAAACCGAATGCATCGTCATTCAACGCTCTCGTTTCTTAAAGCCATTAACTTCTGCTGACCCGATGATGAATTTGATTCTTCGCGTCGTGCTGACACGCTTTCGGAATGCCCAAAACAGGTATTCAGGTTTGGCAAATGAATCGGCCCGGTCCGATGGGTCCTTAGAGAAAATTCGCAAATTAGCCTTTGAGCGCATCAACGATGAACGTGATTTGCAGCGAGGCCTCAACGCGAACGAGTTTGAAATGCATTATCAGCCCATTGTGGATATGCAATCCGGGTGTATCGCCGGGTTTGAGGCGCTGATGCGCTGGCGCAAAGAAGGTGGCGAATTCGTATCGCCGGGGCGATTTATCCCGTTGGCTGAAAACACAGGCATGATCATTGATCTGGGACGGTTCGCACTGGAAACCAGCTTGCGTGACCACCAGGCGTTCGTCGATGAGTTCGCCAAGCAATTTCCTGATCAACCTAGGCCATTCATGAGCACAAACGTATCCGGGCTGCAATTATCGGACATGGATGAAATCGACAAGATCGGTGAGATTATTCACGGCAGTGGTATTGATCTTGATTTGGTGAAACTGGAAATCACCGAAACACTGATGGTCGAAAATCCCGAACATGCGGCTGCCGCTTTGGGTAAGCTGAAAGCGCTTGGGGTTTCGCTGGCCATTGATGATTTTGGCACCGGGTATTCCAGTCTCAGCTACTTGCACACGTTCCCGCTTGATACATTAAAAATTGACCGGGCATTCGTAACGGCAATGGATCAGACAGACGACAGCCTTAGGATCGTTAAAAGCATCGCAGGACTTGCGATGGCACTCGGGATGACCATCGTTGCCGAGGGCATCGAAGAAGATCATCAAACGTCAGCGTTGAAAGATTTAGGCTGTCACTATGCCCAAGGGTTCTTGTTCGCGCGACCTCAACCCGCTGCTGAAGCTTTGGCGTTACTGCAGTCTGGTAAAATCTGGGCCTGCTAATTCCTGAAATATCTATAATGGGCACCTCTAAAAATACCCGACTGACACAGAGTTGGCCAATATAGGCCCCCG